>Ga0307512_10001930_pt1 | contig 27669 bp, 30 predicted proteins | sample 14_EM_MG_FD_200267 | JGI IMG/M metagenome (GOLD analysis project Ga0307512, IMG submission 200267) | Populus trichocarpa ectomycorrhiza microbial communities from riparian zone in the Pacific Northwest, United States - 14_EM | ecosystem: Host-associated > Plants > Roots > Unclassified | place... | reverse complement strand
AAATCTTAAGGATGGGCTCACCTTGTTGCTGGGGCCGAAGGATGACTGGGTACTAAGTAGCAAATGTGAAATATGTAGATAGTGAGACATCAATGTGGTGTTGATCATGATGGTGAGTGGTCGACCAGTGCGTTAGGAGAAGGAAATAAGGTATTGGACGCGAAAGAGGTCATCACCTGTTCTCGTTTACCTCTCAGATTCTGAGCTGTGCGCAAATTTCTGGTGTTCGGCAGTTAGACTAGAATGACCTAGAGCAAGGTGATGACGTCGTTGGGAAAAACTAGTGGCAAAATGGGGATGTGGACGCCTTGTTAATTTTTGTGCAAATTTGATTCTGCCACGTGACGTTCAGCGAAATCCACGCGCGAGACAAATTGCAGCATTCCGACTGTACTCCGACCGTCGGACCGAGTCCGACTTGTCACATTCTGTATGACACTGGCAGCTCGGCTGCCTCAACGCAGCGTTCAGATGGTGTAATCGTCGACTTAGACTGCCCATTCTAGCTGCTCCGGAAGGGATGTGTGGTCACATGGTAGCCATGGTACGTAAAGAATGTATTCGTTCACGTCCCCTCAATGACTTTGCCCAGCCCAGAGAAATTCAGGGAACATAGTCCACATATAGTATGAAAACTCGATGCATGCGATAAGCGTATTACACCCTGTACAGAAGATTCAACAGGAACAGGCCCCCATTTCAATCGTGTCATCTTCCCTCACACCCAAACGGATTCACTCGTGCGTGAGCCTACTTCTCTAGAATCCCCACTTGCACCGTTCTACCTTTGCACCTGCATCCACCCTCGCACCTGTCAGAAAACTGGGTCGATCGTTCCGAGAATTTGCGCTCGTACATGAGTGATGAGTACTCGGTGAGTCCGCACCTAGGACCAATCTCGTGGCACATTCACTACTTCGTAGCCTCTGGGTTTCTTCACTGCTTCACTGTAGAGTGGCCCCACCACAACTCTTCACTTTTATTGACATGCATACGTTAATGGTGTCGATCCACAGCACGCTAGGAATAGGGAATCCAAGTAACAGTGATACTTGACAGCTATCAATCTGCCCCTCAGTTCAGTCCCCGTACTGTCCCTCGCCATAAACTGCAGTGGTTTGCACCTACATGCTTCACATGCTCGCCCTGCCGGAGCCGTTGCATTAATGCCCATGCCTACTTGAGGTCGACTAAAGGTCGTATCATCGTTAAAGACGAAGTGGCTAGGGCCGTGAGGAGTGTGGGTAGTAGGTACGAGGTTCAGGTGAGAGTGCACCACCTAACAAAGAACAAACTGAAGAAACTCACGCGGGGATACTCAGGCTAAGGAAGACACGGGCTGCCTGGGCGGTTTTCGAGGGGTGGATATCGGTCATTGCCAGTTCTCGGCATCCGCTTTCGATGGCCCATTCCCACATCAACATGCTGCACAACCCCTGAACAACTTTGATGCCGTGGGTGGGTGTCTTGCGGCGCTTCCGCTCTTCTCACCTCATGTTTGGGTCACCCTATTTCGTGTTGCTGTAATAGGCACAACGTAAGCAAGAGCGAGGCCCGCGCGTGGTGGAGCGGTCTAGGAATTTAAGTCTTGGGTGGAGCAGGATTCACTCGATATGTATATCAGACCATGCTCCTGGATTACACACCGAACTGTTGGTACGGCGTACGATCAGGGAGATGCACTCAGCCCGTCAGAGCAGGTTGGTGCGCCGTATCACAAATAAAGCGGATTTGAGTAGCAATAAGAGAAGTTATGTACCAGGTGGGCATGGAAGCTTGGAGAGGCGAACACCCAACGCCGTTACTAGTCCGTTAGCGTGTCGTTTGGTCCACCGAGTTTCTTGAAAGTCCTTAGATAGGGCGTGTGGGAATGGTCAATCAAGCTCTGGGTGGTGACTGCCAGTTCTAGTATCATGTACGTACGCAATCCATCTTCATCGTCGCTCTTAACTTTTTTTTTTTTGGAAGGTGCTTTATTCACAGTAGTTAATTTCTAGACTAACTACTGTAACGAAGTGTCAAATAGCAGGGGATTTACCAGTGATGTGCTGAAGCCGGGCTGGAGCCCGGGGTGAGGTCGAAAATGCCGATTTTTTTGAATTGAATTGAAAAAAAATTGCCGATTTAGGCACGCCTCTGGTATGGGTCAGTGTGGGGCTAAGGGCTGTAGGTTCCTACCCACTGAAAACCTCACTTGAGAAAAGGCCACTGTTGTTTGGGTGTCTGCTGCACGCCATTAGGGCAGGTTTCCAGGTCGCTTTTACTAGATTTAAGGAGTGGTCGTTGCGTTTAACTCTGGTGACAGTGATTTGGTCCTCGGTCAGTCTCGTAATAATGGTGCGGAACCAACGATTCCGGAGTTCACTAGTTCACGAGTGTGTTCGTCGCTCTTAACTGCTCTGAGTCAATTTTGTGCCACACCCTTCGGCCCGCACCGGTCCCTCGTCGACTGGTGCGTTGCCTCTTCTTTCTCTCCTCTACTGTATTCTTCTCTCTTGCAGCGCTGTCCCAGCTCTTTCCCCCACTTGAGGCCATAATGCCGTCTCGAACCTCTCCGTCCTCTCCAACCTCACCATCGTCTCGGACCCATGGCGCCTGGGCCGAGGTATTAGTAGCGTCACCGTGGCAGTGGTGGCCTCCGGGTCTCATCACTGTGTGGGAAGAGCGATGGTATGCCGGCCCCTCAAGTTCGTCACAAGTTGAAGCGGCCCTCCTCGTCCCATGGCACACGCCGACCCCATTAAGATCAACGACAACGGCGATGGCGACCTGCGTAAAAGACTATGCTCAAGCTACGCTCGCCGCATCCGGCACATGGCCAACGCCAACCGACGGCCTCGGTATGGAGTGCAGGAGTTAGTCATCGATAACGGTTCAAGTTTGTTCCCACTTGGTTCTCCGACTGTCGTTGCATCAGGGCTCCTACATCTACCGCCACTGTGAGGACTCGGCGCCGACCACCACGTCTAGGACTCCGGACCAGGTTTGTGGCGCACGTCCCTCTCCTTCCCGGCTGGCAAACAATCTCGACCGCCTCGCCAAACTCGACCGACGCCGCAGGACAGCGAGCGCGAGTGCGTGACCATGCCACACAAGGAAGCACGCCGTCTCTCCATTCTCCGCGTTGCCCCTCACCTTCGTCGCGCGCTCGTTTTCAGGTTTCAGGACGGATACAATCTTGATGAGGAGCCATGAGTGTCCACCACGTTTTACCATTCGTATCCCCCCCTCCCCTCGTCGCAAACACCCTGACTTTCATACCCACGGCCGCGCGCCATCCACAATGTGTACGAAGCGTATCTCGAGCTCCGCGTGTAACGAGGATCGCCGTCGACAATGTGGTCCCGTCACGCATACATTTCGCCACTCTTGTGTGGCAATGTACAACCGCAACCGCAACTATCTCATTTACGTTATGTGATATACAGTTACAAATAACAACAATCGTAGTGCGGTGACCTGGGTCCTTGCATGTGGCATTGGTCGGGAATCTGTCGGAACAAGCTTGAAAATGAGCACGACAAAAATGGTTCCCATATTCCCCAGATATTTACAGATGTATGACAGTATGAGCTGCGCAGGAAGGCCGGCGAAGTGCTGTATGCTGGAAAGAGCAGGCATGCCTCCTTTGGATGAAGATCTCACTGGCAACAAGTTGTGTTCAATTTGGATGTGGGGCTGGGAGTCACGATCACCACAAAAGACTCCGATCGGCACGAGGACGGGTCTTGGGAAGATCGACCCCACAAACCCTTCTTTTTGGAGGTAGACGCATCAGACTACGCCACGGGAGTGGTTCTGTTCCAGAAAGACCTATACCCTCTCGGAAATGGCACCCGTCTTATGGCGGCTCACTGGCGGAGTATAGGATTTCATGCACGTGATAGCAGGATATGGCCTGGGATTACTTACCTGAGCTGTATCATGTGGCGTAGTTGGCCGAATTTATCACTGTTCACTGTTTACTATGCTTTCCAATCGGCTTGTAGCATGGTGGTGAGAGCCCTGCGGGGAGATAAGATTTCGGTGTCGGATGACTTGGAGTGATAGTTATTAAGAAAGGGGACAAAGCAGGCCTGTTGCCGAGAAAGGGGTCGCCCAGCCAAGAAGGGCTGGTGCCGCGGCACCTGGTGAGGCAGGCTTGACTGGTTTGGGTCACAACTTCCCCATAAGGCTTCACTGGCAGTTACATGTTCATCACATTCATCTGGTTCGTAATCACTTTCCACAGCTCCCCGGCGTCTGCTTATACCAGATATATCAACACACAATATATGGGCACGGGTTCAATTGTATTGCTTCTCTACTCTCCCCTCTATTCAAGTCCCCCCCACAGTACCCACTGTCTTGACTCTCGATATGTCTCTGCTCCCTTCTCTGTCTCGTGAAGAAATCATTCGTGATACCCGGAAGAAGTACAAAGACAGGACGGGGAAAGATCTTGTCGATGACTCACTTGCCACCGAGATCAAATCTTGTGACTCACCCACTGCCGTCTGTCATGTTTTCCGGCAACATGCTCAGGCATTGGGCGATGACTCCACGTTGATGAAATGCCTTGAAGTAATTGTTGATGGCCTTCAAGCTCTTAGCAAGGTTGCCGGTCTCCAAGATGTATATCTTTCAGATTATATTGTCTATGTCACCATCCTGAAATGTTCTGTCCTCTAGGCACCACCACCCACCAGTTTACAACTTGTCTTTTCGTCAATCAATATCCTCCTTGCAGTGCGTATCTTCCTTTCCACCCACAACTGGCTCACTCAAGCGATGGAATTCGGGTCCTCCAGATGGCAAAGAGTGACGCTGCGAACTGCGACACTCTTGTGGACCTTTTTGTTTACGTCGAAATTGTCCTTAAACGACTCAAGATTTATCCCGAGGTCACCGTCATTCCAGGAGTAACTCAGATGCTCGTCAAAATAATGACTGAATTGGTCGTCGCCTTTGCCATTGTGACGAAAGATGTCGAGGACGGGCAACTTGGCAGTGAGTCGATCCTCATCAGCAAATCCGAGTCGCTTTCTAACGTAGCTCTCAGGAAATTATGCGAAGAAACTATGGGGGAGCAACGACGTCGAGAAGATCCAACGCAGGTTAGGTCGGCTCACTCGGGAGCAGGCTAAGACGACAGTCACGCCTACTCTTGAGGTCATCTATCACCTGGTCCATAACATGACTCTGGTCATGGAAGGTGTGCGACCTCTGCTTGTAGTATTATGTGCATGATATTAAACATGTTTTCGGGTGCTTGTAGGTGAAAATGCATTGACAGAGAGCATCGATCGAGCCTTGTGTATGTCTACCGAATGTCATGTATAGACAATAAGTTAATTGTCGATACCAGCTGACATACAGCGGGCGGTAACCGATAACATCGGGGAAGACAGTTCGTACTTCCCTCACGTAACAGACATTGGCAGTCCGAGCTGAAACCATTCGCAGGCCATAAACTACGAGAGCTTAGACGTTGGCTCTCACCGCCAGACCCATCGACAAACCATGACATTGCTCGCAAAGCCCATCACGGTGATACCGCCACTTGGTTTATTGAAGACAAACCTTTTAAACAGTGGAAGATCACCGCTGGTGAGCTGTTATGGATTCATGGCGACCGTACGTGTATTGGCCTCACGTCTTTGCCACAGCTGACAACATCTCGTCCTACAGCTGGCTCGGGAAAGACTATCTTGTGGTATGCAATACCTCAACTGTTCTCAATTGCGTGTACTTATTATCGTATTAAACAGCTCAACAATTATCCGTCATGCTCGGCACATGCGTGAGACGGGACTAGCCGCCGTTGGGTATTTTTATATCGACTTCCGAGACCCCGCTAAGCAGGATCCGCGCGGCTTGCTGTCTTCACTCCTCGCCCAACTCTGTACCCAATCAAACGCTTTTTTTGACATTCTCTCAGAGCTTTATGCGAAGCATAATCAGGGCGGGGAGATTCCCAACGAACTTGCGCTCGAAAAATGCTTAAGGAAAATGCTCGAATGTCCAGAGCAAGCGCCAGTTTTCATCGTGGTAGACGCGTTGGATGAATGCCCAGCTTCCCGAAGCCCAGGTTCCCCCCCGGGGTCCTCCCCTCCACGTCAATCGGTACTCAGGATTTTGAAGAAGCTAACTAAGTTAGAAAATTTACATCTTTGTCTCACCAGCCGCTACGAATTCGACATCCAGGACGCTCTCGATCCCTTGAAACCTGTGGGGGTATCGCTTCACAATCAGAAAGGGCAACTTGCCGACATCGCCCAATATGTCGAGTCATTTGTTGTCTCAGACACAATAATGAAGAGGTGGCCAAAAAAGACCCAGAAATTGGTCATTGATACCCTTGCAGAGAAAAGTCGCGGGATGTAAGTGATAGCCGCAATCGCGCTTCGTATTGCCTTCCGAGTCTCATGTGATGACTTCAGGTTTAGATGGGCCTCCTGTCAGCTGGAAAATCTGCGCGACTGTGATGAGCAGGATGTCCCGGAAACCTTAGGCACATTGCCCTCGACTTTGAACGAAACCTACGAACGCACGTTGAAAAACATCAAGGAGTCGAAACGGAAATACGCACAGTATATCTTCCAGTTCCTCACGGTATCTGCTCGCCCTCTTTCTGTCCAGGAGCTTGCGGAAGTCTTTGCGATTGGATGCGATGGGTCGGAGGGACCAACTGGGACTCTAGAGTTCGAGCCGTCCCGGAGGAAACAAGATGCAGACTCGGAGATAGCTGTGCGCACTACATGCCCCAGCTTGATTTCTATTGACGACATCGACGGAGAAAAACGAGTACGATTTTCGCACTTTTCGGTGCGAGAATTTCTTACATCAGTTCAACCCGGAGGCCTGCATTCGACACATCTTTCCTCGTATCACGTTAGCCCACAGCTGGCACATACCTTTTCCGCCAAACTTTGCCTCAGCGTACTCCTTACGTTGAATGACCGCATCGTCAAGGACAGGGTCAACGTGATGGTCCCTCTGGCCACCTACGCGGCTGAACACTGGGTTAAGCACGCCAACTGCGGAGACCCATCTTCGCTTGTTCAACTTAAAGGTGGGATGAGTCGTCTCTTCGACAAGAAAAACCCACAATTTGCCGCCTGGATCTGGGTCTACGACCTAGACAACCCTTCCGGACCACACCTCATCCACACCCGCCCTCGTAAACCCGAAACAAGCCCGCTATATTACGCAGCATTATGCGGTTTTTCCAGCATGGTGGAATACCTTGCCAAGTCTCACCCAGGCGACGTCAATACTCGGGGTCGTGACGGCAGGACCCCCCTTCATGCAGCGTTGCGCAACGGCCATTCGGACACTGCATTAGCCCTTCTGAAGAAAGGGGCCGATGCGGGTGCTCGGGACGGCGGAGATGAGACGCCGCTACATATCGCATCGTCGCTGGGAGACGTCGAGGTCATGAAGTCCTTGTTTAATTACGAACTCAAGCTGGATGTGAAGAATAAGAAAAATGAGACTCCGCTGTCATTAGCGGCAAGCAACGGAAGCCTGGAGGCCGTACGGGTGTTAGTGGGTCGTCTCCCTGGCTTGGTCAAGAAAGAGGTTGCACCACTCAAGCGGACTGCTTTGCATGTGGCAACGGTACATGGTCACAAACACATTGCCCAGTTTCTGCTCGCAAGTAACGCGGATAGTAACGCGAAGGACGAGAACCACCGAACCCCACTACATTTAGCAGCGGACCAAGGAAAGGACGACATCGCCCGCTTACTCCTTCAAAATAAAGCCAAGGTGAATGTTCGAGATGAGTCAAACCTGACCCCTTTACATCTGGCGTCATCAGGCGGGCAATTGGAAGTTGTGGAGGTGTTACTGGAGGACCCCCGTGTGCATGTGAATGACAAGGACGGAGATCGGTGGTCCGCGTTGCACATGGCGGCGTATAACGGATACCTCCAGGTTGTGGCCTTATTGATCCAGCATGACGCGAATTTGGATTGCAAGAACAATGAAAGTAAAACTCCTCAGGATTTAGCATCAGAGGGTCGGCACTCCGCAGTCGTTGCGAAGTTGGAACGTGTGGGGAATTCGCACCAGCAAACATGGGACCATCCAAGGTGAGCAAGTCTCTTGCTCGTCGCAAGGTTGCACTGCTAAACAATGTATGATACCAATAACGTAAGGCTGTGATATGTCCCCCGGATTTCAGATGTACGGGATGACTGAGATTACGGCTATGATACGTTCAAGTTAGGGAGTTTGTCACACCGGATGAGTTTTATGGACGTGGTATGAGAATGTGATTGGCGTGTTGATCCAGAATAGCTCACTGGCACCGATTCATGCCGTAGATTCGGTTACCACTGTATGACACAGATTTGCCGTAACTGTTGGATGTGAGGTACAATTTTCTCTGAGCGGCAGCCGGCGCTAAGCACACGCATGACTTGCAAGAACGACAGTTCAGCGGACGTGTGTGATACTTTAGTTTGTAGGTGTATCGACGTATTATCGACTTTGCCTCCCTCGAGGCATACCGCGTTTTCCAAGTCCTACTCCCTTCCTTAACTAGCATCGTGATCTTATCTACCCGATCTCCTATCCGGGTGGCTGCCAAGTCGAAGGCGGCATACTGCATGTAAGAGTGTCCACCAGAGCACCAGAAGGGAGATTCGTCCAGTGTAGGAAGAGAGATGAGGTAGGCCACTTGAAGATGTAGGTGGAGGATCTTTTTTTTTTTGCCTCAGAAATTGCGTGACGTGTCTCAGGCGGGTCCTCATCTAAGGGAATGGGAAAGTCATCCCGCCAGTAGCACGGCAAGTTTGTTGCAGGGGCTGAAGAGATGACCAGAGACCAGCTGGGAGAGTGGGTGATGTAGATGGGGAAACATTGAATCGCAGACGGAGGGTCTGCGTGAGAGTTCGAAATGGAAGGAATAGATGACGGTGTGATTACGGGGAGGCGGGTTGGCGGTTGTTAATCCCACGACCGCCGGCAGGGAGAGAGAGAGTGTGTGTGTGTGTGTGTGTCGAGAGGGCTCCGTGCGAGCCGTTTGACGATGGGGCGTGAGGGCAAGATTCGTAACAGGCGTAAGACTTGAGGCGGCGGGCACACGAGCGGAATGAAGGGGAAAAGAGCACTATAATTTTCTGCCGGCTCTCGGCCAGGCAGCAGGGGTTATATACATGTGCTATATGCAAGGCGGTGTTCTAGGATAAAAGGAGAATAAACGAACGTACTAAGGAGTCCTCAATGACTCTATAAATGGTATAATCGGTGTCTCCAGCAAGGGTGTGGATCCGAACAGGGACCCGACTGTGAGCTGTCGCGCGCGTCGTGCGTGACATCGGATTGACGGCTGTCGATGTTGCACGCGCCTGTGGCGTCGGCCCGATGGTTGGGTGATCCGTGTGGCGTTTGAGGTGCGGCGAAGGTGACTTGAACGGGGAGGCAGGGACGAAAGCCTGAAGGCGAGGCGAGCGAAGACGAGGGGTGAAGCAAGCGGTGAGGGATGTGTCGCGTTGCGTTGACAGCACAGAGGCGTCACGTGGTCGAGACTGGCCAATTCCGGGGCCGCAGCACGTCCAAGTGTTACAACATCAAGTTGACTTTGACTCATTGACAAAGAGGCGGGAGAGAAAGGAACAAACTGTTAGACGGGAAGGACGACGAGAGACCTGGATCGGGGTTGATCGTGAAGAACTGGTTGGAACCTGAGGAAAAAACCTGTGACGGTGACGAACAGCCGGTGGGACCGCTTTGAGTCCCTTTTTTGTGGCTATGATTGAAGTCCAAAACCCTTGTACGACGTACGATCTCTTCAGCGATATTCATACATTGCACTCGGTTCCAAGTACTCTCCTAACAGTATGATGCTGTAACGGTAACCCTTATTCCGGGGTGCCCCCACTGTCCCACGGCTCGTCTTTCTCTTCCCGCTTCCCGACACACATTCGTGTTACTTGCTAACTTTGATCACCTATTGGTAACCGCCGCGGAAGGTGGAATGCGCGGTGATGGTACGTCTGGAATTTTGGACATCACTTGAACGACTTTGGCTACAGCTCTTAATACCATTGCCATTGACCAATCGCCAATCCGATTATTATCTCAGCTGCGCGCCATAGGACCATTGACGAGGGTATATGTGTGGTCAGGCTTGCTGTCGCCTATGCGTCCGAGTCGTTCTGCCCCACTTTGCACTGAAACCCCTCTCCCTCCCAGGCCCAGGCCCGCGGTGCCTCTCCGGTCTAGCAAGCCGAAAATCGCTCGTCGATGTTAATCGAGTTTCACCTTCCGCGGACCCTTCCTGACCCACATCCGGTATCGCGTGACATGCTTATTGATTCGTCTGCTCGTATCTTATCCTTGTGCCAGAGGCGCTCAGCATGGGTCTTCTGTGCTGCCAGAAAGGTTTCGAAACTCGTTTTCTGTTTCACACTATCCACGTATGTCACTCGTATATGACATCCCTCCGTGATGGGTATATATGCACCATGTGATGATCAACGTGGTACATGAGGTTTCTGGAAGATCGATACCCTCAACCTCAAATACAGATTCCCTCCTTATCGCTCCTCAATCGGAGTTCACACAGGGGCCAGATCGGGACGGCGGCCCAGCGAGATAGTGGAGCGAGATTCCATGATAGAAGGCCATAAGGTTTGATCCAGCCGAGTTGTAATTTCTGTTCGAACACCTTGTACAACGTGCGATAGGGTGGATGAGGTTGAGATGTCAGCGCGAGTTTAGTGATTAACGAAGGGTCGCTGGTACGTTATTCAATGGAGCGGCAGTCTGTAACGATGGGAGGAAGGAGGTGGGCACGTTGTCAGACGACTGCAATGAGGGAAGCCTTGCTGGTTCCGGTCACAACTTCACAATGCCTGCGTGTGATTGCTTTGCGGCCTGTGATCGATGTGATCGCCCGCAAGGGTATCTGCGTTAGGTGCACTGACTCGAGGGTGTTCCATTACCTTGTTACGCTCCCTTCCTATCTGTTCACTCCATTGATATGCATCCAATCCCCCCTTCAAACCTCAATGAAATCGTTAGTGCTGCCTTGGTCAAGTACACTAAGTTGACAGAGAAAGATCTTCTCAATGACCCACTTGCTGCCGAGATCAAATCTTGTTGCACCACTGATACCATCCATCCTGTCCTCCGGCAGCACGCCCAGACATTTCATGATCACTCCCAGTTGGTGACATGCCTTAACGTGATTATTGATTACTTGCAGACTCTCTCTACCACTCCTGCTCTTAGTGAGGTTGCTAGTCCCCAAGTTGTAAGTCCCAGACTCGGAGAGTGTATTGCCTCCATCGTTACCCTAAGACGTTTCGCCCTCTAGGCATCACCACCTGTACAACTTAGCCTTTCTGCAATTGTTATCCTTCTGGCGGTGTGTATCTTCCTTACTATCCACAACAGCTCTCTCAAGTTATCATATTGAATCTGCCAGGTGGCAAAGAGTGACACCGCCAACTGTGACGCTCTTGTGGAACTTTTTGGTTACATCGAAATTGTCCTGAAACGACTCAAAATTTATCCTGAGGTCACCGTCACTCCAGGGGTGATTCAGATACTTGTCAAAATAATTATTGAACTGGTGTTGGTTTGTGCCATGGCGACGAAGGAGGCCAAGGAAGGGCTACTTAGTGGGTTTACCTTACCAGCAAATGGTCTCCTAATCTAGCTATGTCCAGTGAAACGTGGAAAGAAACTACTACGAGAAAACGACACCAAGAAGGTCCTAGATCGGCTAGATCGGCTCAGTCCTGAGGAGGCTCGGAGAACCGTCACGCCTACTCTTGAGGTCATCTATGGCCTGGTCCATAATCTGACACTGGCCATGGAAGGTGCATGATCTCTACACCGTTATACACACGATATTGAACCTATTTCCGGGTAGGTGAAACTACATCGGCGGAGTGCATCAGACGGGCTCTTCGTACGTCGACCGAATGTCGTAGATGGTCACGCGTTCACTGTCAACCCAGTTGACATTCAACAGACGGTGACCGAAATAGCCAGCGTAAATCGTTCGTAATCCCCTCACATCTGCGCCAGTGGCAATCGAAAATGTGACTATTTCACAGGCCATGCGCTACAACAGGATTTGAGACGTTGGTTGTCACCGCCAGACCCATCAACAAACCATAACATTGCTCGCAAAGCCTATCACGATGGTACCGCCACTTGGTTTGTCGAAGGCAAGACATTCAAAGAATGGAAGACAACGGGGGGGTTGTTATGGATTCATGGCAAACGTGGGTCTATCGGCTTCACCTCCTTGCCACAGGCGACCAATTCCGTATCACAGCCGGTTCGGGAAAGAGTGTTCTGTGGTATGCGATGACGCCATTACTCTCACTTACGTGTACTCATCATCCCATCGACAAGCTCAACAATTGTTCATCACACCCGGTTCATGCGTGATACTGGATTAGCCACCGTTGGGTATTTTTATGTCGACTTCCGAGAACGTGCCAAGCAGGAGGCGAGCGGTTTACTGTCATCGCTCCTCGTCCAACTCTGCACCCAATCTGACCGTTTCTGTGGTATTCTATCTTCCCTGTACGCGAGACATGATCGTGGCCTAGAACAGCCAAGCGAGGATGCGCTCGCGCAGTGCTTGAGGGAAATGCTCGAAGATCCGAAGCAAGCACCGGTCTTCCTTGTGGTTGACGCACTGGATGAATGCCCGATTTCTCGAGGGATTCTCACTCCACGTGCACAGGTTCTCGAGATCGTGAAGGTCCTCATCAAGTTGAAGCTCCCACATTTACATTTTTGTATTACCAGCCGCCCCGAATTCGACATCAGGGAGGTTCTCGACCCCTTGGAACCATCTAGTGTGTCCCTTCACGACCAAGAAGGACAGATCGAAGACATCGCCCAGTATGTCAAGTCGGTCGTCCACTCAGACATAACGATGCAGGAGTGGCCAAAGGAGGAGAAAAAACTGGTCATCGATACGCTCGCAAGAAACGGTGGCGGGATGTACGTGATAATTGCCATTATGATCCATATCGCTTTCTCATATGATGGCTTCAGGTTTAGATGGGCCTTCTGTCAGCTGGAGACTCTGCGCCGCTGTCCCCTACAGAGGATCCCGACCGCCCTGAGGCAGTTGCCAAAGACTTTGGATGAAACGTACGAACGTACATTGCAAGACATTGACGAGGAGAAGTGGGAATTTGCTCATCGTATCTTCCAGCTCCTCGCAGTATCCGCTCGCCCTCTTCATGTCCAGGAGCTTGCGGAGGTCTTTGCAATTAATGTCGACGATGAGACGACCGGGATTCCCGAATTCAACCCGCGCTGGCGACCCAAAAATGCTGAGTCGGCTGTGCTTTCTACTTGCTCTAGCCTAATTGCCGTTGTCAACGCTTATGGAGAAAAACAAGTACAATTTTCTCATTTTTCAGTGCAAGAATTTCTCACTTCAAATCGACTCCGAGACCAACGTTGCACACGTCTTTCCCACTATTACGTTCTCCCACGGCCTGCACATACCTTTTTCGCCAAAGCTTGCCTCAGCGTACTCCTTCAGTTGACTCCCCGCATCCACAAGAACAGTGTCAAGGCCATGTTCCCTCTGGCTACGTACGCTGCGGAACACTGGGTTGGCCACGCCCAGCGCGGGGACGTATCATCGCTAACTGGAGATGAGATAGGCCGCCTCTTCGAGGACGCCTCACACTTCGCTGCTTGGATCTGGGTATACAACATGGACAAACCTTCCGGGCCACACATGGACCGCACTCACCCGGGGATACCCGAAACAGGCCCACTATATTACGCAGCGTTATGCGGTCTCCGAGACATGGTGAAACGCCTCGTAGCATCACAACCGGAAGACGTCAATACTCCTGGCGGTGACGGCGGTACCCCCCTTCATGCAGCGTTACGCAACGGTCATTCTGATGTTGCGTTACTCCTTCTGGAGCATGATGCCGACCCAAATTCTCGGGACAACCTGGATGAGACTCCGTTACAAGTTGCATCGCGCCAGGGAGACGTCAAGGCCATGAAGGACTTAATCGATTGCAGGGCCAAACTGGATGCAAAGAACAGGGACAATGAGACTGCTTTGTCCCTGGCGTCAAGGGATGGAAGATTGGAGGCCGTACGGCTGTTATTGAAGCACGGTGCTCCCGTGGACCAACAAGTCTCGTTGGGGCGAACCGCTTTGCACGTGGCATCGGAAAATGGTCACAATGGCGTCGCCCTTTCGTTACTCAAGAACGGCGCGACTGTCAACGCACTTGAGAGGAACTGCCGAACTCCATTGCACTTAGCAGCGGACCAGGGAAAGGTGGGGGTCGCAAAATTACTCCTTCGCCACGGCGCCAATGTGAATGCCCAAGACGTATCGCAACTGACTCCATTACACATGGCGTCTTCAGGTGGACAAATGGAAACCACAAGGACGCTGCTGGATTTCGGGGCCGATGTTAACGCCGAGGATGGTGAAGGCTGGACCCCGCTGCACTTGGCGGCGTACAACGGATATCTCGAGGTTGGGAAATTATTGCTCGGGCGTGGTGCCACCTGTGACAGCAAAAACAATGATGGCAACACGCCTTTCCAGCTAGCACGAGAGAGTCACCACACTGAAATCGCTCAAATTCTACAGAAGCAGGCTAATGCGGAGTGTTAACTTCGCAAACGGGGGTGATTCGGGGGGTGATTCGACCGGGGTTGGTCCCGAAGAGGAATTGCGCCATTTTCTCGATGCGAGGCTAAACGATGTATATGTATTGAATCCGATACCGTATAGCAGTGACATCCTTCCTCCGTTCGTAGTGATAGATTACGATGTACGGGGTGATTAATACAATGACACGACACCACCCATCCTCTATCAGGTCGCTGACACATCGAAGGTAGTCAAGATAGGAACGTAGCTTGTAAGCAAGTTTAAGGCGTGGATGAAAGAACACCGTGACGATGGGCTTTAACCTTAGTCCCCGATCCCCCACCTACTGTAGACCAGGCCGCGCTCAATGGTCATGGGGATGGAGAAGAGCAAGCAACAGTTCGTCTTACCGCTGTGTTGAATTCGCCAGGGTATTAGAGTAAAAATGGACCTGAGACCGTAACTTTCTTCGGCATATTCTCAACTCAGCGTCGTCTCTAAGGCACTCGCATAAGCGAGAGTCGGACATCCTAAATAATAGATAGTATACACCTCCTATTCTTCTTCAGTCCCGTACTGTAATAACAGCTGAGCAACTTCGCTACGTCCCATGAACGTTGCCATCTGGAATGGGGTCCAGTCATGCTCTCCTCGTACACGTAAATTTGCACCGTGTTTGAGGAACACCTGTACCACCTCGAGATGTCCATTTCGCGACGCTTCATGTAGCGGAGTGTTTCCGGTCTTCGATTGTGCATCGACGTCAGCGCCATATTCCAAGAAAAGCTGGGCGACATCAGTATGCCCTCCTGCCGACGCCCAATGCAATGGCGTCCAGGTCTTATTGCATCTCGCATTCACATCGGCTTCGTGATCCAGCAGCAATTGTACGTCTTCAGTTCGCCCATGGTACGATGCATGATGTGATAGAAATCCGAATGAACCATATCGCACGTCCGGATTCGCTCCGCGTTCTAGCAACAGTCGCATAGCTTCGAGGTTTCGACAGTCATATGCCCTGACCAACGGAATTCTTCCATCCCGGTCTCCCAAATTCACGTCCACCCCATGGTCAAGTAATACACTTGCGGCATCAAGGTGTTTGGTGAACAATGCCGCATGTAAGGGAGTCCCGTGATAACCGCATTTCATGTTGACGTCTTCTCCATGCGCGACGACGAGGTGTTTTGCTAGTTGACTGAATCCACATAATACGGCATAATACAAGGAACTTGCTCCTGGTTTCGGCGGGTGTTCTGGGAGAGATTCGATGGGTAGTCGAACCCAACTCCGATCGACATCGTATATCCAGGCCCATGATGCAAGATATGGTTTGGTTGGATTGAATAGACGTTCCATTGCGTCTTGAATTTGTGTTGTCACGCCGTCGAGCTTGGCGTGATCGACCCAATGCTGAGCAGCGTAGAATGCCAAGGGAAATGTCGCGAGGTGCTTTTTGTCCATGTTTTCGTCGAACTGGAGAAGTACAGCGAGGCAGGCTTGTGCGAGAAGGATATGGGCGGTGTCTAGGGAAATGTGGTATTGACGGATGTTTCCGACATCGGAAGTCCGGAGGCGATGAGAGATCAAGAACTCTTTCACCGAAAAATGAGAAAATTGAAAACATTTTGAGCCGTTGTCCTCGATGGCCGCGATTAATGTGGAGCATGCCGAAAGGACTGCCTCTTCGGGATTATCCGGTCGCCAACCTTCCACGAGATTCGGCACTGTGTCCGAATCAAATTCCACCGCAAATATCTCCGCCAGTTCTTCGACACGAAGGGGCCGAATAGCGACGACCAAGCATTGAAAGAGTCGATGGGCATGTTGCCATTGCTCTTTCGGGATCCCCTGTAACGTCCGTTCGTATGTGTCGTCCAGGGAGATAGGCATTTCGTTCAGAACCTTGCGAAGCCTCGAAGGCACACATCGACGAAGGGTGTCCAGTTGGCAGTATACCCACCGAAACCTGTCTGAGATTGAGAATCTATGGAGAGGAACGATAATAGATGTGACTCACATCCCATCAGCTCTTTCCGAGAGCGTATCGATGACGAGTTCTCTATCCTCTTTTCTCCATCTCCTCATCGCTTCATCCGAATGAACAAAGGAGCGGACATAGTGGCTGATATCCTCCCTTTGACCATTTTCTTCGTGAAGGGACACACGAGACGACGCACTTGCCAAGGGGTTGAGAACAGCCTGGATGTCTTGTTCTGGACGACTTGTAATGCAGAAGAACAGATTCGGGTAGTTCGACAGAACCAGGTCCTCCACGAAGGCCAACACCTTTTCGCGGGCAGATGGGGTCCCGGTAGCGCTAGGACATTCATCCAAAGCATCCAGAACAACGAAAATCGGAACTTGAGCTGAGAATTTGAGCATAGTTTTGAGACAGCTTGCAAGGGAGGCCTCGCTCGGTTGTTCGGAGCCGTCACGACACGTGTTGTACAATTGATGAAGCGCATCCCAGCAACGGCTAGAGTATTCACCAAGTTGGAGGAGAATAGACTTCAGCATGCCGCGGACGTCGTGTTTGGAGGAATCTTTGAAATCAAAATAATAGTAGGCGATCAAGGTCGTCCCGCCCTTGCGCATGGTGTCGAGATCCTCAATAATGGCGGAGCTTGTGGACCGTATAAATTTCCTCCACATGACGCAGACGACGAGCCGCATACCATAAGACGCTTTTGCCCGCGCCCGCTACGAAATTGGGGAATACGTTAACAACCACAATGGTAAAAGGATAGGAAAGGCGCACGATTGCCACTAATCCACAACACAGAACCGTTATTTTTCCATTCGCGGAATGTGTCGCCTTGAAGAAACCACCCCGCCGTTCCATATTGCTGGGATTCACGTGCGTGATTGTGATTGATCGAGGGATCTGGAGGGGATAGCCATGTTCGGAGTCTCTCTTTCAACTGGTTCCCTATGGGCACGTATTGGTCGTGTTGGTGAACGGTGCGATCACGATGGAGGGAGATACCTTCAATTTCCTCCACTACTGTTTGGAAACAGAGGGAAAAGGAGGTTAGTACGTAAATGAAGACGCTCAGACAGTGCTGCCGCGACGTACTAAGTCTGGTACGTGTATCCCCTTCAATCTCCCCCGTCATGTCCGCATTCGGATCGTTGACGTTGACGTGAGTCTCATTTGAGTTAGCGCTGAAACTCTCCGTAAGTAAGTCCAGGCGTTGAACCGCATCCTCAACGTTAGTTCTTCCCATCAATGTCTTCAGAAGCTTTACTGGACCACGATCAACCAAGGGACAGAGGAAAAAACGGATCAACTCACTCATTTTGTTTTCCGCCATCATATTAGTTGAAAGGGCGAGGATGGTGAGTAACTGTGCCATGATCCTCCCGAGTAACGACGTGAATTCCTCCGTCAAGGGGATCTCGGTGTAAAATTTCAAGCGTTGGAGGAAGAAGTGAATACGCTCGAAGAGGTGGACGAGCGTGTTGTGGCTCGTAGCCGCATCCCGCACAGCCTGGGAGTTCGGATATCACATGTATGGGCGACAAGGAACTTCGGGAAAGACTAACTGTGAGAAGAACGCCGATCCCAGTAAAGATCACTTTCGCGGGTGAGAATAACTGAGAAGCGTAGGTTGTGAGAACAGTGATAGGAAATGAATGAGGTGGCTTACCAGCCCAATCCCTTCTCCGAGCGTTGCTGAGAGCATCGACAGAATTTTGATCGTCGGGTCCAACCATGCCATCAATGTCTCGTCTCCTTTGCAAAATCCACTAAAAGCCTGAGCTTGTTTTCGAAGCACGGTCGAGACGGCCTCGGGACTGTCGCAGGTGTCAAGCTGTGTCGCGAAGGGATGGGAATCTAGACATTTTCCTGTGACCCGTTGGTATTCGTTTAAGGCAGCCTTGAAAGTTGCTGTAAAGTTATCGGCCGAAAGGTTGGCTGATTGAATGGTGGTAGACATGGAGACAGGGGTGAGAGGTGAGAGTAGAGAATAACGAAGGGTTAAATGGAATAATCCCACGAACAAACCTCGAGGTGAAAGTGTGCACTTGACGCATTTTCGGGGTGGCACTCCTTAGCAGCGGAGGCTGATGTGGGCGCCGCTGCTGTAGGGCTGCCCTGCCAGTTTTTGCTTACGTCATTTCCGGCCCTTGCCAATCCCAACTGATTCCCTTTTGATCGTATCCTTATTTTCCCTCTGCTGTACTGTCGTAACCGTCCGACGAATTCGCAAGGATTGCGATCACGGAAATATCCGATGGAGTTACGAGGGAATATAATGGCGCCGTTGCTTGTCCGCCTCGCTCTTTCGACCAAGACAATTTAATGGCGGACAAAAGGAATCAATCGCTCTGCGGTCTCACGGTAGGTGGCTGTCACCAAATTACAGAAACACAGTAAAGTCGTCGTTCTCTCATTTGATTTCTGTGGAATAATGTCCTCTTCGGTCGGCGTCATGTAGGATGCACGCATTCGTCTTGCTTCTGATGTCAGGTCAGCTGCGCGTACTGCCGAAAGCACGAGCGAGTGATGACGCGATGACGGTGGGCTCCTCACAGCGCGCTGTAAACTTGGTGCTTGGTGTCGCAAATCCAATCGAACATAGACTCGACGCAACCCCCCACTCCGTGTGATTATATTTTAAGGAATTTCGAGGGAACAGTGACCATACAGTATGCTATGTACCAAGTAATTAAATTGTGACTCCGCGAACGAGATTACATTCCGTGGAATTGTACTGTACCCTCGACGTCACTACTAGTACACAGCGCGCAGTGAGGCGAACGGTCACTTATGCCCTTGCCCATGGGCCGCCGAGACAACCATCATGCGCCAGTCTGATCGGATCGAAGACTCAAGGTAACGTACTCAAGGACGTCCGTCTGTCTCTCATCCGCCACTGGCACGCCTCTTCCCAGTCGAACCCTCTTTTACCTCATGTCCTGGGCATTTTCTCACCTTCTCACCCCCTCATCCCCACTTCATATTCAGAGTCATTCGCCCTCCCCTTTAGCACGGGTGCCGCCACAGAAACAGTGTGTATTGCCAACTTTCATCGTTACCCGGCGTTCGTTTATCCGCATCTTGAGTTTATCGCCGATCCGTTCTCCGATCTTGAGAAGCTTCGATTTGGCACCGCTGGCGCCGTGATTGGAGCATAGAGCAGGCAAGGTTACCATGCAAGCTGTGATGTGCCCAGAGGAAGGCCAGGTGATAGATAACAAATGATGTTGATAGACCCACAAATGAAGGAACTATCGCCGTTCGCCCATTCATCGTTCATGCAAGTCATGGGTGTGCCTCGTGCTACCCGCTGTGGATAGAAGGCACTTCGGTGCCATGTTGTACCGAATCATCGAACGAATCCTATTAACACCTTGACGCCGGGCGCCGAGTGCCGAGTGACACCACTCACCGAACTCCTTATATCCATGCGGTGATCACGTGATAAGCCCCCCCACTTGGACGACTCGGCAAACACGGATACCTTCTCAAAAAGTCTGAGTGGCTGGCCCATGCGAGCAAAAATTTATTTGTATGCGGGATCTACAGGAGATAGTTCTACGGTGAGTACAACAGAAAGTCGTGTCAGCACTCTGGGAACCGTGGTCCTGTTAGAACCTACGGCCACAAAGGTACATGCTGTAGATTGCGAATTTGACTTATCCTGGTCCATTCTCGTCCCTGCCGATTTTGTATGATCTTGCGTAGGCCTTGTGCGTTACCAGAAAGTGAGCCCAGTTCCAACGTCTCCGATGGCTTCGTCAGTAATTGTCAAAAGTCCCGCAGTTTCCCGTCACGAGCTATGAGCGAGGACAAAATCGTACCACTAGTCACCACAATTTAATTATTGTGGGGCTGGCTGGGCACTTGCACCCTACACGGTGAGTGTTCGTGGCAGTCCTGCCACAGGACGGTCGTAAGGAATCCTCCCCTCTAGGTAGTCACTTCCTTTGAGATATAGAACCTGATAGCGCTCACAGAGGTTCGACCTTTTCGGTGAATAGCTCTGATAGCTTGAGATTGAGACAAGCTGGACAGTAAAGGAGTGATATATGAACTAAAGGGAAAACTCAGAACTCTGAAGATACTAGGACTCACAAACGCTGGTCGACCACAATATTTGCGGCCCAAAAGTCTTGCAATACATTGCTCGAAAATTGGCCACCTGAGACCGAGAGGGGTGGTTGGAAAGGGCGGATTAAATGTGATAATGGGAAACATTGAGTTGAGGGGGACCAAGAGGGACATTGTCGAGGGGTTCGTCCCCAATCAACGACTCGAATTGACGACGTGTGAATGTTGTTGTCGACGCCACAGAGAGCGTTTCATAGCTCGAGACCATAGCCTCATGAAAATGGTATGCGGTACTATACGGGCGGGAATGAAGGTACATCAACCGTTTTTCGAACGAGTTCGAAATATTACCTCCGCACGACCTGACTTGTTTATTCCTTGACGATACCATGCACTTCGAAACTGCTGTATACGCTTGACTTCCTCGCATCCGGGCCAATAACATCTTCGTTCCCTTCCCAAATCACCTCTAGATTCTGTTGTAGCAGGGGCCACTCACCATCTTTGCCACGTTGCTTCATCGGCCCATGAAGTGCCTGCGCACACATACACCCGTCCTCCCACTTTGATTTGCTTTCACATTGTCGACGGGGCAGTGTTGATATGCGACTTGGAGAGCCAATGCCAAGTCGACGTCCATATGGCCGTGGGGGGGAGCAGCATGAAGGAATAGAGACGGACTGGAGGCTTAGTAAGCCAGTTGAAGTAAGTGACAAATAATCGAAAGATGGGGTAATTTTTGTCGTTTCATATCTTGGCTGTTTGAGAGGAAGGGCTGTTGAGGTTTGACAGTCGATGTACTAGAAGAGGGGAAAGGTAATACAGGTAAGGCGTGGAAACTGTGGGAGGTGGACGCGGCGCTGGGCCCACTTGCAAAAGTGCTGGTGACCAGCCTTACTAATTTTAACTCAGTGTCTCCACTCCAGGTGATATCATCGACAAAGGGTGTGCAAGGGTTCCATCGTATCTCTAGTTCCCCTTTCCTTCTACAATTCCGCCTGTGGCACTCACTGCCTTTATATGAGACCGATCCCTCCTCCGCCCCTCAACGGGATCATTTCTCGTGCCTTGGACAACTCCGCATTGATAGAGAAAGATCTGGTGGATGATCTGCTTGCCATCAAGATCCAATTTTGTAACACTGCTGTTGCCGTTCTTCAGCTTCAGCAGCATGCCCGGACATTTCATGGGCATTCCAGGTTGATGGCATGTCTTAGTATAATCATTGATAAATTCCATACACTCTCTACCACTCCTGATCTTAGCGAGACTGCTAGCCTCCAATATGTAAGTCTTAAGGGTTGTATTGTCTTTATCACGTTTCCTAAAATGCCTTGTCTTATAGGCATTGCCACCTCTCCAACTTGTCTTTTCTGCAATCAATATCTTTCTTGCAGTGCGTATCTTTGTCATCACCCATGAGGACTGCAATGGGCTCAAATTTGATATCTGGTGTGTTAGGTGGCCAAGAATTATTCCGCAAACTGTGATGCCCTTGTAGATCTTTTTGATTATGTTGAAAATGTCCTGAAACGACTCGAAATTTATCCCGAGATCACCGTCACCCCAGAGATGACCCGGACACTTGTCAAAATAATGATTAAATTAATGTCAGTTTTTGCCATTGCGACGAAACAGGTTAGAGAGGGGGCATTCAGTGAGTCCCTCTTAACCAGAAAAGTACCTTCTAACGTTACTCGCTTCAGGAACATATGCAAGGAAATTGCTGGAAGAAATAGACATGGAGGAGGTCCTTCTGAGGCTGGACCGGCTTACTCCGGAGGAGGCTTGGAGGACAGTCACGCCTACTCTTGAGGTCATCCACGGCCTGGTCAATAATCTGACACTGGTAATGGAAGGTAAATAACCTATACTTGTATCGTTACACGCATGGCCTTAACGCGCTTCTCGGTAGGTAAAAGTGCATCAACAGAGGACATGAGATACGCTCTGTGTATGTCTACCGCATGTCTGTATGGATCAGTGTAGGTTAACTGTCGGTTTAAGGTGACATCAAACAGGCGGTGTCCGAAATAGCTAGGGTGGATCGTCCGTAGTCTCCTCATATCGTGGCCAGTGGCAGTCAAAGCTGAAACTTATTCACAGATCATACATTACAACAGGAGTTGCGACAGTGGCTTTTGCCGCCAGACTCATCAACCAACCGTGACGCTCACAAAGTCCATCACGATGGTACCTCCAGCTGGTTTACTGGAAGCAAGATTTTCAAAGACTGGAAGACCACAGGTGGGCTGTTATGGATCCACGCCAAACGTACGTGTATCAGTTTCACGTCATTGGTACGGCTTACAAATCCCTGTATTCAGCTGGCTCGGGAAAGTGTGTCTTGAGGTCTGCCACGCCGCAAGTACTCTCATTTGCACGTACTCATCACCTCATCGACCAGCTCAACGATTATCCATAATGCCCGGCTTATGGGTGACACGGGATTGGCCACCATCGGATACGCTCATGTCGACTTCCGAGAACTGGCTAAGCAGAACACGCGTGGCTTACTGTCCTCACTCCTCACCCAACTCTGTACTCAATCCAACCATTTCTGTGACATTCTCTCCTCCCTGCATGCGACAAACGATCGTGGCCTGGAGCAACCTAGCGAAAATGAGCTCGCGAAGTGCTTAAGAGACATGGTCGAAGACCGAGAACAAGCGCCAGTCTTCATTGTAGTAGACGCGTTGGATGAATGCCCGATTTCCCGAGGAATTCTCGCACCATGTTCACAGGTTCTCGAGATAGTGAAGGAGGTGATCGGGTTAAAGCTCCCACATATACATTTTTGTATTACCTGCCGCCTGGAAATCGACATCCGGCAGGTCCTCGATCCCCTGGAACCCTATAGCCTGTCGCTTTACGATCAAGGACAACTTGAAGACTCCGACATTGCCCAGTATGTCAGGTCGGTTGTCATCTCGGACGTAACGATGTGGGAGTGTCCAAGAGAGGTGAAGAAATTGGTCTTCGATACTCTGGCAAAGAATGGTGGTGGGATGTAGGTCATGGTTGTTATGACGTCCATATTTTCTTTCTCATGGCGTGAGTTCAGGTTTCGATTGGGCTTCTGTCAGCTAGAAACTCTGGGCCACTGTCCCTCACAGGACATCTCGTCTGCCTTGACGGCTTTGCCCAGGACTTCGGAGGTGACCTACGAACATATATTACAACGCATCGACCCGGAGAAGTGGGAATACGCATATCATATCTTTCAGTTCCTCACGATATCCACTCGCCCTCTTTACCTCCAGGAGCTTACGGAGATCTTTGCGATTCGCACCATCGGAGATACGATTAGAATCCCCGATTTCAACCCGCAAGTGGTACAACTTTCGCACTTTTCAGTGCAAGAATTTCTCATGTCAACTCGATTCCGAGACCAATGTTCCACATATCCTTCCCAGTATTACGTGCTCCCACGGCCGGCACATACCTTGGTTGCCAAAGCTTGTCTCAGCGTACTCCTTCGATTGAGTCCCCGCATCCATAAAAACAGTATTAAAAGGATGTTCCCTTTGGCCACGTACGCCGCCAAGCACTGGGTTGGTCACGCCCAGCTCGGGGACACATCATTGCTTATCGATGATGGGATGGACCGTCTCTTCGATAAGGACAAGTCACACTTTGCTGCTTGGATCTGGGTATACAATATAGACAATCCTTCCGGACCACAAATGGACAGCACCACTCCTGAGATACCCGAAACAGCCCCACTATATTACGCAGCATTATGCGGTTTCCTGGTCATGGTGAAACGCCTTGTCAGCTCACACCTGGGAGATGTCAACACTCTGGGACGTGGCGGGGGGACTCCTCTTCATGCAGCGCTGCGCAACTGCCATTCAGAAGTTGCGTTACTCCTTCTGGAGCACAATGCCGACCCCAATTCTCGGGACAGTCGGGATGAGACGCCGTTACAAATTGTATCGCGCCAGGGAGACATCAAAATAATACAATCTTTGATTGATCGCGGGGCCAATCTAGAGGCAAAGAACAAGGACAACGAGACCTCACTGTCATTGGCGTCAGGCAAGGGAATCCTCGAGGCGGCACGGCTGTTATTAAAGCACGGCGCTGGCGTGGATCAGCGAGTTGTGTTTGGGCGCACTGCGTTGCATGTCGCAGTGGAACATGGTCACTGTGATGTTGTCGATCTGTTACTTAACAAAGGCGCGAATGTCGACGCACAGGATAGGCATCGTCGAACTCCATTACACCTTGCAGCAGACCAAGGGGATGCCCGCATCGCAAGGCTACTGCTCCAGCGTTGCGCCAACGCGGATGCCCGAGATCTGTCACAGCTGACTCCGTTACATATAGCATCGTCAGGTGGACAAGTGGAAGCTGTACAACTGCTACTGGACTACAGTGCCGATGTAAACGCCGGTGATGAAGAAGGCTGGACTGCCCTACATCTTGTGGCGTATAATGGCTACCTCGATGTTGGGGAACTATTACTCGCGCATGGCGCAGTTTGCGATAGCAAGAATCATGATGGCCACACGCCTTTGCACGTAGCACTGACGAATCATCATACCAAGATTGCTGAACTACTGGTGGCATCGCAACAGGAATCTCCGAAGGGATTACAGCAGGGATATCAGGAAGAACATACTCTAATAATTTCAGTGGGCTAGCAATAATATTTACTCACTATCCAAATATAATGTACCAATATTCCAGTATAGACTATCTTCCAAGTCCGGCTTCACCCGTATTACGTCCTCGCCTACCGAATTCTCTATCATGTCTTCTGCCAAATTGAAGGTGGTCGAAATATGTACACAGCTGCGCCTTGAGAACAGGCTCAAGGAGGAAATGAAAGAACTCCGGGTGGCGACATAGCAGGCAATGCACACCACTTCTGCGGTAGCACCGGAAGTAAAGGGGACGGAGAAGGACTCCAGATAGGGATAGGAAGAGATACTGTACACGACATGAGGCAGCCGCAGTAGGATCCGGACTCCGAAGTGGAGGCATGTTGGCTTGTGACAGAAAGAACAGGGTCACCACATCCCTGCTATTTTGTCCCTCCGGCATTAGTTTTATCTTCGATCCACCCAGATCGGCCTGCGCACGATCGTCATTTCTTCTATCGCTACAGTCAGCCACGGAGAAAGGCATAAGGAATGGTTCACCCGCGCTGCGGCAGGCTGTAGGTATTTGGACAACCTATGCAATCCTGGCGACGCCCTTGATACAGCTATTCAGCACCAATTTTACGGCACTAAATAGTAGCTGCATAGGCAACAGTTGGACGTCTTACGAGATAAGTAGAATACAAGGGGCCGCTCTGCTGGTCTCATGTCTGCCATACCCTCTTATTCTTCTTTGGCACCGTACATTAACAACAGCTGAGCAATTTCGCTGCGTCCCATGAACGTTGCCATCTGGAATGGGGTCCAGTCATGCTCTCCTCGTACATGTAAGTCCGCACCATGTTTGAGCAATACCTGTACCACCTCGAGGTGTCCATTTCGCGACGCTTGATGGAGCGGAGTGTTTCCGGTATTTGATTGTGCATCGACGTCAGCGCCATATTCCAAAAAAAGCTGGGCGACATCAGTATGCCCTCCTGCCGACGCCCAATGCAATGGCGTCCAGGTCTTATTGCATCTCGCATTCACGTCGGCTTCGTGATGCAACAGCAATTGTACGACTTCAGTTCGTCCATGGTACGAAGCGTGATGTGATAGAAATCCGAATGAACCATATCGCACGTCCGGGTTTGCTCCGCGTTCTAGCAACAGTCGCATAGCTTCGAGGTTTCGACAGTCATATGCCCTGACCAACGGAATTCTTCCATCCCGGTCTCCCAAATTCATGTCCGCCCCATGGTCAAGTAATACACTTGCGGCGTCAAAGTGTTTGGTGAACAATGCCGCATGTAAGGGAGTCCCGTGATAACCGCATTTCATGTTGACGTCTTCTCCATGCGCGACGACGAGGTGTTTTGCTAGCTTACTGAATCCACATAATACCGCATAATACAAGGAACTTGCTCTTGGTTTCGGAGGGTGCTCCGGGAGAGATTCGATGGGTAGTCGAACCCAACTCCGATCGACATCGTATATCCAGGCCCATGATGCAAGATATGGTTTGGTTGGATTGAATAGACGTTCCATTGCGTCTTGAATTTGTGTTGTCACGCCGTCGAGCTTGGCGTGATCGACCCAATGTTGGGCAGCGTAGAACGCCAAGGGAAATGTCGCGAGCCGCTTTTTGTCCATGTTTTCGTCGAACTGGAGAAGTACAGCGAGGCAGGCTTGTGCGAGAAGGATATGGGCGGTGTCTAGGGAAATGTGGTATTGACGGATGTTTCCGACATCGGACGTGCGGAGGCGATGAGAGATCAAGAACTCTTTCACCGAAAAATGAGAAAATTGAAAATATCTTGAGCCATTGTCCTCGATGACCGCAATCAATGTGGAACATGCCGAAAGAACGCCCTCTTCTGGACTATCGGGTCGCCAACCTTCCACGAGATTTGGAACTTTGTTCAAGTCAAATTCCACAGCAAATATCTCCGCGAGATCTTCTACACGAAGCGGTCGAATGGCCGCGATCAAACATTGAAAGAGGCGATGTGCGTGTTCCCATTGCCCTTTGGGGACCTCTTGTAACGTCCGTTCGTATGTGCCATCCAGAGTGGTCGGCAATTCGTTCAGAACCTTGCGAAGCCTCGAAGGCACACATCGACGAAGGGTGTCCAGTTGGCAGTATACCCACCGAAACCTGTCTGAGATTGAGAAACTATCGAGAGGAACGATAATAGATGAGGCTCACCCCCCATCAGCTCTTTCCGAGAGCGTATTGATGACGAGTTCTCTGTCCTCTTTTCTCCATCTCCTCATCGCTCTGTCAGAATGAACAAAGGAGCGGACATAGTGGCTGATATCCTCCCTTTGACCATTTTCTTCGTGAAGGGACACACGAGACGACGCACTTGCCAAGGGGTTGAGAACAGCCTGGATGTCTTGTTCTGGACGAC
>Ga0307512_10001929_pt1 | contig 27680 bp, 23 predicted proteins | sample 14_EM_MG_FD_200267 | JGI IMG/M metagenome (GOLD analysis project Ga0307512, IMG submission 200267) | Populus trichocarpa ectomycorrhiza microbial communities from riparian zone in the Pacific Northwest, United States - 14_EM | ecosystem: Host-associated > Plants > Roots > Unclassified | place... | reverse complement strand
TGTTTTTTGTTTGAAACGGACGTGATAGCCGTCCTGGAGGAGTGTTGAGCTGATTGGGAGTACGGATATCACTATGCCAAGGACTATGATGTAACTTGCCTCTTTTGTAGTTAGCACCATTAGTCATCGATCGACCATATGTCGATGCGACATGTCTCGTTACACGATATAATAGACACACCTTCGCATACGCCCGCGCACATTCGACTACTCGAGCACACCCCACCGTACAACAATTGATATATCAGCAGAGGCCGAGCTGGATGAGCCGCCTGCACCTAAATGTGATGTGTCTCGATAGATGACAATCTCTGCGCACTGCGTCCACTGATTCAATGTCAAAGAAAACATGATGAGAATGAAGGAAACTATAATATAAAGAGCACTACAGACTGGGATACATGCGCTTCGGTGGCATATGTGTCGCTCTTGAGGCGTGCCTGGGCTGGACTGATACATCCATAATTTGTCGCAGCTTGGCTTCATACAAATCCAAGAACCTCATTCTGGACTGGATGTCAAGATCAAAGTGGTGCCAGAAATTCAATCAGAGGTCAGGAAATACCCGGCAGCAAAAACTGCAGCATAGCCGTGGATGGCTGGGCCGTGTCTCAGCATCCGACACACTGCGATGTGAACCTAAGGTGTGCCAGAACTTCAATGATATGCCAGCAAACGCCGCAACTTTGCTATGAATAAGTGAGCCAATGTGTCATATTCTGACAGAAGTACTCAATATCACCTAGACTGATTATATTGCCACTGGGATTGGCAAATTTGCAGTGATTGATCGGTCATATGCATATGTACTCAAGCCTTTCCGGTGCACCTGAACTTCGATCAAATGTCAGCAAAAGCTGCAGCATTACCATGAGTAAGCGAGCCGTGTCTCATATTCCAACCGAAGTACTTAATATAGCCTAGAGTGTCTCAGTGGCAAATGGGATTGGTAAATGTGCTGTGCTGGAGCTGTCAGAACGCGACTGAAGACATATGCTAAGGATTCACTGGTACACCAGAACTTCGATCAAATGCCATCATAAGCTGCGGCTTTGCCACGAGTACGCGAGCCGTGTCTGAGATTCTAACTGAAGTACCCAATATCGCCTAGAGTGTCTCAGTGCCAAATGGGATTGGCAAATGCGCTGTGCTGGAGCAGTCATAATGCAACTTGGGACATATGCTGGGGATTCTCCGGCGCACCTGAATTTCCATCACATGGCACAAAATGTTGCGGCACTGCTACGACTCCGTAAGCTGGTGTCTCGTAATTTGACACAGTAACTCAATTTCGCCTTGCTTGACTTTCTTGCCAAATGGTATTGGCCAAAATTCAGGGCTTGATCTGTTGTCATGAGACTCATGACAGATTGAGCATTCCCCAGTGCCCCGGGAAATGGCTGAATTATGCTTTTTCATTGTTTTGACTTCGAAATGGGTACGTGGCCTCAGACTTTCCAGTTCACCACAAATTCACAACTGGCATATGATTCGAAGCCCATTGCTGCATCCTACACAACATTCAGCTTCTGCCATTTATCGTGAGATAGGTCAGCCGGGAACATGTAATGTAGCTTATCAGTTGACTTCATCTCATATTCGTCATTATTAATAATCCCAAACGCCAATGAAATTCCTCTAACCCAACGACATCCCCCTCTAACAATTCGAACATCTAATCTTTGATTCGCTTCAAAATGGCACAGTGAAAGGATTTATCCATGCAGTATAGTGTGCCTTACAAACAACCTTTGAGACTATTTGTATTAGTTAAGATTATCTTCGGTGACTGTCTAAAAAAGCGTACCTTGCTTAATCATCCCAACAATCTAAGATTGATGGTTCATCAGACTGCAACATGTCTCCATACTCTGTCAGCCGCTTCGTATGGTCCACACGAGACTCCAGAATCGGGTAAATGATTGTCGTCGTGATGTTCGGTCGACTCATCAAGCCATGCAGGACTTTCATTTGGGCAACTCCAGAGTGTTGTTTGAGAACAGTCGCTTGGTTATCATAGCCACCAGGGCCCGTATTCAGTAACCGTGTGTGTGGTACTCGGTTTTGCCCTAGCCGGACAACTTGTGTAAATACCTGCTGCTGCTCACTCAATACCCTGAACTTCTGAGATATTACTGCATCTGTTGCTGCTGTAAGATTTTGGCCTGTCCCGCCCACTTTGGGTGTAGTTACAAATACAGAGGGACTTTGTGAATCCTGGAATTTGAGCTGCATTACTGAGCATTCATCATTGCCCATTTTTGCATACATGTGGAATATATCCACATGATCTGCAAAAAACTTGGTTAGCCATCAATTCAAATGACAAACTTGGCCACGAAGAGGACAAAATAGCACCGCCTTGTGTGGAGGTGCACTGGGGAGCACATTTCCATTTCGGTCTTTTTCGAGGAGGACCGCCTCTCTGCATTCAGCATCCTGGTCAGGTTCGGGATACTCCGGAGGTGGTTTGACAAGTATCCGCAGCAATGTCTCTCCCAGCCATCGGAAAATTGGAGAATCCACCCAAGTAAGGAGTGGCCATTCATCGTACCATTGTCCAGAAACGTGGTTGGGATCCTCTGTGTCTCCCAAAGCTAACGAGCGACATGCCAGCCGCCATCTATGAACCCTCCATGCTCCTGAAGCACCCGGCGAAGTGTATCTCTGCACATAAGTCTTCAGTTTTGCTTTCTTGTCCTCAGTCTACTCGAGATTAATGAGGTGTGCATTTGCATTCGGTATCTGAATGAGTGGTTTTCCATTGGATAGTTTTGATTCCGACCACCTCCTTATCGTCCAAGGCGTTGCAATCAGTTTCATCAGGTGTGCCGCATCCTGTTGAGCTTCTTCGTCTTTTGTCCAGATAGTATGCATCAAACTCTTCCCAGCGGAATGCAATGCCTCAGCACCATGCTTTTCCATCACAGTATCAACCTCTGGATTGTGAGGTGCACATGGAAACAGCCAAATCATCTGAAAACACCAGTCATTGAGTGAATGGAATCGCAGTGTAGCTGTGACTTGAAGTTTGAATTCAATTTTCGCATTCAGTGCAATTTGCCAGCCCACACTGTTTTCAGTCTTGTACCGATGTGACTCATCAAAAATCCCAAAACTCCATGCACAGTAGGAGAGTTGGCCGTTACTTGATGGTTTCGCTCTGGATGTTAAGGTATCATACGATGCAAGGTGGATATTCCATGGGTTTTCTGGCTCGTCAATACTGGTGTTCAGATCGTGGTGGGTGAGATTCGCATTTTTGGTGTGTGACAAGTTAACCAGTTTGAAATCGGTTCCATGTGTCATCCCGTCGATGACAGTCTTGAAAGTCTCTGCCACTCCAGGCATTGTAACCACCAGGATTGGTTCAAGGGCTGATACAAGTGCTGGATGGCCGTGAGGTGGTGTGGTCAGGATCTCCAACAGGCAGCAGGGCACAGAATTCCATTTTTGGAGTGGATACCACTGCCGTTCTTCACCGACAATGCAGGGAAAGTGATTGTGTGCCAAAGTCACCCACTCTTCGAGGGTATTCCCCCATACAATGGACAGTGGCAACCCCATTCCAGCTTTCTCAGTCACCAATTTGCAAATCATTGCAGCTGCAACCGAGGTGAAAGTCTTTCCAAGACCCATTTCATCTACCACCAGTGCACCTGGCATGTCGGCATCCCAAACCCATCCCCTCACAATGAACCAGATAGCCCAAACCTGGTCCGCCAGAAATGAAGTTCCGGGCAGGCCTGGAATTGAATATTTGTGGCCTGGAACACAGTCACCTGTTGATTGACGAATAGAATGATCATTCAGCAGCCTGACTGCCTCATCAGGACACTTGTGTTCAAATTCGTTGTTGATTGTACTGAGAACCGTATTCAATATTGAGCTGGTATTTGCCGGATTGAGGACTTCCTGACAATCCTCCTCTCCCTCCTCTCTTCCACCCTGTTCAGAACCTTCCAAAGTCTATGTGTAATGATTAGCAGTTGCGCACATCTAGCCTTAACATGGCTAGAAGGGATTTCCTTCGCCAGTCTAATTATGTGCTCGGCACTCTCCTTCTCCGTAGCTCTCATCCTTTCAACCAAATTTTGTTTCGAATCCTGTCCAAGTTTCAACTTGAAACCATTCGAATGGCAACCGGTGTACGAAATCTGGCCATATATGGGGTCCATTATCATTTGCCCATTTGTATATAATCCCATATACTTATCTTCCAATTCAGCCTGCCCCAAGGTGGACTTGAACATCGATGTCATGATGTATGGCTCTTTCGGGCCTCTGTTTTTGTCGATGAAATCAATAAGCTCCTCCCAGTGCCTCACATCTGTATATGAAGCTTGGAGTTGTTTGGGGGCTAGAACCATATCCTTGCCATTCGACACCCAGCAAATCACAACCATGAATGTAGTATTTGGCAACTTGAGGAGGTTTCTTCTCGCCTTGATGCTCGCGCGCTCGCCCTAATCCGTTGCTGGTCGCTTGTTGCTTTGCTTTCCCATCTCCGTCACTTCCCGAATTCCGCTAGCACATCTATTCAAAAACGTCTCCACACTCTGCCGGTGAATACATTCAGCACTATCGAAATGAACCCATGGCAGCCAGTTCATGAATGTCTCCAAATAATCTGCAACCGCCATCTCCCAATGCAGGGGTCCATTTCGAACATTTTTCGAACAGTTCTGCCCCCTGCTAATGGACTGATGCTTGTTCTCCAGAAACCCGGCCACCCATACTTTCTTCCACTTGTTGAACGCACTATAGTTGGCCTGCACCATCATTTTGGGAAATAGCCTCAAGGAGAATTCCGTTTGCTTCAGGCTGATTGGCGGTTTACTTCTGCACCACCCAAGTCCGACGAATCGGCACTCTCATCATCTGCATCATACTTGTTGTAGGACATCTCGGGCAATGGAGGCAACTCTGCAATCATTGCGACATCTGTTGTCCGCGGATCCCATGGCGGCTGGAATCTTTTCGTTGAGAGGCTAATCAGGGGTCTCCTAGGTGCGCAGGAAGGATGTTCAGGTGGAGGATTAGGGCTCGAAGATGTTGGCCAATTGACTGGATGGCTTTCCAGCGGTCCTGGAGGCACTCATGGTGCACCTGGAGATGACGGCCCTTGGCCTCGAATCTGCGGAGGGGGGATCATTTGCGACCCACCATGACCACCTTGGTGGACGTCATATCTTTGCCACTGTGGTCCATAACCTGGATATCCTTGGCTTGCGCTGGTGGTTGGTGGCGAACTGTGTTTCATGTTCAATGGAGAGTGCTGATAAAACTGCGGTGCGCCTGGAAATGGCTGCTGTGAAGGCGGGTAACCATACCCATGCGGCGAATGATATTGTTTGGTTTGTTTCTCAAATCGACTATCTTTGCCAGTGGCAGTTCATGCACAATTTTCCGGTGATTCTGAATTGTCTTCAAGGGGTTGTTGCGTGCCCAATATGCCACCAGGAGGAGCCATATTCGCTGTCTTCAGCGGAGATCTGTTCGTCGACATGTTGTTGTTGTTGTTTAATCATACTGTATTGACTCTAATTAGAGTATGACAGGACCCTGATATCCCCTCCGCCTCCGGGCGAGCCAGCTAGATGGCGCAGCTCCCCCCCCGCTACCCTTCGTCCCCGCTTCGTCGACTTGTTCAGTGAACAAAGAGGGTGGTAAACTACTATAAGATGCGAGAAGTGATATATAACTAATCAGAGTATGGTTGAGTATATTGCAGGTAGTAGTGACCTTCAGCGGAATGAAGGGCTTCCTATATCCCATTCTGATGTCACGATCTGTGGTGTTTCACTCTACCTTTGATACATGAAACCAACCCGGCTGAGAAAAAGAAACCTTAATCAAACACATCCCGCCTTTCATTGTAATAATGGTCGAATTCATATACTAAAATATTTGATTGGTGCTCACCTTCGTACACTTCCATGACTGTACAGGTCATAGAAGGGATAAGATATGATATCTCCAGGAACCCAACAAAAACTCTATTAAGTATGAAGGTTAGCCCGACTAGGAATATTACACATAGGTTCTGTGTGTACAACCTTGCAACCTCATTCAATAGGAGGCCTGTGAGTCGAGCAGCAACAGTGCTTGCTTCCTATTGAGCTCCTTGTCTAAACATCATTGTTCTCTTCAGGATCCATGCTCCAGTCAAGAATCATTACTGAAGCAACCATCCTATCAGTACTCGGTGATCATTGCGCGGGCATACCGCTAGCTAGGAAGCTCACCTATTCATTATATCAATGCGATCTACCTTCATCATCAGCTGGTCGGATGCTCGAGTGTAGGTATATACTCACAGGGCCGTAATAATGTAGTATATAATAAGGCCCATTGTGGCGGTCGCAGTGATGACAACAGAAACCTTCTCTTCTCAGCTAACGACTTTCAGCAGACGATGTGCATTATTATTGTGCCGGATATGATATATATATGCTGCTTCATGAAGGTAGCTGATTGTAAGGTGACTTTATTTCACCCTGGATTTGGCGGGGCGCAATGCGGCTGTGATACGCTAACTTGAGTTAGCTCACATTCAAACCGATAGCCCTGAGGCTCTACACCACCCCCTGAAGCATCAGCGAGATTCATCCGAATATGTATTCATGGACCATTCCTCGAATATGGTCAATAATCACCAGAAACATGTTAAAAGTATTATCTGCAAAATGAGATTATTCAACCAGAACCAACTCGAGGCTCATTATCAACAATATCACCCAATATCGAGGAATGAAGGGCCATTACCTGACGGGATGATACCTCCTGCAGGCTGGGATCGACCCGAGCTATCACGGTTCGACTTCTGTCGGTGCACCTGTGAATGGCCATCGATGAGCTAGTCAACTAATGATCTAACCTTGGGCAATGTACCCGGTGCGCCACCACCTGAAGATACTCCCGACGAACAAACTATAGACCCCCAGAAGCCTGATCTGACATGTACTCCTGATCCAACAAGGACAAAGGCTCATAGGCAGGCAGTGGGAGTGGAAAATGCAAGCGGGAAAGCATATGGCAAAGCAACTGGATTTTAAAACAAGCATTGCAAGTACTCAGAACAATGGGATCCATGGCATCCATTTCGGTCAGCGCTCGACATTCAACAGGCTCAATCATTTACCCAGCAAACAAAAACATGGATAGATCAACATTTGAGGCATGGACTGAATAACTTCAAAATCGAATCATTCAAATCAGGAGATGCCCTGCGAAAGATCGTTACTCAACTCGATTTCAGGCTTGGCTATGATAATTCGACTGAAGATCATTCACATATCTTCAGAACATTATATTACAGGGATATGTTCAAATGTATGCAGTTCCTTTTGGCACATCTCCCATTTCAAGCGCACCTCAATTTTGAACCGGTGAGCCTTGCAGAGTCCGAAAGTCGCTGAATATACAGCACGATGAACCCTGGCGATTGGTTGTGGGATATGCAAGATCAGTTCCCTGCTGGGGCAACAATTGTGCGAGTCATTTGTGGATCCGATCAGACTCAGTGGGACTATTTTTCAGGCAATCAGCATGCCTGGCCGCTTTATCTCACAATTGGTAATATTGGAAAAGATATCTAGCAGACACCTAAAACGTGCGGCTAGAATCTCGTTAGGCTGATCCCATGTCCCCCGAAAGGTGCCAAAAATACTAACAAGGCATTGCGTTCTGCCGTTGGAACTGTGCTGTCCCCACTCCGGAATCTGGACATAACTGGTCCTGGCTTGAAATGGAATTGTGCTGATGGATTCCAGAAACAATGTTATCCTCTTTGGGCAGCCTGGGTCGGGGATTATCCGGAACAAGTTATGGTTGCCCAAGTCTCTTATGGCCCATGCCCAATGTGTGAAATTGCTAAAGGGGTGCCAATTGGGCATTCCACTTTTCGACCCCTTGATACCTCAAGAGATCAGTATGTTTACTCGGAGCTTCTGGGTGAACCTGATACCGATGATCTGCACAATCCTGGTGTCGATCCAATCCAAAACCAGTTCTGGCAATTCCCTCTTTGCACTGTTTATCGCCTTTGGCAGCCTGATGAATTGCATCAGCTGCTCTAGGGTTTAGTTAAAGACTTATTGCACTGGCTGCTCAAATACCTCAAAGCTAGAAATGTCATGGATCCATTTGACAATCGATTCACATTGGTACCACGATATCAGGGCCTCGAGCGCTTCTCTCAGCCATTCGATTCGATGGAAAGTAGCTCCGGGCAGGGACAAGAGATCTGGGGCATGATCAGAACACTGGGAGTGACTTGCACTCCGATTGTTGACTGCTCCATGGATGACGGGAGAACTGCGGCGGAAACAATCTCTGATGAAATGGTAATGGGAGCAAAGCGGGCATTATGTGAATTCTCTCTACTTGTTCGCCAGCAAGATCACTCTGACCTATGCCTGACAGCCCTAGATGATGCACATAAGCTATTCTACAAGAAGAAGGGTGCTTTTCGAGAACAGAAAATGTTGAAGTCTGCACAGGCCAAAGTGGATGAACAGTTGGCAAGAGAATCCCATCAGTTAAGAGAACAAAAGATTCATAAAATCCGCACTGCAATGGAGGTTCAGGTGTACGGGGCTGAAAAGGTTACAACAACAAGATGAAGGCAATTGCAGGTGCGCCTGAATAGAGCCCAACAAGCAGCAACCATATGGACAGATGCTGATCGGCAGAGTGCAAAAGAGCGGTTGGAGCATGAAATCCATCAAGTGACACCTGCTAAACTCAAGCTGTTCGATGAATTTATACCAACATCATGAGCAACAACAATAGCCAGAATTCGGGACTAAGGCAACTGGTCCGTAAAGCATAGTCGCCAAAAAACTTGCTCTAATGAAGAAAGTGGGAGAAAAAGAGGTTTATGGAGTGGGAAATATGTCTGCCGACAAGCGTGTGGATTTTCGGGTCCATCTATGTGATGCTGAGAATGAAGCCACCACCTGGAGTATCACTGATACAGACCGCGTTGCGAATCGGCTGAAGAGAGAGATTTATGGTATCGCTTCAAATGAGCAGATGCGGTTCATGAAGGAATTGTCCATCTGCATGATTGAGTTTGAAGCTTGGTGGAAGGCAATTGGCGGTCAGGAGATCAGGAAAACCATCGAACAGCATGTACTACATTTTGGATATCCAAAAATGCATCTTGTGAGCCATATCTCCGAGACAATTCAGTGAATGGGTTCTGGCAACAATTTCACCACTGAGATTTCTGAGCGGCTACATTTCAGCAATGTGAAAGAGGGATATTGATCTACAAGAAAAGTCAATTACATTCGTCAGATGCTCAAACACAATGATCGGTGTACCAGTCTTGACTATATGGAGGAGACACCATCGCATCATGCCATTCAAGGCTGGTACGATATAGACTCCCCAAAAGTTTTCAACCATCTATCCGCTACTGATAAACGGCGAAATACTCCTAGAGCACATCTTCTACCTGTCCAGCATTGTCAGGAAGAGCAATCTTTCCGCCACGTATCACAACAGGTATATCACTGGAGAGAATCCCATGTCTGTGAAGTGTGCAGAAGTATCAAAATAACCTCACTCACAGATGCATCAGAAGATATTGGAATTCCCAACTTTGGAAAGCTATTCCATGCACAAATTGAAGAGGACTGGGGACACAAAGTTTGTGGACTGGTGCTCGGATATGATCAGAATGCACTTAAAGACAGTATATTTATTACACTTCAGAATGGGCTGTTGTACTACAGTCAACCATGTCACTGCCCTACATCTGTTGAGCGTCTGGGACTTGATTGCAAGGTAAAATATACTGATGCCAACCTAGGGATCACGCCAGAATCTCATAACATCTGGGTCCAATATATGGACAGTGACTTCGATAACACCTTCCAAGGCCATGTTCCTTCTTTTCCTGTATTATACTTTACCTGCACTCCACCGAATCAGATCCTCCAACTGGAGGAGCGCCTACACGCTGGAAACATGATATCGACCATCTCTAAGAGGTGCAAGAAGACTCAACAATGGATATTACATCCTCAAGCTCAAGAATATGCGGTGGTGATTCCAACAAACTACAAAGATCTGCCTGGTTGGGCTGATTGTATTGACGGGTTCATCCGAGTTGCCAAACAGACTGATAAAATGCATATTGTACTTGTCGGAGCAATTGTTGGACCGGCACATTTGGTGCGAGAGAATGCTCCATCAGATAGAATCGATAGCATATGGCTTGTAAATAATCATGTGGATTTAGATACCTACTGGACTGTATATTAAGTTACAATGCATGAATCAAGGTGTGCAGGAGGAAGATAGTTAATTGAATTGTACTATTTGACATAAAAATTATAATAATCACTCCCAGAGAGTATGGCTGCAGGTTTGAGGTGCACCGGAATAGTCTTGTAGATGCGGCAAATACTCCCAATTGCTCCCAAATTTGCACCTTCTAATATTGTGATTTGGTAGCATTTTGAAGACAACTATACACTCTTCAGGATATTCTTGTATTCTGTTCCACAACTTCCGGAGCATTGAGAAGCACCGGTGAAGTAGTCTCGGAGCACCTGGGAGCACATCGCTTTGCATTCAGCCTATCTGGGAGCATCTGGGAGCATCTGGAAGCATCAGTGCGGCTGTTCAGAGTGGCTGAGTCGTTCAGTTATAACTTCCAAACAATTTTACATTTTGCTGATGCTCCCGCGACACCTCCTCCCCGAGCTACTGCCTCCAGGTGCTCCAATCTCGATTGCTCATGGCCTCCAAAAGCAACTCCAGACCCAGCCAATTGCGGTCTCCGAGTTCGCATGATAATGGCGTCCAAGTGCATCTTCACACTCGCTTGATCACGGCCTGCAAGTTCGCACGATCATGGCCTTCCAAATGCATCTGCGAACTGGCTCGATTACAGCCTCAAAGTGCATCTCCCAACTGATTTATCACAGCCTCCGAGGGCATCTCTGATCTCACTCCATCAAGTCCTCCCAGTGCATCTCTAAATGCGCTCCATCAAGGCCTCCAAGGGCATCTCTAAGTTTACACAATCACGGTGTAGTGTAACACCGGAGTTAGAAGGCCAAGAGACTATCAATGAAACTCTGCCGCACCTCTCATGGCATCTGAAGGGGATTTGTGAGAAAGAAGGGATCTGGCTTGAGGACCATGGAGAGAGGGTGAGAGGATATGAAGGGGTACCCAGCCATGAGGAACGACACAAATCGGGTGGATCAATAAAGGCTCGGCAAGAGTCCGTGAGAGACTACCCAAATTGCGTGAATCTACCAAAGCTTGGCAAGAGTGAGTGGGACCAAGAGCTGGGAAAGGTAGAGTGTGTATTTCTTATAATGAGATGATGTCTATTTACCCCGGAGTCTCCCAAATATTTACTCCCCATTGCTCAGTCTATCTCTGTTCTCCCTTCATCTCCGTATGCCGCCCCCAGTTGCTCACTTAGTCTTTGTTATCCCTGTATGTCTGTATGGCAGCCGCTGGCTACCCCCTGCTACACTGAATGGTGGTGGTGGAGAGACATGGATTTCAATCCCACCACAACAGCCTCCAAGTGCATCTCTAAGTTCTCTCAATTGGAGTCTCCAAGTGCTCCTCTGATTACCCTGGAGTACTGTGTGCAGCCAGATTGACTGTCTGTATATAGATACAGACATAGATAATACATCCCATATTATGATGTAGTGAATCTTGTGACTGTAACAAAGACAAATATGATAGATGAAACACCTTGTGTTATGACACCCTTAGCACCACTGCTGTGAGAATACAGCACCAAGTCTCCAGCAGAGCTGTGCAGAGGTCTCAGCCGCTCCAAAATGTGACTATCCTATAAGTCAAATCTCGTAGCATCCTGAATGCGCCTCCATAACTGCAGGTGTTTCCAGAAGCAGCTGAGAATGCTCTTGGAGAGTCTGAGAGCACTTTGCTTTGCTCCAGGGGGGCCTGGGAGCATCTGGAAGTACTTAGAAGCACTGGTGAGGTGGACCGGAGTGTCTGGGAGGTTTGTGTGTAGCTTCCAGTCCGATTCACAATTTGCTGATGTATAGCTCACAGGATACACCTTTGGAAATGAACGATGTATTACAAGCTGTTCGATAATTTTCTGGAGATCTAGAATTTGTTATGCCTTCTACTGAACTACAAACTCAATTGAGCAGATGGAGAATTCCCTCTTAAACCACTCCAGATCATTCGAAGTGATGCTATAAATCCCTTACTCCAGACAGTCTGTAACATAGTCCATCTTAGTAGTACTGCAGGTCGTGGCTAATGTCACACCAGCAGAGAGATGGAACAGAACATCTACATTCATGTTGGTACTCATGCTCACTGTTCTGTTAATTCTGTTGGCTCCCAGAGTGTTCATTTGCAGAAGATTTTTGTTAACTATGCTTCGTTGACATATTAGTATACACCAAATTTCTGCCAATAATTGTTGTTTATGATATTGGCATAATATATCAAAACAATTGCATTTCACTGGTGTCACCTTATGGATTTTGCCCTCCAATCGGTTGGTTTCCTTCTGTTGATCAGCATTTGACACATTTCGTTGTCACATATGTGTGGGCTACTTTCAATGTAATCATCACATCGGTTGGTTCAGGGTCGAACATGGCAGTGCTACATGCACTTTAGTTCTGGTGCATGTGTTAATTCAACTTAGCGAGAGTCAGTGAGTATTGCTTAATACAGAGATTCAGTGTAGCGGATATGGTACCATAGGTTATGGGTCCAGGCACTTTGCTGATTTGATACACTTGCCTCAGATGAAGAATTCAAATTTTCAGTCTCAGAGGAGTACCAACAGACTGGACATGTGTACGCATGACAAGATAGCCGAATCAACAGCAATCTCAGTTATGAAGTTAGATGGTACAGACAACAAGAGCTGGAGTTTCGAAATTGAAATACTCTCAGTGCAGAAGCAGGTTCTCGGTATTGTTGTCTGTACAGAGGAAGCACTGGATGGACAGCACATGACAGAGTGTAAAGCCGGCAAAAGGCAGCATGGAATCGCACAGTTGACAATTCTCCACGTGATGGAAAGATGATTACCGCAGCGGTATGATATTCAGAAATATGTGAAGGCACTCTCGAATCAGTTGCAGGAGGACTAAGAGTCATAGGTGAAGCTGATTGTTTGGGCTTTGCAAGATGGGATGTTAGCTGTGAGGTTAGGTGGTTGTGAGAATGTGCAGGAATATGCATCAAGGATCAAGGGGTAAGTGAACGATTTCCACCTCTGTGCCAACTCAGACAGTTCAACTGGTGGATGTGGTTCAATGCCAAAGGGTGAGCACACCTATTACCTGATGAAGAGTAAACCTAAGAATCATGATTGGAGGTGTGTCAGCCAGTGGATGTACGACAAGATAGATTTACTGGCCGACACACTGGAGGAGGTAATTGTGAAGATAAAAGCCCACAAAGTGCACTGACAGCAGGAATTCAACTTGGAAAGCATCAAATTGCTGGCAATGGATAAGACATGGACATAGAGCAAGATGCAGAATTCAAAGCAGATTCGACCTTCCCGGAAGTCCCGTGATAGTGGCAGTGAGAGTAATGGTAGCAGTGTGGAACATCAGAAGCATGTGAGTTGCGGCATCATTTAGAGGGATACTCAGAAATGCTAAAGATGCCATAAGGTAGGGCACATTGCAAGGTATTGTTGAAGCAATGCAGTAGTGGACAGTGTTGTACTTACAGAGACAGTGGCAGCAATGAAAACTGCAAATATGAACTATTGGATGATACTTACAAATGAAAGAGTCTATAGAAGGAGAGCTGGTACTTCGATTGTACCGCCACCACTCATATACATACAGATTGGCGAATGATGGACCAGTACAAAGAGTATCCCCTGAGTGCAGAGTGGGAGATTTGTGACTTTGCTGGTAGGGTATCAGGCAATGCAATTGGATAAGGAGATGTACGATTGAGACTTTGGCTACCAGGGGGCCATTGCCACAATTATAAAGTTGTTGTGAGATATGCCTTGCATGTGGATGGAACACATAACTTGCTGTAACAATTGCAGCTAATGGATCGGGGGTTGCAGAATGTGCCTGTCAACAGCTCAGCGATCAAAATATATGACCCAGCACCGGCTGAGAGTACGGGTCGAGGTGGAGAATATATTGTAGGCGTGGCATGCCAGATTGGAGGGTGATTAAAGTGGGATGTGAAGGATGCAAGAAAGAGATATGGAGCGAGAGAATAGGATCTCCAGGGACTGTTGATTGCTTTGGAGGAGCTCTAGATACAGTTGATTGTTTCCGAATAATTCTAGGTTTTGTGTCATATGGAAGGAGCTTCAGGCAACGCTCTATGTTCGTTTTGATTAGATTTTGATACTTACAGTCATGATACCGCCCTGGAGGAATGTGGGGGAGGATTTGAGTACTGTCATCAGGTGGGTTGGTTCAGAATTGAGTGCGGCGGAGCCATATACATTATAGTTCTTGTGTATGTGTCAATCAGACTTAGCAAGAGTTAGTGTGTGTAATGCAATAGAGAGATTCAGCACAGCAGACACCATTCAACAACATATTCGGCAATATTCTGGACTACATGAAAATGCCTACATTTTGTTGTAGTAATCTTTGCAGCCCCCATACACAAGGACCTCCATTGCAGAATGAAGTTTTGAATGTTTTGTTTCCTGTGATGATGAGATTGTATTGCCAACTGTATGTAAACTTTGGCCTTGACAAACTTTAACAATGTCTGTTATCGAAAAACACCTTCGTTTGGTAATATTTGTGTTAGTGAATCATCTAGTGGTTTGAACGATAGATTGGAGTTATCTTGTTGGCTAATAAGCAGACAGAATTGACATAGTGTCTATACTGCTTCCACTACCATTTCATCCAAGGTAATTTGTGCTGCTGATATTCTGTCATCTTTGTAGCAGACAAGAATTGGAGTACAGTTCACTGCCAGTGTTCAGATGATTCCATGGATCTCCTTTCCTTGCCTGGTGCCAAATTTTGAATGAATTGAACACTTTATGAAATTTCTGATGACTGAGATATCATGGTAGCAATGTGAGTGGATTGTCAACTTAAGTCGGTACGTTGCCAACATTCACGGATTTAAACAGCCAGTTGATTATGTCCATAACTGATCCCAGCAGCAGCTAATTCAATGCATCAGGCTGCGAATGCAGATAGATATCACTGAGAGGGTATTACCAGAACTGATTGTGGACTGAGTGAAAATGTCAAGTATGTTGAAAATCAATATTAGTTTTCTCAAGAGGTTCAGAGTTCATATGGTAATCTTCTGAGCTCCTATCTGGGCAAAACGTTGATTGCTGGATCAGCCCACTTTCAGCAATTTCGCACATTAGGCATGAGCTATATGATACTTGGGTATCCATGACATGATCTGGATAATCCCTGACCCCAGCAGTAAACAGAAGATAATGCTGTTGTCAGCATCCGTCAGCCTAGTCCCATTTGCAGGATGGACCAGATTTGTCAAGATTTCTGGGTGGGTACAACACAGTTCCAACTGCATCGTGCCAGGCTTTTTCAGTGTTTTTGCCACATTTTGAGGGATATGTGATAAACCCCACAAGACTGTTAGAGCACTTTTCAGGAATCCAGCACATATGCTGTTGAATAGTACCAGTGGTGAAAATTGGGGGCCAGGTATGCTGATTGCCTGAATAATTTGAAAAGTAAGTCTTATAAGATTTGTAGAGGACTGGCATAATCATTGCCCTGGCAGGAAATTGATACTGTGCATTCTACCACCAATTGGCTATATTTGGTTTGCTGGATATTCAATCACTGTGCTGGTGAGTGAGCAGCACCGGTTCACCATTGTGGTGTTCCTCAAATGGGGCAGCTGTCAACAGGAACTCGATACATTCAAATGTATACCTGAAGAATGATATTCTGTACAGATGTGAATTTTGTTTCATCCGATCGTTATCACTGAGCTCAAAAGTGAAGCCAGAGTGGAGTTTGTGTAGAGCATCTGCAGATTGGAATTATATGATTTTGACCATGTCCAGTCCACACCTCAGATGTTGGTCTATCAAGATTTTTTGTTTCCTGGCTACACAGTTCGGGCCGTTGAATGTTATGTCTGGACTGAAATGGATGCCTAGGATCCCATTGTTCTAAGTACCTGTAATGGTTGATGTATAATCCAGTTTCTTTATGATAGACTGTTTGTTTCACATTATCCACTCCAACTACTTTCCTCTGAGCCTGTGTCTTTGTTGGATCAGGGGAATTGGTCAGATCTGGCTTCTGGAAGTCAATAATTTGTTCATCAGAAGAATATTAGAGGGGTGGTTTATCTGCTATATTGTCTACGGGTAGATCACTTTTTGAATCTGAACAGCTCATTGATGGCAACTCAGGAGAACTTACTATAGTCAAAGTATGTTGGCTTAGGTCAATCGCAGTTTGCAGGCAGTAAAATCCCATCGGGTAATAGCCCTCAATTCATCCATATTGGGTGATATTGTAATCAGTGGGCCTCCAGTTGGTTATGATTGAATTATTTCGCTTTCCTGATATACCATTAAACAGCTATCTGGCAAGTGTTGACAGTATTCAACAGATTGTTACTATATGTATTCGGATGCAATTCGATATTACTTCAGGGAGCCTTGGTCATGTTGCTGAATTGGGGCCTCATGAATCCTGGTTTGGAAGCGAGCAAGTTCAGGTTAGTGTATCACAGATTCAATAGCAGTAAACCCTGCCAAATGTGAGGGTGGGGTAAAACAAAGTCACCTTATAATCAGTATTCTTCACATGCTAGAATATGAATTATATTCTGCAGAATGGTAATGCACTTCTTCTGCTGTAAATTGTTAGAATAGAGGACAACGATTCTTATGTTATTACAGCAATGCACTGATCTGTCTGTCGTCAAGTGTAATCAGCACCATCGGCCTTCATCATTGTGACTATGTAATTTGCATATACCTAAACTGATGCTTGCATGCAGCTGACAATGACTATTGATTGTCTTAATGCATTGAATAGGTGAGTTCCTAGCTTACCTGATTTCCAGCTGTGTGATCATTGAAAATGAATAGGCTTGTAGGATGTTTGCTTATGTAATAATCCTTGACCTGTATGTGGACCTTGGGGAGATAAATGAAATTTCCACAAGGAACACAAAAGGAAGTGATTACTGTTGCTGCTCAACATACAGGTCTTAAATTGAATCATGTTTCAGGTTGTACACACACTTTGTATATGCAGAATCTGCAGTCATGCTAACGTTGAAACTCAATGTAGTTCTGATTGGGTACCTAGAGATCCCATATCAGATAACTTCTAAAACCATCACAGTTATGAACTGAACACAGGTGAGCTTCTATCCACAATTCAAGTTTAGCATTTGAAGCATATAACTCAGGAAAGCAGATTGCGTGTATATGAGCTTTCAATTTCCGAAGCCAGGTTTCATGGATTAATGATACAGTGGTCCACCACAGTACATGATAACAAAATGGGGAATTCATTCTGCCGACGGTCACTTCAACTTAAAATTCAGTCCATTATAATCCAATATTAATCCAGATTTGATATCGATTGTATATTCTGTTGACCACCAATTGTTGTTCACTAAGTGTGTCAACAAAATGATCCCCCCTGAAGACATCCAATATGGCACCCCTGGGTTGTCTATTTGGCTTGCAATAATGCCCTGATGACAATTTGGTATTACTAGATAATAGTTTTGCAAATGCCCATAATATAGAAAGTGGATTTGTGAAACTCACCAATCAGTTTCATCGGCTGTCTGCAAATGGTTACCCTTCTTCACAAGAGCCATATCTAGTTGCATTTCAGTTCTAATACCATCTGCTATTCAACATGACACCTAGTTTGTAACTAAGAGCCAGTGCAGGGCAACGAATGAAATATCATGGGCCACTATTGCAAGGATATGATATCGTCGAAGACAGTTATGGTGGACATCAAATGCTTCCCTCCACAGCTCAAAAAGCAACGTGATCATCTGGTTGTGTCCATCAAATACCTCCAGCGCCTCCAAGAAATTGTCTAGTCAAGAGGCCGATAGGATTATGCTCTACTCGACCAGATCCTCCTTCCAGAACATGTGGGATACTGCCCCTAAGACTCCCAACCAAATCGATGCAACTGGTAGCAGAACGATGACAAACTGATATTGCATGGATTGTGAATTTGTACCCTTTCGAGTGTGTTTCTACGCGGAATATGATTATGATGATGAGAGAAATGATTCATCGAGCCTTGGTGGTACAGAAGGCACAACTCAATTCAGCCCGAAGCCAATCGAGATCTACTGGAAGCAAGTTGCCACAAGGACTGGGCAGCCGAACTGAATTGTGTCGAATGAGGGAAAGAAAGTATGAGTTGCTTCGTTTCTGAAGAAAAAACTTTCGGGGAGTATCTGTGATTTGTATCATTTTGAACAGCTTTGAGCTGGATCTGTGTACTAGATCAGTGCAGCTGCAGATCTGTAGATGACATTTGAAAACTGGCTGCATTTGGTAATTATTGATAATGCCAAATAGATTCAGTAACAGTGGATTGAGATGATTTTGAAGAAATGTTCAAGCACGATTTGGGGGATATAGAAAAAGGAAGTCAAGGCAATGTGCAACTGGTACCGGATTTGGGAGAGCACACAGGGTAATGGGCATGGTGCATCCTCGCTGTGTAGCCAATTACAACTTTCAGGGTTGTTATTCACTTGTTGTCAAACATTGACAGTAAATCACCCAAATAACTACAAGCCATGTACATAGATGTTAGGCACAGAGAGGAGCTGATTAATTTTGTCAACAAATCTGAAAATTAGAAAGTGCCATTCAGTCTAGGAGTGATGTTCAAGTGCACCTTGGAAGAAGAAGAATTGGATGAAGAGTATATGGGGTAATATGCAGATGGGCAACTGATGAATGTCCCCTTATATGTCCATATTTGGCTCAACTGTTCTCTTTCAAATACTATCAAGTTGACACCAAAACACAATGTGAACAGAGAATAGGTTGAAATGAGGATTCGGATGAGATAATTAGACTGGCGAAGGTAACTTCTCATACTCTTGGTCAGGCTAGATATGTGCAACTGCCAATATATGTACTTATAGACTTCAGAGAGTTCTGAGATGCATGGAAGAGTAGAGGGAGAGGAGGATGGTTGGCAACAGAATGGGGGTTGTATCAATGTAAGTTCTGATAGAGAGAAAAGAAGTGACTATATTCCACACATATTTATTCATTCCAAAGCTTCAATGTGGATTACCTAACAGCTCAAAGAATGTAAGGAGTGTGAGAGTTTGAGCCCATCTGTGAATGTTGCCTTGCAGCAACTGTAAGAGGTCATTGAGGATAAACAACAAACAGATGCAGGTTCTAGGGAGGCTCGGGAGTAAGTGGATGGTGAGGAGGTTCTTGATCCAGATAAATCTAGTCCACTATTGAACACAGTTTTCAAACCAATTCACAATGAATTTGAACATGAGTGTGATGATCAGGCAGTGGCGCTGCTGAATGCCTGGCCGATAATGCAATCATAAAATGGCCAAGTTCCTGGCAACAAGTATTCACTTCCAGCCTTACCTGGAATCAACTTTCTGAGGCACTACGTTGGGGCAACTTGGGTCATAGTGGGGAGATGTAATTGGAATTTCGATATGCCAGACACACTGGTGGCACATACACATGGTCTACGAATGCCATCTACATCAGTATCAGTGGCAAACATAAGCAAATTGCTTACTAAGAAGGTTGTTGTGGAGTTGTGCATGTCAATTTTGTGGGGGTATCCCATGGCCGAAAGGGTCAATTGGGCTGAGAACAACTTTTACAGATTTATCGGTTAAATGCAAGAGTGATAAGAATTGAAACCACTGACTTCAGTGTCCCGCCACCATTTTTTGATCCGGACAACTCCACCACTGGCGCATCCAGCGCATACTATTGCCCTTGAACCATCCTGGGAGTCAAAATGCCCAGAGTTGCAGAGACAGGCAACAGTGATATTGACAAGAGGATGTATGAGTCTGATTTCAAACTTGCAGCATTGTTGGATACAGAAAATGTAAAAGTCACCTGTGGGGATCTGAGTACCATGATTGAGAAGCAGAAACACTGATGGAATAGCCATGTTGTTTTATAAAATACCTTGACATACACTGCAAAACCACTAAGCAACACCTAACTCACAAAACATTTGACGGAGTTTTGGGATGTTTGATAAGTGTCTTCCATATAACACGAACCACAGTGTGGGCAGGCTATCCACTATGAATGCTAGAATTGGTTTCAAGCTTCCAGTCACAGCAACGCCGGAATTTTAGTTACTCTGTGACTGGTGTAACCAGACGATATGGCAGGTTTCAGAAGCACCCCAAGACAAAGAGTATGATACTGAGATGGACACACATGTGGCAGAGGCATTGTATTCTGCAGTGAACTGATTAATGCATGCAATCAGGACTGGGATCCTTAGAGCACAATAGGATGTAATGAACCTGATGATACAAATTGCAAATCCTTGGAGGATCAGGAGGCAGTCTGGATGGAATCCAGCAGATGGGCAACTATTCATTTAGATTCTGATGGAGAATGCACCCCTCATTGGTCTACTGTGGACCTAGGAAGTGTAATGACAACTGTGGACCTTTGTGGAAAGAGACAAATGGTGAGATGCTTCAGAAGAATGGAGGGTTCATAGATGGTGGCAAGCACGTTTCTGCTTAGGTTGGGTGATCCAAAGGATTGCAACCACATCCCAGGGAAATGATATAATGATCAGTGACTTGATACTTAGGTGGATTTTCCAATTTTCCGATGGGTTAAAGAGATATCTTTTCCGATGCTGATCAGTGAACATGTAGAGTATTCTGAATGAAACCAAGAGAAAGCATAAACTGCGGTGCTCCTTCATGAACTAGAAAGATATCAAAATGCTCTCCTTGGTACACCTCCTCAACAAATGGTTTTACTTTTTTGTCCACTTAAAGGCCAGGTTTGGCATTTAATGTGGAGTCTAAGGACATATCTAGTGGATTGTGTGGATATATTCCAAAGGTATGTGAAAATGGACAGCAATAAAGGTGCCAAAATGCACCTCAAATTCCGGGATACATAAAGCCACTATGTGATCGTAACTACACACAATGTGGGCAGAACAGACCTCAATCCTAGAGCTTGGAACCATGTGGTAATAACCTAGAAGATTTTGTTATTGAATTAACAGCAGCAGGAAATTACATGGGATATACAGCTGGGACAAAAGAGAGTTCCATATAAATGGCGATTCAATACTGGTCCTGGTGGGTGTTATAATCAAGCAAGGGGTCTCCACCAATCCTCTAGAGCGGCCCATATGGAAGGACTGCATGGTCTAATAAATGAACTGATGTAAAGGCATATGACTGTGTGTGGCCTTGTATGATGGTATATCAGTGGATACGGTTGCAAACGTGGATGTCAATGTTCTAGAGCATTATACAGTTAGTTAAAGTAGGATCATCACTAGGGATGTAATGCTTGTGGCATGCCAACGATATACAGTGGGTGTTACCGTGCCCTGGACTGTTAGGTGTTCTCTCTTATCAGCGGTAATGATACATGAATGGATTGCAGCAAATACATGTGACCAATCATGTTAAACATGAAGTCATATGCAAAACACCTACTTGTGGAACATCATCATGGTTGTCAACCGAGTGATCTTTAGCGGGATTACACTTGGGCTGCATGTCGATCAATTGGTGACAAACTTGTCTGCACTTGCGAAGTCAAGTTTGAAGACGCCATTTTGTCACCATTACTGGGATGTGAGAAACCATCAGCAGTGCGCATGAAAGTTATTGACCACACCTACTATATCTTATCTAGCAGGACAACACACAGTTAAGTTGCGTCTACGCAGAGTTACATGTGCAGCAGATGATAACGCATTATTCTAGTAAGTGGGAGCTGCAAGCTTCTGCGCAAAGCGGCAGGAACAACTTGCGGCACACCCCGGTCCACAGAAGGTTGTAACCTGAGAATGCGGTGTCTGCAGGATTAATGACATTGGCTGAAGATAAGAGGCCGGGAGCAATCCATGCTTGTTGGTTTGAGTTGGTATGCATTGCAACGCCATGCGCGTTTCTTAGTCTATGTTGGCAGAGTATCAGTTGGTCGCCGATTAAAACCCTTACGCAATGCTCAATAGCCCAATCACAAGGAGAGGCAATTTATAGTGAAAAGCTATTAAAAATATATTGCAATAAGCACTGATAAGACTATGAGTTGTCAGATGTTCCAACTACTGCACAAATGGGATGCGAGATGTCTAAGTTGAAGTTGTGAGTTGTCATATTAGTGCGTTTGATATCATGACATGCGTATGGCCCATAGTGGGGGCGTCATGCCTTGAAGCCACTGATGCATGAACACGATAACCTTGAGGGAATTTGTGGCACTATCAATGAGTCACTTAAGTTGATCTCGGCAATAAGCTACCAAGCAAACGATGTGCCATGGCGGTAAATCAAAGGCCAGCTTGACCTGAGGTTCCGACTATATAAGAACTCACATTGTCCCCGACAATGAGAAGATCCAAGCTCTAGCAGCGATCCCAAGTCAGACATTACAAGTGAAGAACACCTTAAAATATTATTAAGATTTCTATCTACAACACTTCACCATTACTTCCCTATTCCACTTACCTGAATATTCACTATCTGTGTTCATTCAAATTGACACCGTCTCAATACGCACATCAACAGGTCGTCGCAACTATCAGTGATGAAATTCAATTGTTCAATGAGTGGCATTCAACCCACATCTCCTAAGATCTTTCATACTTCGCGATTCCACTACGTATCGGATACAAGGTTCACCGGTACATGACTGCAGGCTTGTTACCCGTTGAAGAGTTCAGCGAAGAGTGACTCTGGACAGACGAGATCGAGTCGTGAGCTCTTACTAGTGGAACTGGATAAGAGGTTGAGGCTTGGGAAAGACGAGGAACTTGATAAGGGCAATTTTTTTAAGATAGCCCGCTTTATTTAGTTCAATAACTGTTGTATTGAGTATTGCGCATAAATATCCCCGTAACATGGACAAATCACGTGCAGCTGTACTGTTATAACTGAACATCACCACATTTGTGATTTACCCAAATCCTGAGTCTCATGTGGACAGTATGAAGTACCTGACTGAGAAAGGAGAGAAGTTGTGGTCATATCGAAATAATCGTTTCAGAATATCAAGACCGTGAAATCATAGTACCTCTGTTTAAATAGTCATCCAATGCAATCTGATAGACCGATACAAACTGTCAAACATCATTGTTTGTAAGACACTCCCCATAATGAATCAATCATTTCTCTGTTATTTTGAAGTGAATCAACTATTGATGTTGGAATAGTTGTTTCTGACATTGTGCTGGTAAGTGACAGATATCTTTCGTGTCGATCCTATGGAGTGATCAGTTTTACTTAAAGTCAATTTGATCTGCACTTGTTTTGTCAAGTGAAACAAACTAGGCTGCATCTTAAAATCTAATCAGTAAAGTTATCGGTGTACTGAGGAAATGGTGGATAGCCTTGATAGATAGTTTCTGCCGGTGCTGGCTGTCTAATTGATCTTTGACACGGAAATATATTGGTTATCGGGACAAGGTAAAAAATTTCCAAGCCACAGACTACATTTTGTAGTTTCAAGACTCTCCTCATTTCATCAAAATTCATCAGAGTGAAATTATGATATTTGATTCAGCAACCTGGTAGCAATAATTCATCAATAACATTTTGAGGTATATCAGAATCTTAAAGTCTGGTATGTAATTTGAAATCCAAGAAATGAAATGAATATACCTTGGTACACTCAGATAGACTGCAGATTCCATCAATGAGTAATGTATTGTGATGATAGCTAGAGCATGGTATATTTTCCAATCTCAATTTGCAATAGACACTGTCCCGATGATATTCAGAACCTGTCGCAAAATAATAGTACTGCCTTCGATATTTGTGGCAAAACTACAGCATTCGCTTCCGTATGATTGAAGCTCAGACAGCCATCAAGTCTGCAACCCTGAGAGATGAAAGATGAGATATGGCATGGGTATTCATGAGTAAGCACATAGCTGTATTCCCCAGTAATTTAAAGAATATAATTTCATTTCATGTTTCTGTTAGATGCTGCAATCCAGACAAGTTATATGTTTTTGGATCTGAATGAAGCCAACATTGGGAACTTGCGATTCATTCTTCAGATCTGGTTCCAGCCCAGGCATGCCTTAGAGTGGCCTAACAGCAACCAAAGTGAATGAACCCAGTTCGTTGTGTACTGTTCATTTTTCATTTGCTCAATACCAGCATCATTTGTTCAACCTTGATGGCCATTCAGTCATCAGAGGCAGTGCACACACATTGCCATGTGTCGACCCAGTACACATTCATATACCGGCAGCATATTCCACCTGGCCACTGCAATAATCCTATGAAGTAATGCTTGATTGGTATATCAGGGCTGCTTTAGGAATGTCTTGACTGTTAAGCTTGGTATCAAGTTGTCCATTGGAGTAAGATAGCCACTGCACAAAAAAACAGAAATGCACAACCCCAAAAAGTCAGTAACATCACTTGACTCAATATTGACAAAGTAGTGTGATTGGACATACAGTTCCAAATTCTAAAATAGCATCTGTAAATTGGGGCTCTTTCAACAAAGCTTGTCCATGAATGCAAGAATCTCAGAAGTCAGATTCTTCTCAGCAACTCTGCAGATGACTGGTAACTCCCACTCACCCCATGTACTGCACATACTGAATCAGGTCCAAATTCTTAATCTGTTTATTGTAGAATGAACTGGTTGCAAACAAGATGTATATTTGGGCCGCCAAAATCAGTTTCTGAAAATTGATTATGTGATCTGATTTCAATCAAGAGAGTTGGAAGAGAGACCCTTGAAAGGCAGCCTCTGCTCAGTGATTCAGTAGGTGATTAGCCACCTCCCACACAACACATATTTAGAATAACTTAACTTCATGATGAATTGTAAACTGACTTATCCAGTTTCTGCTAACTATTCATAGTGCGAGATTGGATGCAGATCAGGTTGTCATGAAGGCATGAGTCGAGAAAAGACACATTTGAAGTGTGCAATCAATTGTCAAAGTAAGGCAAGTCTGCAATCTCAGCAATTGCATTGAATTCTGTACGTAGATTCAAATCTCCGCATATTTCAATTCCCTGGAACTGCATGCACTCTGTCCTCTGCTGGCTGTCAGATGATGTCTTACTATGGATTTAAACAATCATATAGCTTTCAACCGCGACATGAATTTTTGGTCAACATTGCAGCAGTGGGACTTCTAATCAATTTGTATCATATTGATGGGTGATTTATACTACATAATCGACACAAAATCTGAATGTGAGTAAGTATTTCTTATTCATTTGCTAGCAATCTTGTTGTTGACAACAGCTTGAAAGAATATGCTTACCCATGAATCATCATGATACCTTACTATTCATTCACTATGCTTGTATCCCTCCTCTGTGCACTAAATATCTGACTTATACATTAACTGCAATTGTCTCGCTATGGTATTCTGTAGACCCAATTCAGACTAACACTTGAGATGCAGATTATGTCCAAAATATTATGTTCGTGACCCGTAACATCACTACAATATCCAAATGCAATAGAATATTTTGACAATATGAATGTCCTTCCAATAGATGTACCATATACAGAGATTCAGATTTCTCCCCCATTGATAACATACTCAGGTTGAATCCTTCAAACTCACCAATCACTGTCATGGTGCAATACCTATCTGGTACTGCAGTTTCTTGATGCTGCAACAATTTCACACCATGTTGGCATACACTTACAGTTGCACACACAAGATCTTCATTTTGAGATGTCATATACAGCAGCACGTATTCTCTTTCAAGTTCTCAGTGCACCAGTTCACTAACAACTATAGTTGCTCATTGTCACAACTCATGTTCAAGTCACAAGTTCTTTGGAAGTATCAGGTTATATTGAATCATTGTTGAACATCCTTAAATCTTTCACAACAAGTAATTCTAGATTAATGTATGCTCAAACTGCCATTAAGGCTTGCACCAACTTCGAATTCTGGCATTCACAGCGTTCTTCATAGAAATAATGAACCTTGCGTTTGAGATTTGGACTCCATCTATGCCGGTGCTCGTGGCACTGTCTGAAGCCCAACACTGGAATGCCATCCTCAATATAAATATGAACCTTAGAAGTCTTCTTGCCTGCACCCTGCCAAAGTGTGCCTCAGGTCACACTCTACAACTGGACAAGTGACCGTATGCAACTTGAAACTCAGAGAGACGCTACTCTTGGGCCTGTAATTCGTAGCTGAATTGACCCATGGCACTATGAGGTTCTATTGACGTGTGAGTTGACTAGATTACTCTGATACACAAGTGATTATGGGTGCTTGATACTATACATTATGCTGCATTTAATAAAACTGCCAAACGCACTTCATTGCACAGTCCCAAGTACGCTCTGAAGTACACTCCCAGCCTGCTTGATATATGCTCACAAGTAAGCTCTCAAGATGCCCCCAAGTTCACTCCAAGAAAACTCTCAAGTACACCTCTGAGTATGATCTCATGCACACTCTCATTCATGCATGCAAGGACACTCCGAATTGCACTTGATGGGACACTCCCAGCATGCTTGATTATTCACTCCCAAGTAAGCTCTAAAGATGCTCCCTAGTAAAGTATGAGTATGCTCCCAAGTTCCCCTCCGAGTAAGGTCTCAAGTACCCTCCTTACCATGTGCTTAATGATGCCCCAATTGTACTGGATGACACACTTCCAGCCTGTATGACTGTGCGCTCCCAACTAACCACTTAAGATGCTCTCAAGCACACACCCAAGCATGCGCTCATGTACACTCCCAATTGCACTTGAGCAAACACTCCCCGCCTGCTTCAGAATATGCTCCATGTGGGCTCTCAAGACCCTCCCAAGTATCCTCCTAGTACGTTCCCAAGTACACCTCCCAGTATGTTGTCCGGTACACTCCCAAGCATACTCTCAAGGACGTTCCTAATTGCACTCGATTGCACATTCCTAGCCTGCTTGGCTCTATGCTTTCAAGTACACTCTCAAGAGGCAAGAGACTCCCAATCTCCTTTCTATATATGCTCCCATATATGCTCCAGGGTGCTCGATGCAGAGACTTGCTGAGTTGCAGGCGCCTGGCCCCGGTAGGTGGTTGGCGGGTGGTGGGTGGCAAACGGTGGCCTAACTGATGAGGTCAGTTGATATCATAGTTTGAACCATATCTTTTGCGCGCCCACTGTCACGAGATCTCAAAATTCCTCACAGTTATATTGTCAACTCTAGTAGTCTTTGATTCTGCAGGAAAGTTAGACAATTGCCTCTTGGGGAAAGCAAATCTCCAAATGAGATTTTCCAGTGCAATTTGCTGCCCACTTCCCACCAATTTTGGCCAGATTTGTTGGTCTTCAGTCCAGGGCTGATGCCAATGGTGATTAATGTGATGGTGATGAAGGCAATGGTGACAAAGATGATGGTGATGTTGGTGATGGTGATGTTGGTGATGGTGATGTTGGTGATGGTGATGTTGGTGATGGTGATGTTGGTGATGGTGATGTTGGTGATGGTGA
>Ga0307512_10001928_pt1 | contig 27692 bp, 26 predicted proteins | sample 14_EM_MG_FD_200267 | JGI IMG/M metagenome (GOLD analysis project Ga0307512, IMG submission 200267) | Populus trichocarpa ectomycorrhiza microbial communities from riparian zone in the Pacific Northwest, United States - 14_EM | ecosystem: Host-associated > Plants > Roots > Unclassified | place... | reverse complement strand
GACTCAAACTTGGATATAAATCCTGGTAAGTCTGTACCAGAATATTGAGTAGGAAGGGAGACCAGATTCATTATCTGGGAGACAAGTGCGAAAGCCGAGTCTCTATAGTATTCAGTGCGAAGCCAGGGCCACATCAGGTGAGGGTCCTCCAACTCGACAATTTTCTCCAAAATGTCTTGAGAGACTACCTCTATAAATATGGTCGACGCGGTATGTTTAAGATGCTCATAGGCATCTACTTCTGTCTGTTCAGCACCGTCTGCTGGAGACACACCATCCACCACTACTTCGTACGCCTTAATACCTTCCAGAACTATGTTCATCGAGGCACTCCAGATTCGATGATTTTCCTGTCCAGTAAGTTTCCCGTTACTATCGAGTTTAACATTAACTGGAGTTTTCTTATCAATGCGAGTCGAGAAGGAAAACTCAGGATTCTTTCCGGATCCGCTTGATGTCATTATTGGATACTTTGGGCAAGGCGAAGGAGGTAGTGATCCGAGTGGTGTTGTTGAGGGTTCGGGTACTTCTTGATATTCGACGGGAACTGAGTGAGCGTCGAACAAATTCTGAGTAAGTGGAGGAGATTCAGGATCAGTATCGCTCATCCGGGCTCATAACCTAATGGAACGTAACAGCGAAAGTCTGAAAAGATTCTTTAGAATCTAAAAAGAAGTAGACGAAGTATAAGTATTGCATATATCACGATTTCAAGAAGTCTTTGAAATAAAAGCATATACTGAGTAAAGGATTCGAGCGGAGATATTGTAGTATTCCGATCGATGTCTGAGCAAGTCTAAAGAACTGTTCTCTAACCGGAGAAACAGTATCTATATATACAATAATAAATGGGTGAATGTCCGTGACCACGGTCACGGATCAATAACCAAAACAGGAAGAGAAAAACTCTGCAACCGTACATAAATACATAAGAACAGTAAAAAATATAACAGAACTATCTAGGCGCGTTCTTTTAAGATAAGCGCTGATAAATCCCTCTTCCAACTGAACACAAAAAGGTTCTAGACAAGTTCTAACCGGAACTTTCTAGACAACCTAAATATACAAAGATAACAAAAGTATTAAAAGTTATTAACACACCCCATTATCCTTATCCATAACGTACCATCTTATCGTAAGGAGAATACTTAAGAAAGTACAAATATTAGTAAGAGAAATGTAGATACTTCCGTATTTTCAATACATCTCCGAGTAAATGCCACATAGCAATGGGAACTGAGAGAAATATTCCACGAATCACTGCACCAACGCTCGGGAGCGTGCAAGTGCAGCTGACCATGTGATGTATAACTAATTTAGAGAAGCTTACGTGATAGGTGTTGATGAATGAGATGAGACTACACATGATTCAATCGATGGATATGATCGATAATTACCATTGGCTAAGCACAATGCCAACAGCAGAAGCTCCAATCAATGGCAAGATATCAGGCGAAGATCTACCACCCTGATGGTTTTGACCAAGTACCAAGCTGAGATATGGACCTCATGGCATGTTTGATGCCTGATGAGTTTGGAAGTGCACCTAAGCAGGAATTGAGGTCTGAGACTTGGGAGCAGATGAAATGGGTCTATAGAGTTTTGGAACTCGGGACCGGAGGAAAATAATCAAACTGGCATTCCTTTCTTCTGTTTTTTTCTCTTCTCTTCTCTTCTCCATACTTCTTTACTTCTTTGGATGTTGGCCTAGTACAGATGGCGTCAGCACGGGATTTTACCACCTCCAGATCATGGCCAAATGGCAGTGGAGTTTGCCCGTGTGTTGGATCCACCAAGAGGTCACCATGAGCTGTACTGAATGGTAGCGGGACATTTGAGTTTGTATGAGTATGTATGCAGCATGATTGTTTAATGCTTTCCTTTCCATTTCTCTTGTACGGTTTATACAGCCCAGGAGGTCTGTGTCTAAAGAGAGGGATGATGTAATGGCGGCACGTGACCCGGGCCGGGTAATGGCCCTTCTATATGTCGGCTCACCATGAGCCTTAAATCTCTAGCGATAATCTTACATACACATCTACACCTACTATCACGCACATTCACATTTGCAACAGTATGCCTATAGTTAGTACACGTATGCCTATGAGGCCGAATGCTAGTGTACGTGCCCTTATAATATTGCTCTGATGAGTTGTAGTATACACATTTCAATTCTTCATAGTCCCATCAGCATCATCCTTTTGGATTCTTGGTATTCCATCAGAATACTGACTACCTTTGCCCAGAAATAATATCCTTTCTTGAATGAGTTGTCTCATCCCAGCATAAGGTAAGTGTCTGTACTAGGAGTTTGTATTATCTGTAAGGTTAGTGTTGGTCTTCCTGGGATTAAGTTAGTGCCAGTTCTCAGTATTCTTCCTAGTTGTAAGGTTAGTATCCAGTGTCTTGCATTTAATTTCATTTACAAGGTTAGTACATAAAATCTGTGTATTAACCTGACATGAGGTAAGTTATATGTTTTCTGTATTCGTCCCTGTATATGGTCTATACTAGTGTTAGCAACAGTTCCAAATTGGTGGTTCGGTTCCGGGTCCGGGTTGGAACCGAACTGGAACCGTTGCAACGGGTTTTACCGCATCAAAAAACCAAACTGCACCGAACCGGTGGTTTTTTGGCCGGTTCCACATCTTCGCAAGCTCAGCACTTTGGCACCAATTAAGTATTTGAGTTGTGATCGTATCACAATATGATATATACGTAAAAGATGCAGTTTTGGATACTCTTTCACCTCCCATTCACCAATTGGCGATACAATCACAATTCGTTGTGTCGCTTCGAAAAACGACTAAAGTTCGGCGTTATTTCACAGCGACTCAACGAATAGTGATCGTATCGCAAATCGGTGAATGGAAGGTGGAAGAGTATCTAAAACTGCATCTTTTACGTATATATCATATTGTGATACGATCACAACTCAAATACTTGATTGGAGCCAAAGTTCTGAGTTCGCGAAATTGAGGCTCTGCTGCATGATAAACCTGGCGAAAAAGCCGGGGGTTTATGTCCGGTCCGGGTTACAACCCCGCCAAGACAGAGCGGTTCGGTTTTTCGGACGGGTCTGGAACCGAACCGAACCGTTTTTCCAGTCCAAAGCCGGACCCGTTGCTATCACTAGTCTATACTGATCAGTTTTGAGATGCTAATGCACCCATGTTTACCCCACCTAGTATTGCAACCAGACATTGTAATTATGACCTCTACAAATGCCATTATGTTGTTCAGTATTCACTCGACTTTCAAATTTGGCATTATTTATTAGATCCTTCACTGTATATATGTCCGCTTTTACATCAGCAATAACCCTAGTTTCCATCAGAAACACGCAGGTGTTACAGTTAGCTCTGACGGCTCTGACGGAACCTTATACTCTCTGACAGAGAATTCCATGCTTCCCATCGCCCAGGCGACGGGTCGCGTTGCATATGTACTTCCGTTATTTTGCGCCAAGAATGTGGTGAGGTATACGAACCATCAGAACGACACGTGTATTTCACTCTTCGCACGGGCTGCAGGTATGCTGTAGCCATTTACACAACAGCAGGAGGTGATTAATGCCTTTCTCCTGCCGACTGCCACAATTTACCATTCCGCTATTGCTCTCTATCGGATGCGGCACTCTCCCCATGTATGTTTAGCTTTGAGATGTTGTCGCTTATTACAATCCAGTTTTCCCTTCAGGTACATCGCTTGCTGTTGCATTTGCTTCACCATTATCGTATTTTACAGGTCTGAAATATACTGTCCAATCTTCACACTCTACAGTACTATGCCCTCAGTCCTCCACATTCTGCATTGATCCATCATCCGCTTGCGATGCTTCTTCCTCCTCTTCCACATTCGCATTGTTGCCATCCTCGCCCTCATACCCGTCGACAATACTGGTTCCCAGGTCAAACCTACTATGCCCTCATTTTTCCGCATTCTGCCTTGATCCATCATCAGCTTCCAATGCTTCTTCCTCATCATCCGCAACCGAATCATCGCCATCCTCGGCATCATTCCCAGCGACATCGCTGGTTCCCAGGTCCCACCGCTGGAGGTTAGTTGCGGCCCGTCCTCGCCAGCTGGTGGTGGTGATGTCATCGCACTTGTCACTTCCGTCATCTGTATTATTGTAATCCCGGCTGCCCCCAGGCTTCCCAAAATTCAGTTCGTCATCCATGCGATTATTGTCTACCTGGACGTGTGTGTCAGTGCTTCCGATCTCAGATTCCTTAAGCGCCACTTCGGAGGTCAAATAGTCAAGAAGAATAGCCTTGTCAACACGCACTGCTTCCGCGCTGATGACAACGGCAGGTGTTGTGTTCTCCGTCTGTTGGATCTCACGCTTGACTGTAGCAAGAGTGTTTTTATACATGCTCTGTTGGTAGCTCTCCGGTAGTGTGTTCCAGGTATTCATCAAGACTGAATATGTTTCTGCAACGCCAGGCGACGTTAACAACTTGCTACTTGTTGCAGTGCAGCAGGATAAGTTCGTCCCACGGTCATTCTTGTAGTTTTAGTTGTTCGAGCGATCAAGTCTGTCCACTTTCAGCCTTGACTTCGAAGCTTTCGGATGAACACCGTTGTTTTTTTGTCACTCCAGGAGCGCATGGTGCAACGCAGTACCGGTAAACATGATCAGTGGCGAGGGTATATGACTGTCCTTGTAGTCAATCATGGAATAATAAAATCCATCAGCATACTTACCACAGTTATTTGCCCGATGAAAATATTTGATCTGGATAAACTGTGGGATTGCATTTGGCAGGAAGTAACGTGGATGCTAGCCATTCGTTAGCAGCTTTCGACTCTCTTTGCGTTGGATTTGGACTGCGTACACCTCCTTCCACACGCTCTACTCCAGAAAAATGATAGTTATTGGCTGCCAGAAAGGAATGAATCGATTCCAAATGCTCTGCGTCGAATCCAATGCGGTGGAGATCAAAAGCTCTGCTAGGTTGTCTATTGCTGATTGAATGAAATGGGATTTAACCATATTGAGTTGTGCTCGAACCGGGTACCGGCTTGAGCGTGAAATATCAAATGTGGGCCGTTGCTTCAGCATACCTCTATGAAGATCTCCTTTGTGCGTGCCACAAATGCTGTGGACCAAATGTTGTTTTGGTGAATAGTGGTGTTCCAGTACGTCTCTATTATCTGCCAGTGTGGGGCTTCAGCTAATGCTTTCGCAATGCGTCGTGTTGCATAACTTACCATTTCCAAGTCGCTTGCACTCATAAACGGCCGTCTGTTCCACATGTAGAGCTCCAGGAGTTCGCCCGTTGCAAATACAAGATGCGTCATGTCTCAGTGACCATATCGAAGGATGCTGCGACTGCCGGAGAACACTGATTGAGGTGTAGACACTGCCTGCGGTTTCAATTGCTGCTGCCTCTGTCTCTGATTCTTTCCTGAAGCTAGCGTTCAAAGTGGATTTGTAATGATCGCATGGGCTTCTAGATTAGGGATGGGTGTAGGCAGGTTTCCAAGACTGCTGAGAGGAGTGGGAGTGATAGCAATGCCAGATGCGGGGCTGGACACAACACGACGTGTTGGGTCTGTCTGTGAGGTTCCTCCGGGGGCTGGTGTGCTACGACTGCTCGTACCAGGCGTGGCGGTGGACAGTCTCTGTATAGCAGATGGGGTGGAAGTCACCCGTTTAGTGATATCTGCGACGCGAGAATTGTTCTGCGAAGATGTGGGGGTGGTGTTCTGACCTTGGATTGTAGAAGCTATGGAACTCCCTCCTTGAGAGGAATCCCTCTTGCCAGCCTGTACGAAAACGCTTATCTTAACAGGTGGAAGTTGAGGATTCCCCGATGGCCCACGCATTCGTTGATTCTGACGATTCACAAGACTTCTAACATCTCGTATGACCGGAGACGTGTCGGGGTGAGGGATTTCGGAAGGCATAGTCCGATATAGATGTTCCAGATTAAGAATGTACAAATAATTTCCTCTGCAAGCATATGCAACGGCAGGAGAGGTAGACTCGTATTGGAGCAATCAGGGAGGGATTCGATACAACAGGGAGGCGCAGTGTAGATCACGCTAGACACTAAACCCTGACAATACTCGGGGATGAGATCCCTTGAAACTCATTCAATTATGGGGTTAACTGCCATTAGATTATACTCAGCATTGATATTCACTGTTACAGCAAAGTCTGAAGGCCTATTTGCACCGCTTGAAGGGTGTTTATGCCTTCATGGCGAGGTTATCATAGTATTGCACTCGTACTCGGCACAATACTTCACACCATCGATTGTGTATATCTTCAGCTTCCCCGTTAAAATGCCCCTTTGGCAGAGCTTAATGCATCAGAATGTGAACAAGGATGGATTCTCTATCCTATGACTCCAGTTGCGTGTGCTCTTTCCACCGCTAGGCATGTTGGTAGCCATGTTGGATGGTTGCACAGTTGGGACAACCTGAGAACTTCTCAGTTTGCTCGGAGATGCATGAGGTCTGAGCAGTACATGTGGTGTGTGATGCCAAAGCAACAACCGATGTTGCCAATGTGCTTCACCGCGAGTAATCCATCTCGTCTCGAGGCTTCTCATTGATGAGCTGCCTGGTGGTTGTGTAAGATGAAGGTTGGGCTGTTTTGTGTTGGTTAACCAACAAAACAAGTTGAACCAAGAAATCGCAGGAACTGGAGTATATATATTCCTTCTTCCCGCCTGCAGCTCGATTCTCTTTGCCTCCCAAATTCAACACATCATCAGCATCCTGAACTCCCTCGACATAACGTGACTTGCTCAAAACAACACCTCTCCCTCTGAAACACACCCGATGACCTACTCAACTTTGGGTGTTCCCTGTGGGTTTCGTGCTGCTACATGCGACTGTATCATAATGCTAATGCCTCCGATGTGGGTTCATCTTCAACTCACACCAAAGGCACTGAAGGGCAGCCACAAAGAAAAGGGGAAGGCAACATTTAGGGCAAAAATGCCGACATCGGTTATAAATTGACGCCACTCTTTGGATCGGGACCGTATAGAGGGATTCATCTTGGAACACATCCATGGACTCATATGGATATACAATGTTTGCGGCGTCAACAATGAATGTGCATGAGACCTCTTTCACGATATAATCTTTCTTGATCCAGTCACGACTCGCCACATTTCACAATTCCAGCTAATGTCGCCGCACCGCAGGAGCTGGTGTTCACCTTGTCAGGAGTGGTTGGCAGCCTTCCGCTCATATATGGGGCATATGTTGGGCAAAACCCGCGACTAAATGAACAATTCGAGGTGGGACAACCCCCATGCCTTCGGGGATCAAGTTGATTGCTCCAATCCGCAGACAACCAGCCCAGGGAAGGTTAAATGCACCGGTGAGCATCTCTCTTGGTAAGGTAGTGATGATCTGAGGGCAAAGATTGAGCCACCAAGCTGCCAGCAGTACAAGCTAGGCCACTTCCTGGCTGTTAGACAACCAAATCGGGATGAGATAATCGACAAGCATGATGATGATGAGAACTGGGTTGATCCTGGAGTGCAGAGCTGTGGAAGGAGCCGGCCTAGCGATGGCAATGACAATGATGACAGTGAGGGTGAGGAGGACATGCAGAGCAGTGAGAAAGGGACCGGGAAAGCCAAGGGAACAATGTATTGGAAGGGGAATGGGAACGTGGAAGGGAAGGGGAAGGGGAAGGGAAATGGCAATGGGAAAGATATTGTTAAACAAACCCCAGGGGGAGATGATATCTCTTGTGCTGTTGCTCTGGAGTTGCAGAAGAAAAGGTGTGAGGCAGACTCGGACATGGAAAACAAACTAGAGTGGGTATTTCTTGAGCCGGAAGCATTGCCCGGCGTGTCAATTTCCTCAGATGATGATACCAATCTGACCGAGGAGTCGGACGGCGAATATGACTCAGAACATGATTCCGAGGTGGATATGCACATGGAGGATGATGTGGACGCACCAGACGGCATTGATTTATACTGCAATGTGGATATGACAAGGGACGGTGACAATGTAGAGGATAAAGATTAAGAGGAGGACAATGAAGAGAAGGAAGATGGGGAGGAGGAGGAGGATGAGGATGAGGAGCAGGATGAGGATGAGGAGGAGGATAAGGGTGAAGATGATGGCAAAGAACCTCGGACAATTGGCCAGGGAGAGATGGTAAATACATGGGCTGATGATGTAGACACCATGCTAGAGGATCAGCCACTCATGCTACCGTAACAAGGCCAGGAGATGCGCGAGCATATCCCACGGCCACAACCTCTGCCGCCTGCCCCATGGCCACAAACCCTGGAGCCTCGCCCACGACCATGAACCGCAGAGACTGATGCCCTCAGTGGGCAGGAGCATTTGGGGCTTGTGACGCTGCAAAAACCTCACCTGGCATTGCCAATGATACGGGAAGCTGAGGCAGCCAGAAACACCTCGGATGTTGATGTGGATCACCAGCTGCTTGGCGAATCGGCAGGTGGCAACAGTCTCTCCGATGTCCCTCTCACCGATGACCCGCTTTCCTATGTCTCTTTCTCCGATGCCCTTCTCCCTGAGGCATGCCCGGATGGCTCAGTAGGCGAGGGGTGAACCAGTCCTCACGTTGCAGAGGAGGCAATGGTTGCTGCATTTGGGTTAGGGTCGGGTTCTTGTCTTGTTCATTTTCTTTGTTCCATTCTATGTATCTCAGGTATTGATTATTACACGCGTCACGAGGTTTTAGGCTCGCTCAGGGTTTATTTCATTTATGGGATTTGTATTGGTTATATCTTATTCATAGTATTATGGGACATCGTGCATGCAGCGTTTTTGCAACTCCTGGGGTGTAAGGAACCTCCTTGTGATGGTGTTGAGGCTCGATAAATCTTTCAAGTGAGCTGAAAGCATCGTGAACTTACACACCGGGCTGCTCAGGCCCAGCATCAACTTGCGTCCCTTTCTACAGTGTATACTCCGCTCCTCGCATGTTGTCGACAATGCCAGAGAAGACCCCATTCTGTTGCCCCGAATTTTCATGCCAAAAGAAGTTCACCTCAGACAGCTGCCAACTTAAACATATCAAATTACACCATCCGGAACACCTTCAAGTTGCACGCCGGAAGAATATGACTATTCACAGTGTACCGTGACACATTGAACCCGCTCAGCGTCCTGAATCGAACGCTAACAATGATTCAGATGAAGACTTGGATGAGTTTCCCTACCTTGAACACATTGATAACATCACAGACTTGGAGTCTCAAGCACCGCGATCTGCTCTGCCACTGAGGGAAATATACCCCGGCGCCGGCGCTCCGCTGTGCGATTACATTGCTGAGCCATCGAAACGCAACGCTCAGCGATGCCTTGAGAGGAAGCTACAAAACAATCCCTAGTACCTGTTCGCGATGCGTGAAGAGTACAAATATATCCAGTGTGGGAGCAAGAAGAAGGGCATGAAGACGTACTATTACAATGTGCTAAAGGAAGAACACACCGCTCTGTGTTTCCCAAGCTTCAAGAATAGTGATTGCGTCCAGAAGCTCGTGGCTAGCATGCCAGATGATCAGGCTCTCGGGGAGTGGGAAGTACACACTCTCGAGGATATGAGATGGAATACCAATCACCGACTCCCTATCAAGTCCTGGAGTTGAGACATCATCAACAGCATGAGATGTTTGATGTGGCAGCCATCCAATGCCGAGCATCTCATTTACGCCCCTCAGTGTTGGTTTAACAGCGATACGCCACCGAAAGGCCTCTATACCAAAATGCACACTGCGGACTGCTGGTGGGAGACACAGGTAAAGACAGATACCCGAGGATAATAACGCGCTAATCCACGTTCAGTCAATGCTCAGAGAGGGGGATACACTACTTCCCATGATATTCATATCTGACGGAACACATCTCTTGAACTTTGCGCGCAACAAGAACGAGTGGCCTGTATGTATGCCAATTGGCAATCCATCATCGAAGAGCAACCAGATGCCCTCAATGCACAGCGTCGTAATTGTCGCTCTCCTGCCAATTCCTATCAACAACCGCAATATTTCGGAGATGCGGCTGGATGAGCAGCGGCACACGAACCGAGGGGTGCTGAACGCTGTACTGCGGAGCGTACTCCAGACTCTCCCCATTAGACAACATCCCAGCGCCGAGAGGGGGTGTTACAACGTTCTCTGTGCAGATGGCAACTTCAGGCATTGCAAACCAGTTTTGCAGCATGGCTTGCACATGGCTCCGTGTATAGCAACCTGAATCAGCACAAGCAGCATGTCCATTTTCCGTGCGAGTGTCCAGAGAACGAACTTGCAGATTATGTCCCTCCTGATAAGCAACACCCCCAGCAGGATCACAACCTATACAGAATGCTCAGTGATGCCAACACCAAGGCAGCCGATGCTGAACTCTCGTCACGCCATGTTCACAGAGAATTCAACGTGTTTCGACATATTCCTAGTATTGTGAGTGACCTCCCTAAACCCGACCTCCTCCATACAATGCAGATCAGCATGCATGACCACCTCCAGAAGTTGATTTTCCACTTCATGAAGACACACGAATGGCTCGACAAGTAAAATGCAGTCTGGTTATCTGTGCTTGCTTGCCACGACCTCACACCAAAAAATATGTCATATCAGGAAGTTTCTCCATGGAATGGGAAGGAAATGAAGGAGATGAGCCAGTACCTGCTTAGAGTTGTTACCCAGTCTCTATGAGGCGGAAGCCCCGCTCAGCGTCCCATATTCAATCGCGCAATTGTGTGCACATGGGCATTGTTAGAATGCTAGAAGTATGCTTGAGATAAATCTCAGAATGATGCAACTTTGAGCTACATGGAGGATGTCTTGCGTCGTTGTCACACATTCACGGATGGTTTCTTACTCGGGCAAGCCGGCAAAAAGGTGAAGGCCAATGCCAATACCCTGAGAACAGCACTCGTGAAGAAGCGATCGGTAGCTGATTAATCAACTGCTTAAACTTGGATGCTGTCCAAGCAGCAGCGCGAATTGAACACCTGGCGGGATTATATCAGCCACGAGATAGATGTTTCCAAGACGTTAGATGCCAACTTCCATCGTCCGAAGATCCACTTGATGTCTCATTGTGTCGAACAGATTCGTCGATACGGAACCTTGCAACAGTATTCCGCTGAGGGATATGAATAAGCACATAAAACGACACTCAAGGACAGTTGGAACACCTCCAATCACAATCTCAACTACCTGCCATAAGTAATCACTTTTTAGCATCGCATTCTCTGTTTCGAAATCAGAGAGCTCAATCTCCAAGCCCTCGCTCAGTGTCGGGAGAACAGTGCTGCCGCCTCCAATGTCCTCCCTTCCGGTGCTGATCTGGCTGCCCCCCACAGCTCCTAGTTAGATGCGAAGCCCGAATTCATTGGACCCCAAAACCGCTGTGATGGAAAGCATCTTGACGCCATGATAAAAGACTTCAGAGCATTCCTCAATGATATGCAAGAGGCAAAGCACCGTGTGGCAATCTACAGTGGCACGCGGGAGTGTATCAGCTTTAGGAGTTGTAACAAGATGTATATATTGGATGAATAACTGCACGCAATGGAGCTCTGTATTACTCATGGTCTTAAGGTTCTAGTTGAGGGTGGAGAAGGTGAACGCATATCTCAGATGAGTCGATGGGCAGGAAGCAAGAGCTGGCGCGGACAGGACCGACCGACCGACTGGGTGTGGGTAAAGGAATGCCCGGGGAGGTGTTATGCCGTGCTGAATGGGCGTCTCCCATGGCAAGTGGAATGACTATTCAAAATCAAGCTCCTAAATGAGGATGGAGCTTTAGTGGAGTACGGGTTAGCCCTGGCGCTGACCACAATACCTGAAAACTCGAGTACCTTGGATCCCCTCTCAAAATTTGTACAACTGAGAAAAGCACCGGAAGCCGTTGCTTCACAAGATATCAGCGTGGGAAACATCGTCAACTGCGAGCAAATGATTCCACAGATAGGTACTAGTAGTAAGACAGGAAATCGACTGAACGAGGGATGGATAGTTAATAGCCGCATAGATCTGGCCACTTGGAATGATGTGTATAACTAGTAAAGAGACAATTGCATTTTGCACACAGATAGAAGGAAGGGGAGGAGAGATTTTCGCAGCGTCATCCATTGCTTTGCAATCCCAATGCAAGCGCCTACCGAATGAATCCATTCCAACATATTGTCTCAGTTGGCCACAATGCCAGAGTGTTCGTGAAAAATGGGAGACAGACAGAGCGAGAAGAAACGGTGAAACCGCGATATGAGGGAGATATGCAATGCGACGCATGGTATTGACGCCGGGCGTGGAGTGATCCGCCACCGGGGTGTCATGGCCGGCTCTGAGGGAGTGCGTCCACTGTGACGGAGCCATTCACCCTGGACGGAATTATTTTTTGCTGATGTCCATTTGGTGCTGCTCCCACACTGACCTTTGTCCGATTTCTTATCCACAATGTGGATCTGGGCTCTATTCATACTACAATTGTAAGGAGAGATGCCTGAGATCATATTGTCATTACTAAACTTCATCTTATGTGGGTACACTGGAAAGATATCCAGGTGGAGCTGAGCTGAAAGATGATGTTTAAATACCTGGATTGTATCTTAGGCATAATGGGGGTACAGAAGCCACAGTTGCACATAACGGGCGATGTATTGAGAACTGCTATACGGTGAAACGTTGAGGTCAATGATACCAACAATAGGTAAATATATATTCCGGCCATAGAGGCCTATACCCAATAAATAATTGGCCGAAATACTTCCTTGGAGGTGAAAATGGTGTATTATTGTACACGAGTAGTACCACAACATGAGTGCATCATGATATGATTGCTTGAAAGGAGGATTAACATACCTACACTGTAGAGGAAACGATTTGTGGGTTGTACAAATACCCAATTTTGGGTAGTGGGAATTTCTGTATTATTATCCAATGATCCCAAATTTTCATCTGGGTAATGTTTCCAGCTGTACTGGCAACATGTTGAAGCCATAGTCACTACAATGATCAGTGACCTATTCTTCAGTATTGTTAGTAACTATATTCATAAATGAAGATTTCAGCACTTTGGGATTCTGTATAGATCAACAATTAGGTTAGTGATATGTTTGTTATAGAGATCTTCACTTGGAAAAAGCTGCATTGTATGCATTTGATATTTCCATCAATAATTGTATTTCACTAAGTCTTTAATTACCAAAATCCAACTGCCAAAAGAGAAATTAAATATGATCTAAATTTCGTGGTTACATACTCCAACCAGTATACTGGAACCCCATATGGTAGCCAAACCTTGTACTATACATGACTCTGAAGAGAAGTTCAAAGGGATATATTATATTATTTGTAGAAAACTAACAAGAAATATATTAGGTTACCAGGTAAAGACAACTAGGGATATTATATGTCAAATATATTTATATAACATTATAACTTCTTTCAATCTGGGACTAGTGAGTGGAACAATAACAATATTTCCTACTATTGAGCATCTTGTATATACTTAGTAACCTTCTAATAATCTACAAACCAGAGATGAACAATTGTTTGAGGACATCTCAAGCATGCCAAGAAGTTTTCAATGATCATTGAGCAGGTATATTTATAGCTAGAGAACCTACCTGCATTCTGTATTAAGATAATGTATCTATATTATCAGCTAACCAAGACTCAAGCACTGATATAACATACAATGCAGCTAAATATTGAATGTATAAGATAAGCCTACTGTTGGTAATTGCAGCAGCATCTGAAAAACTGTATATAAAGGCAGATTGCAGTATTTCGCCAAACAAGCCTTCTTGTCTATCTCAATAACTTTTGGCAGATGATTTGTAGGATAGAATCCATTATGTCATAGTTCATAAAGAAAACATAGTTTCACCTAATATCACTTTACTCCACCTTAACATATGATGGGTTGCAAAGAAACTGTAGAAGAAATATACTAATCCAATTTAGTTTACAATTAAAGAAGTGTTTGGAAGGCTCCAATCAAACATAACATAATCACACTCTGAAACATCATCAAGAGTTGTCAATGATGATACCCAAGGTACAGTCATTCTTCAATATGTTCTGTTCCTAAACAGAGAAAGTAAATACTGTGTCTGGAATATTTGTATAATCAATGAAAACTAATCAGAAATTCAGGATATTCAATATTACTTAATATACATGGTTAAATGGCCATTACCCAATAGCATGGTTCTACCTGCAGGCTGGGATTGCCATGAACCATTATGGTTAGACAACAGCATACCATGTGAAAGGCCAGTAACAAGGTAGTTAACTATTGATGTATTATTAGATTCTATACAAGAAACATCACCACCTGCATATTGTATCCATAAGAACTATATAGATCCCCAGATGGCTGATTTAATATGGAACTCTGATAAGCCGAAAAGCATAGCTTACCGAGATGTAGCTGGAGTGGAAAATATTTCAGCCAAAGTGTATTGCTGAGGAAAGGAATATATAAAAAGTATTGCCAATACTTAAAATAATGGAATCTATAGCATCAATTTCCATCTACATATAACTTCCAACAGACTTAACCATTCAGCCAGAATACAGAGACATAGTGAGAGTGTAATCTGTTATATAGACTAAACAATTTCAATATTGAACTATTCCAATCTCCAGATACTCTGTATAAGTTTTCCATTAGATTTTATCTTGGGTTTGCTAATCATAGTTGCATAGAGGATAATTTTCATATATTTTCAAAAATTACATTACAGGGTTATTTTCAAATGTATCCAGTTTCATTTACTATATCTCCAAATGCAGACATAACTTAATTTCCAAGCAATAATTTTTGCGAACACTGTAAGTAATCAAAGATACAGTGAGATCAATGCTAGTAAATCGTAGTGGGAGTAACAGAATTTGGATTCTATCTCAGTAACCATTCTCTTCGTTTAATGTGCAGCCAAAGACACTCCAGACTAATATTTTGTATAATCAGCTTACCTAGCCACTGTATCTGAAAATTGTGATATTTCTGAAAAATATCCCCTATATATATATATTGGACATCTTAGTTATTACTAAGCTATGGTAATATCGCTTAAATGATACAAAACACAGTCATGTAGCATGGCACAATGAGGTTGTAACTATGCAGTCTCTATATTGGAATATTGACAATACTAATTCTGACTTCAGAGGAGACTGTGATGATGGATTCAGGTGACAATCTTATACTCATATTTCTTCATGGGTTGTGCTCCATCTAACACTGGTTGTGACTGTATCAGTATCATATGGCTCATGTCGAATGTGTTGCATTCTAAGATTGCTGATCATGGGTATTCAGCTCAGTAACTGTTGAATATATTATGAGATGGGGATATTGACTTTTGGCTGCTGAAGTAAGCTAATCTTGATGCACTCTATTCATGAGGTGTTTACTCTATTTTCAACTAGTTTAAGCAACATCCTCTTTGCAATGTATATTCACTTTGGCAGCCTAATGAAATACTTCAGCTATTCCTTGAAATAGTTAGGGACTTATTGAATTGGCTACTGTGATACTTGAGAGCAACAATTGATAAAGATCCATGTGTCTTTAAATTTACATCAGTTCCACAATGTGTGGTCATTCAATACTTCTCTACTATATCAGATGTATTGAATTGCATCACCTGATTGAAAGATGAGATCTGGCGCATGACCAAAACACTGATGGTGAATTGCAGTCCAATTCATGTCAGCACTATTCAATAAAGGCTGTGTACATTATGTCATCATGTGGTGTTATGTTGGAGCTGGGAGCTACTGTATAGACTGCATGGCATTGTTGACTTTGACTTACTCAGTAGTCTTGACTGAGTGGTAACAACAGTTTAAGATCTCTCGTGAAAACAAGATCTGGATACAACTTTTGACAACTATTGTACAATGATAAAAGTTAAATTTTAAAGCTACATATGACCAAGGCTAGAGCATCTTGAACAGATTTACTCTGCATCTCGAATGGGAGTAAGGACACCATATGGTCAGATAATAACAATTCAACAAAGCAATTGATGTCTCTTCATGACAAAATCTCAAACTGGACTGTGTATTAGACTGTAATATCCATGCACTTGAGTTATTCACATGTGTAATCTTTCTGAAATGTATCCTGTCTGGATGACAGATTTGGGATGAATCGGGAGAGAAGTTTTGCAGATGATCTGGTCAACATCAGGTCGATACCCCCTGAGAGATAACCAACAACTTTTTGCAAGATGACAATTCATTGAACACCATATTACTAAGATTTGTTAGGATGATATTGTTACTAGGTCAATAGGTTACCAGCTCAGCTGGTTGACATGCAGAATATTGCATCGATTGTGTCTGAGAAATGTGTGGGTAGTAGACAATCAATATATTAGAGATGGCACCAATGAAAACACACCTCAAGAAAGTATCAGATTGTCTATTAATGTATACTGGGTATGGGATATAGCCCATCTGAGAGACCAGTGGTGGCTCATGTGGCTGTGTAACCTCACACGTTGTCTACTTCTCTACTGTGACAACAAGGAAGCATTAATGGGATTCGTACTATGTGTATGTTCAACCAAACAGCGTAAGACAAACCAATATAATTTCTTCTTCTACAAGACTGTCTGCTGGAATCCACAATACATAGAAATTGTATGACAAAACAATGCTGAGACAGCAGTGCTACCATTTCAATGGAGTCTCCACATCAGCAAAAATCGAAATTTGATTCTGACGATGGACCCCATGAACTCATCCTCCTCCACATTCTGCACAAATAACCTGAGCGATGTGTTTGCAATCTTCCACCATGCTTCAAAGCGTTCAATGATGTGATCGGCTCATCACGACAGGTCAAGAACTTGTTTGTTGTTTAAGTTGATTTACTACACTTGTCTCACGTAGGTCCTCATGATTTTGATCATTTTGATGGTTTTTGAACTGTTTCATTTATTTCAAGAATATTCTTAACTATTTATTCCCTTGAGAAATTGATTATGCACAAGCATGCACAACTCCCATAACGAATTTAAGACACCCAAAGTAAACACTGATCCTATTTCTATATGGTACTGCAACAATGACTTCAAGCATCGAATCAAATAATCTACATGCAACACAAAATGCAAGCATTCATGTTAACCGTGTTACTCAATGACCACCGCGTCCTATGTGGCTGTGGCATCGGTGGCAGATGGTGTACAGCCTGTTCGATCACGCTAATAGGGAGCATTTAAGTGGTTTCAACTCTGAAATGAGGTTTCTGATGGTCGCTTCAATCATGCCAGGGTTGCCTCGGAGGTTCCTTTCTCTCATCGACACTCACCATACTAGCAGTCTGATCTATCGGCTCTGTTGGAAACCTCTGAACGAAGCCAAGATGCCCTTCAATGATTCATTAAGCATCCTCAGCAAAGAAAAGAAACTTCAAACGTGCGGAAATCTGTCGAGCAGGTGACTTACAGCGGCTATCCGGACTCGTCCCCATCCTGAAATGCACCATCCCATTTCTTGGTGGCTTATGCGTTCTCCACCTTGTGGACCCAGTGCAACTATCCATATGAACTGCCTGCTCGTTGCATTCAAAAGACGTCACTGCAATGACTGCTGGGTTGTGTCAGATGTATGTTGTATCATTCAGACGACCGAAATACTGATCCTGATCGCCATAGTCTGCGAAGTCAGCAAATCTTATGCAACACCAAGCAATGTGATTCTGTAGCTCCCCTTTTGGAATTGCACAGCACTTGGCCAGATCATCAAAGGTCTTGATTTCTGGTAATGGGTTTTTCATCATTCGCTCGATAGGCACTGTGGTTGAAGGTATATCCTCGTAGCAACGTTGTTTTGCAGCATATACAGTGAGCTTTCAATACTGAGACACAACCTTTCGGGCTGTCGCTCACAAAGGTCGGAAGGCAGCCTCGTGACGATTTGCTCGACGGTATGCTTGTTTGAGATCCATCATCGCTCTATCTGGGAGTTCAGAGCTCGCGTTTAACAGGTTGCCAAGCTGGCGGATATGGTAAGAAGACTGGTTGAGGAAATGCATCTTCACAAGGCTGAAATCCGTTTGGTCAACGAGATGTTGTTTAATTTCGGACACAATCTGCATTTTATATTCATCAACACAATGAGACTTTGTAGCTGCCGAAACATTGTTCCAAGCGAGGTCACTCTCCTATTCCTCCAGTTCGTCCAAGGTAAGCTGCTTTTGGAAGGCTTCTGGGACCTTCTTGGTAGATTTCCCAGCGCGGAATTGACTAATAACATCCTTGTGATGATGAATGTCCTCCAGATACTTGTCCATGTGCTAGGTTGTGGATTCAGTATGGTACTGGTACTGTGCCATAATGTGAAAATTCAATCAGTTCTTGACTCACAACAGGGCTTCTGTGATGGAAATCCTGTGGATCGCCAAAGGGTTTGAAAGAGTTGTAACAAAAACTGGAACAATCATTTACTGGAGTGATTTCTTCTCCTTCCCACTACATTGCATCACCTGGCAATATGGCTTGTTGAATCGAGCGAAGACGGGATATGGAGGAATCATCGCCAGTGCTAGCAGAGCGTCCGGGTAACAAGCCAGCGGTCTGGGTTTGGACGGGAACAATGGTTCGGTTTGGTTGCAGAACTGTCCAAAAACCAGAACTGCTGCTTCTTGGTGGTCCAGAACTGGACACAGACCTGTCAACATGCAGGTTTCGCTGGGATTAGCTTGACCTGTCTGTCTCAATCTCCGGTCCAGGTTTTTGGGTTATTGTGGTTATTGTCCCATTCACATATGCTACTGTTAATTGCAAAATAGTAACAATGATGTGTCTTTCCTTTTTTTGGATATACTGGGCCCCTTTATACTCAAAAACAGGAGAGACATGCTACCTGCCCCATCCTGGAAAAGAGGATCAATGGAGCGTCAATGGAGCGTCAACGATTTTTGGTCTTGCATCTTGGGTAATCTGAGTGGCAATTGGTTGCAGACAGTTATAAATGAGGTATTGGCTGCCTGTATATGCAAATGAGGAAGCGACACATTCTCTGCCACATGTTGAGAATGAGTGTCAACTAAGCGTCAATGATTGAAGGTCTTGCATCATGGGTTATTCAAGTGGCCCTTTATCGCACACCTCCATTACAGAGGAGTTGGCAACCTCTGGAGGCGGATAAGCAAGCGACATTCCCGCGACAGCCTTCCGGACAGTACCAACTTATATCATCCACAATGTTGCAACTTAGAGTTCTTGACCAGTTTAGCCTAGAAAAACGGTCAAAACATCATATATAGACAAGAACCAACACATCACACTTTCATTACCCATGATGAAAGGTCACAAAATGTTGACGCTCTGTTGACGCCCATTTTCATGATGGGACAGGGATCATGTCGCTATAGCTGTTTCCTATAAAGACGGCCAATACTTTGATTACGTATAGTAACAACCGAATCAATTTTGAATTACCTGACTTAAAAGACCAAAATTTGTTGACACTCTGTTGCCGCTCATTTTCAGAATAAGGCAGGGAGCGTGTGGCTCCCTCTTTTGGCGATAAATCCAGCCAATACAGCATTTAGCAATGGCCGCAACTAATCGCTACGCAGATTGCCAATGATGCAAGACCAACAATCGTTGACGCTCCATTGATGCTCATTTTGCCATGGGCGTATCCACAATATGTTATCAATTAATCTGGCACAGTATATCATTGATGGTGTTTTGGCAGCCTTTGTACTGTCTTCATGTACTTTCTCCTTCATCACTACATTGTTCTTTAATAATGCATATAAATATATCCTTTAAAATATACTTTATAGTGTCTGCTAATTGTAGATAATACCACACTCAAAAATCCCATTCCATTCTATTAATGCTCGTCTTCTCTGTCAGGTTCGCTCAAATGGCTGCTGTCGTCTGCAAAATGGATGTCAGCTGTATTGCCACTCAGCAGGTAGTGTACTAACCAGTGGATATTCCTTCATCAGTCAGCAAATCTGGATTGAAATCTTTATCGCACGTGCGATCCTTGGCATATGCATCAAGATTGAACAATTCAGCATTGGGAAGAGGAGCATATATATACACATGTCTGGGGGGAACACCTTTGATTTCCGAAGAGTGAGCTCTCTCATTGGCACTGGTCGGCACAGGTCGCGTTCTGGGCGGACGTGGTGTCAGTTCTGGTGTTGGCTGCCATAGTCCGTCTGGTGGAGGTGCACCCCAAAGTTTGTGCCTCCAGCGTGTCTGGGGATGTTGCGCTGAACCATTGTAGCAATGAGGTCAGCTGTCCATTTGCTTTTCCCGAAGGATTGCCGGGTGTTTTCCATCGCAGCTTTGAGACCTGTATGCCCAGGAAACAATACTCCCCGCATCATCTTGTATGAGAGTTCTGCGTGAGGTTTTTCGAACAGGCATTGCGTTTCCTCTATTGCAGCACGCAAAAACCCTCCTTTGGCCATTTTGTCTATATCCAACGCAAGTCACATGTCAGACTGTTCTAGCTGTGTCTGACCTCCTTGCCTTGTCATAGTTGCAGACATGTTGGAAACCTACAAGAAACTAGTTGCTGCATGTACATATGCAATTCGGCTATTACCTCTATCAGATATGCTTTGGTAGCATCCGTCAAGGTGGTTAAAGCCTGTTTCGTCCGCTCCTGTGGACGCTTATCAGTGAATAAGTCCGCTACAATCCCTGTGCTGATATCGTCCTGATGTTTCATTTTGTAGAATGTGCGGACAAATGCCTTTGTCAACCATCGAGGTTTCCCATTATGGGTGGCTATGAATTGGTCACGCAGCTCTCAATGTACACCAGCTGTATAGTATATCGTTCGTTGAGGGCCGTCAACCTCAATACGGATATACTCACATACCATCATGTGCTTCTTCTTATTCTTACCGCTTCCAGTTTTACGGTCCATTTTTAAATGTGCATCTAGGGTCACATTTTCGGTGGCTGCATTTACAGAGTTCCAGTGGACTGAGTGGTGTCTGAGTAGTTGTTTTGTCTCAGTGGGTGATGTATTGGATCAGGCTCCCGGGTTTCTGCTTGATTCCAACCTGCTCATAACTTGCTGAGGTGTTTTTGGGGCCATGAATTGCTGATGTGGAAGTGAAGAGGACGATGATAATGAAAAGGAGTGGGAAGTTCTGAGGAATATATAGTTGGCTTCAAGTCAAAATAGAATATGTAACAGCCAACTTGCACGTTCTACACAAGATGAATCATGCTGCGTTTTGCTGCAGGTTGCAAGGGTTTCCAACCATCCTGCAATTTGCACCGAGTCGGTCCAATGATGTGTGTTTGTTCACTGGTATGAATCAATGTGAGCGAATGCGAAAATCTCCTATTTGTGATATATAAACAGCATATTCTTTGACGGAAAGGACGTCTGCTGATATTTTTCTCAAAACATCCCCAGGATCTTACATGAAACATACAGTAAACATCATGTAATGTTATATGGTTAGCATTGCTATTCCCAATGTAGTGATGGTTAAAATGCAGATTTTTCTTTCTTCAAGTCGAATAACCCCACCAACCTCGATATACAAGATGCAGCTTGCCTCCATGTGGTCCATATCTTGCAACCACCAACATCTCACCCATCAACAACGTCGACACAGAATACAATGGTCGATGCTCTGAAAATGAACCTGTCGCCAAAACCAGCTGGCAACTACAGCAAATGGAGAAAGCGCTCCGCACCACGACATCATTAAGCTATTGAAGGCCAGAGAGGCTTCGAAGTAGAATCAATCCGAGTGCTTCGATCATTGCGTCGTTTGTGATCCAAAAAGAAGCTTGACGCCAGGAAACGATGAGAAACGCACTGTTTATGCAACGATGAGAAGGAGAAATGAATCAAGGATTGTGTAGATAGATAGACCACTGTAGAATAAAACCGAGTTGAAGACGCAGAGACAGCAATTCTGCAGGAGCAGGAACATTTGAGAAATGCTGAAATGGTGGAATTGACAACCACAAAGCTGGAAAGAAAATTCAAGGAGATGTTGGATGCCATCGGAGATGGTCTGAGGGATCTTGCAAGTTCCGATGATGAGGAGGATGGGGAAGACAAGGATGATGATGAATATGATACAGAGCTGGCCAGGCTGAGCAAAGATGACCAACCTGGCTGGGTGATGGCCACAACCTCCAACATGGTACAGTATCAGATGTAGCAATTTCGGCAACAGCTGATGAAGCTAGACGAAGTGATGCAACAATGCTGTGGAGAGGCGACCGACTACTTCCATATGGCAGGTAAGAAGTAAGGAATGACCGAATTGAAGCATCCAGCTGTTGTTCAACCGCAAACAGAAGATACTGCAGCCTCATCTGTACTGACATCATGTGGTGAGACTATGGAGACTGTTGATAGTGTGCCCGGAAAATCGCAAAGGCCACAAGTGACTTCTCGACCAGGCAGTAGTCATATGAGACTAGGTTCCCAGACACCGCAGTCATAGAAACACATCCCATCCCTCCCGCCAAACACAGCATGCGATTCGTCACCGAATGAGGAATCAAAGCCTGTTCAACACTTAAACCTTTACCCAGGGATATAGCGTCCGAAGCTAAATACCATATAGAAATCAGATTCGGACGAAGAAATGGAGACCGCCCCCGGCGTTGTTGGAGAAGCCAATGAGCAAATTCCTATTGGTCACAATGTATCTCATGGCGATGAAATTCGTGTACCTATTTTGTTAAGTGTCAGCATTTACTTCAGTTCAGTGACCAAATTGTAAGACATGAAAATTGGTCTTTGCATGTGCAAGGGTTGGATGGGCCATACAAAGGTTCTAAACACCATAACACATTGAGTCACGATCAATGAACTCAATATCGAACTGCAGGTTATTGCTAAGCCAGAAAACTTAATTTCAATTACAGATGAACCACAGTAACAAAATCTAACTCGGTGATGTCGTACTAGTCATAGATTGAGCGGTCAACACACAATGTGAACCAGGATTAATCTTGAAAGTCATGCTGCATTCATACATTCATCCGACTACATAACTTTCTGCACGGACCTGGTGCACATGGTCCAGATGATGAAAATCGCATATGGTAGGTCATGGAAGTCGTAGAGGATGAGCTCGATGAGGCATGGTGAGGAAGTTGGGCTACATATCTCAAAAACTAGTGAATGAATCTACATGCGGTGAAATGCCACCCGAAACCGCTGTAACATGATGGGCCAATGTCATCAATAAGCCAGATAGCGTGTCCAGTGGTCGATCAGAAATTGAGAGCCTTCGAAGCTTGTGGATGCAACTGTATATACATAGAAACGATTCATTGGCTTCCAATAACAACCGTATGCATTTTTGCATACAATTGGGGAGCATCCAATGGCTGCTGGTATGTCATTAAGGTGACTGTCAACGGGAGGTCAACAATTTTTCATCTTACATTTTCTGCAATCAAAGGGCTGCATAGTCACATCCTTTCAAAGTGATTGTATTGGCCATTTGTATAGGTAAAAAGGAAAGTGACATGCTCAAGGCCTCATCGTGGACATGAGCATCTATGATGCGTCAATGACTTTTGGTCTATTGGGTCTGATAATTAAAAAAAGACTTCGTTGCTATGACACATATTCAATATATTGGCTGAATTTACAGCAACAACTGCTAGTGACAAAATTGCTACAATCTCCTAAACTGAGCATCAACAGAGCATCAACGATATTTGATCTTGCATCTTTGATAATCAAAGGACACTGTAACCACGTCAACCCATAATCATAGTATCGGCTGCCTTATGGGCGAAAATGCTAACGACAATATTGCTACCACCTCCTACAAATGATCATTAACCAAGCATCAACAATTTTTGGTGATGCATCATGGATACTCAAAGTGCTGTGCAATGGCAGCAACCCATAATCAATGTATCAGCCGCCTCTATGAGCAAAAATGCTGGTGATGATATTGCTACCACCTCCTAAAAACAAGCGTCAACAGAGCGTCCACAATGTTTCTTCGTGCATCATGGATTATCTAAGGGCTATGGAACGGGGTTCACCCACAATCAACCTATCAGTTGCCTTGATTAGCAAAAATGCTACTAACAATATCATGTCCGCCTGATAGAATTGAGTGCCCACGGAGTGTCAAGACTTTGTGTGGGGGCTCAGTAACCTACACAGTAATGAACTGCATTGCGTTGGTCCTAAATTCAGTTTAACGCGCTCAGTCTTTTCAATATGTCTTTGTATACAACTCCACACATATGCATGCAATGTCTCACAGATGTGACTTTTTTTGCTTGTAGCTCTAGAGTCAATATTTAAGAACCAGCATTCTACTTTACTATAAGGTAACTTTTGACAGTCCCTCAAGTCTGATTACCAGGCTTCAAATTCCAACTGCAATCTCGGATTCAAAATGTTTAAATACGTCATTGCTGGAGGTTATGATCTCTTCCAAAAATGCACATGTCATTACATGTGATATGAGCAACCTTACTTTACAAATCATCTTCAATGCTTGGTGGGCTTCAATGAATGTAGGATCAAAATGTCCAATTGCTTGGAATAATTCTAGCCATGCTCCTTAGTGGTGAGATAATTTGCACCACGGAATTGCAGGCACCGGCAGCCCTGGCATCATATGTATCATTTGTCATCAAGTTCTTTGCCATCCATCAGAACATGGGACCAGCTCAATGGGGAAACACTTGCTGGCAAGAGCTAACATTACAAAGTTGAATGAATTAACAGAGTCGGAAGTTACTGAATTGACTTGTTCAACAGTCGATGAAACAGCTTTGGCCATCCTGAAGAGCCAAGGAAGTCGAGAAATTACAATAGTAAATTGGTAAAGGAAGTTCATATTCAACATTCAGGTTTGATCTACTTTAACTGAATTGACGGACACAATGCTCCAAACTGGCAGCTAAGGACTTTGAATATTCCAAATTTCACCAAGACACATGGAATTTCCACCTCATGTTACTATTTGTTTCGGTTCAAAATCTATGGAACACTATGTCAATCCTCGAGCTCCGACATTCATATAAAGCATTACGAAGTGACCTAGTGCTTCAGTCCCCTGCAACCATTAGCAAAATTTGCTCGAGGGAATACTCACTGTCCGTGGATGTAATTATGAAGCAATTGGTGTCATGAAATAGAGTCAGTTTAGCATTAGACGAGTGAACATCAACAAACAAACTAGCCATAGCGTCGGCCCTTACTTGGTATATCAAGCGAAATTGGGAATTGCGAGAATTACAACACAGGTTCCATGAGGTTGATTACCCAGTGTTTTCCTTTTTCGCAAGTTGATTATGGATGATTGGTCATGGGCCCACATACTGGAGCAAGGCTAGCCGTACATTTGAAGGACATTCTTCATCGTTTTGAGCTTACAGACTGCTGTTTGCTACAAATTGAGACCGATAATGCTCCCTCAAATCACTTCATGACTGGTGGGCTGCAATCAACCCTTGAGGCCTGCGGAATCGAGTTTCCTGCATTGAGGAACCACACACCATGCATGGTGCATGTCATTCAGCTGGCAATAGGTGCATTCATGAGCCATCTCAGTGTGAAAGGCTGCACCAAGTCTTGGGAAGCCCATCAGCGCGATCAGCAATTTGGAGAGAATGAAAGCACAAATATTGGGAAGAGTCAAAGACATCGAAATGAGGGCAATGCTAGAATCAACATGGTCTTGGCTATGAGACCAGGTTTATCAAAGATAATTGAGACAGTATGTATTTCAAGATATTTTGAAAGTCCTGAAACTGACCTTCATATAGCATAGAATACTTGCTGTATGGATTATGCTGACACCTGTTCATCGAAACGAGTTTATTGACAATAAAAAAGCCACAGTCTGCATTGTGGTACTACCTATCATGGATTCGAGAACACATTGCGATTTGACACTGGAGTTGCTTAAGTGAGCCTACCGATTACGAGAATTCGCCTGTGAGTGGCTCCAGAATCCAAAATACAGTGATTACCGGCCACTATTCACACCACAGGATGAAGGGACCATAGTCAAGTACATCACGGAAGTTTTGAGACCATTCTGATACTGGACCCAGCAGATGTCGAAGTGGCATACCGTCACATTGCATCATGTTATCGCTATCTACAATGACATGTTCAACCATATGGATGGCGTTATGCAAACTTGAGATAGGAAGAAGACTTAATGGAATGATGACTTGTTCTTTGCCCTGAAGTTAGCACGACAGAAGCTGTCAAAATAGTCTGCTTATGTGACTCCCATGATGGGTAGGAGACTCATGTCTGCACATATCCTCGATCATTTCCACAAGTTGTGATCAGTTAGGAAGTGGGACAAGGGAATGTCCATTTATCCTGAGAATGAGACTTCGTATAAGACCCAATACGCAGAGGCTATTCTGAAGTATGTGGGGAATGATTCCTGGGCGAAGCATAGACGTGTGCCAGTCATTCATCCTGCAAGCATACAGAACAACATTCTCTTCCCCTCTGCAACGGCTTCAGCATCTGTTCAATCTTCCTTTCATCCACATGATTGGTCCATCAATGAGGAAGAATACTTGACACTTACAATGTAGCCGAAAGGACACCTGGGCGAACCGATCATGCAGTACACTCGCTGACTGCGGCTGGGCTCTATTTGAATTCACTGCCTGAGTCACCAAGAAACAGGTGGAAGATCAATCCAAATCTCAATGATTACGACTCCAACCCAATAGAGATTAGAAGTACATTGTAGATACCGGATATCACCGACTGGTGACGCCAACAATAGGCAACGCACTCAATGTAGGCCGATGTCTCAAATGTGGCATGCAATGAATTCTCCATCGTACCACCTGGTGTCGGAGTGGAGGCCAATTACTCCCTTGGGCGAGATGTTATTGGCTGGAGGAAGTCAAACACCAGAGGTGAGACCTTGCGTGAAAAAGTCGTTGTAATGCAGTTTGCTCGTGCCAATACAGGGATATTGGCAGGTTATGACCCAACATTGGTTACGACGAACACAGAAAATGACACGGAATTGAAGAGAGAGGCGGAGGAAAGATAATTGGGCACAATGGCGAAGGTCCACAACTTTTTGGAGATGTGGTAGACCAGACGAAACCTATCTGCTACACAAAAGGAATCTCATGCGCATAACAAGCAGATGACAGCCATGAGATGAAGTTCAAATACGGAAGAGATGGTCAAAGCATCCTGGTCACTCTTTGCAAATGATAGTGCGGCTGTGTTTAAATTGTCGGAAAAATCACCTTTGCCATCAGCTTTGTCTGCCAAGAACCTCCCTGGAGGACGAACTCATGTATTCAATGTCCACCGAATCAAAAGAATTGGATGTCATCCCGTGGAGAGTGATGAGAAGAGTGCACCTGAAAGCATTTCGGAATGCGAAAATTTGCTCAATGGGAATGGCAATTTGGCTAATCCAAATCACAGTGAAGAAGATTGCGATGAAGACATTGAATCTGACATGGAGCAGGACAATGGCGTGGAGGATCCGGAAAGCGCGGAGCTGCGGGATTTGTGTACCGCACGAAACCTTCCCAGATTGCTTTGGCTCACACGGCAGTCAAAGAGAACGGCTGAAAATGTTGTACGGTGTCCGGTGTCCTGAATCTCTCTATTGACCTAAACTCACTGACTCTCTAAGTCTAATTGACACGTACACAAGAACTAAAGTGCATGCGGCTCCGCCGCGCACAACCCTAAACCAAC
>Ga0307512_10001927_pt1 | contig 27699 bp, 40 predicted proteins | sample 14_EM_MG_FD_200267 | JGI IMG/M metagenome (GOLD analysis project Ga0307512, IMG submission 200267) | Populus trichocarpa ectomycorrhiza microbial communities from riparian zone in the Pacific Northwest, United States - 14_EM | ecosystem: Host-associated > Plants > Roots > Unclassified | place... | reverse complement strand
AGCCGCACCAAAGACGCAGAAATCCACCAGGATAACTAGCAAGCAAATCAGACGACTACCAGTTGGTGCGAACCTCTGGTGATTGTGAATGTTCCCGATCCTAAAGAAAGTACTCCACGGCTTTTCGTGTGGTGGTTTTGGTTTACCCCTACGATACCATAGGCAGAGCGTGTGTTCAGATCTACCCGACGCTGGCTTACTCGGACTTCAGCTCTGGCAGTCAAGTTAACAAAAGCTTGGTCGACTCGGGCATCGAATGAATCGAGGTAATCAACCTATCCCGGTAATCAACAGTCGCCGGTTTCGACCTTTGTCGGTGTACTAAAGGGTCGAATTGCCGAAGAACGCACACAAACTCCGTCAAGAAACGCCCCCGTCCAAGATGAGCACAGACACATCATCGCTTCTTGGCTTTGCTGAGGTACCTTTTTCTCCTGTGTGGGGAAGGGGTAACAAAGAGGGAAGGAGGCTAGGCAACCAATAGAGGCGAGATATGGGACGAGGTGACAGTGGAGCATATCGCCTAACTCCTGGTTTCCGGGGAGGGCATGGACGATAGGCACAACGTGCGAGGACAACTAGACCTGATGGAGCGTATTACCCGCTTACATAGGATTCTACGTGGATCTATGATCCCAGCAAGTGTCCCAGACGGGTGGTATGAATGCGTCGGGAATCCAAACGATGTATTTACCGGACGCAATTCCCGCTTAATACATCGTGTGGGCTTTATTCCGGACCACAGTGAACCGGTGGCGACTTGGTAGCGCAGCGGAGGCGTATCACGGATCCTGATGGCACCCGGCTCGCGTATTTTGTGAGGGGTATTCGATTGGAAGACTCAGCAGGGGGTGACTAAGTAGTGGTTTTCGAGTGCCGCTTGATGAGCCGAGATATGTGCAGACCACAAGCGAAAGCCCACCATGGGAGAACGAATCCCGAAGAGTTCTGAGCTGAGGGAGAAAATAATTGGGAGAATTTATAGCGGAGCAAGTCTGAAGGGAGATGACACGATTACTCGCACAAAACAGACAAACGACACGGTCACTGTGGATTTCCGTGCATTCTATTCTCTGCCCTGACAGATAAGTTTCAAGGTGGATGGAGGTGGTGGATGACTTCACCGTGCCATTAGCGTGATCGTCGATCGCGACCAGTGGCAAGGCTTCGCGCTTTTCTCCAGCAACGCTTTAGGTCTCTTTTGATCCGTTTCCACCATCTCTTAACCACTGCCCGTGCCATGGATGCAAGAGGCGTGGTCCCCGTTCTATCTCCCAACGATGTCGAGACCGCAGCCCAGGTTTTCCGCCCCGCTCTGCCGTTTGATGATCACTGACTAGCCTCCCTTATAGTTGATCTTGCAGGCTTATTCTCCAACGATGAATCTGTCTCCAGATGACCAAAAACGCTTACAGGGGGAACTTTTTGAAATTCAGAAACGTCCAGAAGCTTGGGGGCTCGTGATTCCTTTCCTGCAGCATCCTGATCCCAATGTTCAGTTCTTTGGCGCTCACACCATCCAAGTCAAGATAACAAGAGACTGGTGTGTCTTCCAAGCCTTTGTTGAGTTGGATTACAATTTTACACACTCCTAGGGAGACTTTACCCCCAGGAGACCCGCTACGGCTTCGTGATTTGGTCTTGGACCTTACCACCTATTCGATGTTCACAGGGCAGAGTAGATCAGTACTACGGAAACTTTTTGTTGCAGTAAGCGACCTTACTCCTCTTTACTGCTTGGGTTTTTACTCCTTTAGATTGCGGCCATTGCTTTAAAATTATCCGTGAACCAACCTCCAGTGTGGCAGAACTGGATCGTCTTCTGCATAAACCACTTCTCGGAGAGAAATATCTCAACGGGAAACATCCTGGACTTCTTAGCAATAGTTGCTGAAGAAGCAGAAACTACAGAGCTGTTACCAAACCAGAAGTAAGCATACACCGTATCGATATGAAAACCGTTCTCACAAGTCCCAACAGATCTGCGTTGAAGGAATCTATTTCCCAGGCCGTCCCGGTCGTGATGCAAGCGGTCACGTCCACTATTGAACAACGATCCACACTCCCTTCACAACAATTCGAGTCTGCGTTGCGATGTTTTGCAGCTTGGATGTCCTCGATTCCTGCAAGGTACTTTAATCCGAATCTCGCTCAACACTATTTGCAGAACACCAGACCCTTAGCGACATAACTCCAGCAGTCCCATCCTTGATATCTCTGCTAGAACCGACATCTGGGCCCCCACCCGAGTTTAACGAGGCTTTATTTGTCCCCGCTTCCGACACGCTACAGGAACTAATGGCACACCATCCGTTCTACGATGGGTCGGGTTCCAAGACTCTCACTGAGCCCTTGTTGATTTGGATTGAAAAGTGGGGTGGGTCCGTAGTTGGAACCTCCATCCAGAGTAAGATCACGATGACGTGTGACGACTGATACTGATCAGTCCAGCAGGCGGATTTGTTGACTCTGTTTCCCATTCTTTCTGCAAACTCCTTGTCGCGTTGGGTGAGCATTCTACCTCGTACTTCGCAGCAAACATCACGTCAAGAGCATCGGTTTCTCCTTCGGGGCCTACGAAATCATATCTAGTTCAAGCGTACTTGCGAACACTTTTATCATACACGGGGCTGCCCGGATATGCTGGTCTCGACGAAGACGAGAGCGAGATGACGTTGGCGTTTTGGTACTTGTTTCAGGAGTCACTCTGGACGGCGGATTACCACCCGGACTTTGATGAAGACGGAACAGGTCCATCGGGACTGGAGGGGGAGCAGGCTACCGTAACGCAGGCATTGTATCGCGAGCTAGTTCAAATACTGCGAAGAAAGGTTGTCTGGCCGAGCGACAGTTCGTGGCCGAGGGGTAAGCTTTCCCTTTTTCAAATGTATTCTGTCTTACCTTGATATCCAGACCAGTGCGAGAAATTCCAAGTGTTTGTTCATCGTCTTCGAATACTGGTTCACAAGGGACTGACCTTAGTATAGGTACCGACGTGACGTCGGCGACACCTTGATCAATGCGTGAGTGCCTCTACCGTGCACTTTGTGATAGCGCCGTCCATTTATGATAAGTTATTACATCCTGAGGTCGGATCTTACAAGTTACTACGTCAACGATATCATCGAGCGTCTTCAAGCGGGACCAGACCTGGGGGGATGGGACGTAGGTGTACTTACACCCACATATTGCTCCTCAGTTAATTTGACACTTCTCAAGGAAATAGAGGCGACTTTGCATTGTTTAATGTCCATCCAGGAGGCTTCTCCTATCGAAGATAACGCGGACCTCAGGCGGCTCCTTAGTTCTGAAATCCTTGGAATATTCCCGAAAACCGGATCCACCCGCGTGCGGAGAACAGCCGTTGTACTGATAGGTAACAGCACAGATCATCTTGAGTGTCCCTGATACTGATGACGACAGGTTCTTATGCGTCCTGGTTCACCACACAACCGCCAAGTGCTACAAATATTCCGTCACCATTGATGAATTCCATTCAATATGTGGTCGAAGCGTTATCCGAGCCATCTCTCTGTCTGCCGGCCGCGAATGCTCTCAGGAGCCTTTGTGATGCAAATCGGACGGCGCTTGCTCCCCATCTCCATGCTTTCGGTGCCCTCCACGCCAGCCTTGCGAATATTCCAGTAAGAGTCCAGCCAATTCTATCCCTTTCCGTTGACTCATGGTTCTAGGACACGGAACGACCCAAAGTTTTGCAATCGATCTCCAGTGTCATTCAAGCTCTGCCGCCAGAGGATGAGATTGAGCCTGTGGAGGTACGGGCTTATCCTTGCACACTACCGATTGAGCCGCTTGTCTTGACGTTTCCTAGACCATAACGAACCCTATTGTCACAAGACTTTTCGAAGCACTTCAAATGTCCTCCCGTGTACGTTTCGGAGGCCTGGATTGCACACAAGCTGATGGTATTTCAGCTCCCAGAGGATGCCAGACATCTCGCGATTCAACAACTCCAGGCATTGACTGGAGTCGCCAAGGGCCTGACGCGCGTATCTGATCCTCTTCCGGCAATCGATGATTCTGCAGAGGCACTGGAAGAAACAGAAAGGCTAAACAGGGCTCGGGAGGACATAAGAATGACCGGCCTGCGTAACCTGCTAATGCAAGCGATCACGTCAACCATTGAGCTTTGGTCTACTGACGCCAGTATCGGAGATGTAGGCGTTCTATACCTATCACCAACTACTTGCTCACCTTTCTCAGACCCTCAGCGAATTTATCAAGGCAATGACCTCGCTGCCCTCCGATATGACGCTCATATCGTTGCCTTCCGGCCCATTGCTGAAGATCGTCTGTATGGCAGCGCGAAAACAGCTAACTGGTGCTTGGTTGTCCTTGATCAGTATGCTTGCCATTCAACTGGACCCCCCATCACTGTTACCTCCCAGGTTCAAGACGACCAACGAGGAGGCGCAAGTGGTTATATCACAAATTTTACCCGATTTGTTACAGGATTCATTGGTATATCTCGGACGACCGGGAGTGATGGAGAATGTAAGCCACCGTATACCGCCCATCACTGCACACTCTCACCGTTGATTTAGAACCCAGACATAGTCCAAGGATTCTTTTCTTGTATGGAGTCGGTGAGCCGCGCACTACGCCCACATTATGCAGGTTTTCATTTGAGGTGATACAGTTTGTGAACCATTTCGTCGTTTCCTTCTATCGCTTGCCTCCAGAGCTCTTTAACTCAGTGATGCAGTGTGCAATTATCTCGCTTGGATTGCAAGAGAGATATTCGATGGTCGCGGGTTGTGCTTTCATCGTCAGTCAGAACTACACCTCGTTTCAGATTGGGAACTAACGGAGATCACAGTCAGCGATTTTGCACAAGACATCGAGTCAGGATGAACTAGCTGAGGCTAGATCGGCGCTGATGAGTAATTTTGGTCGCGGAATCATGCATGGAATTCTATGTGGATTGGCGGGTGTTGCGCCACGTTCTGTGATTCAGAACTTGATCACACTACTTGTCTGGCTCCTCACCAGGGTGCCTGGGGATAGCAGGATATGGGCTCGCGATGTTTTGTTTGGGGTGCGTAATGCAGAAGTGCCTCGATCTTCGCTGACATATACCCACTTTCCAGAGCGATTTTGTACAATGCAAAGCTGACCACGAGACGAAGGAGAAATTTTTGACCGCACTGAACCAGTTGAGTGTCGTTCCCGTCTCGAGTCGTTTCTCAAGATCTGAACTGGATGGTCGGTAAAGGAGCTCAAAAGGAAGCATGAAGCGTGTGAAGGATGCAGCGAACCAGTTTGCGCTTGTGGCTCGGGGATTTGAAGGATCTGGGTTTGGATACGACGCTACGCAACTCTAGTTTTCGGCAAAGTCCGAGGGATGAAGGAGAATGCCGAGCGAATGAGAGCGACGGAACGGGGACGACGGAACAAAGTACCTAAACACCGACTCCGGTTTCAAAAGTCCGTTAGAGATGAGAAAAAAAATAAAAGTGAAAATGGACAAGTATACTTATCGTCTGAACCTTCCTTATTGGGCGACTTTCCCCCCTCCCCTCCCGCCTTCCGCCGCCTCTCCTGCCACCCTGCACGCCGCTCTTGAACGCGACTGATGTCGACCGTCGAGGGTGAAAACAGTTCGACAGAGACACTCCCAGAGCTGGGCTACCCTTCCCCAGGCCAAAATGGTAAATCCCCACTCTCCACCGGCGACACCCACCTCTCCCCCTCACCACTTCCCCCCTCTCCCTCTTCAGCAGACTCTGCTTTAAGCCCAAAGTCCGCCGCCACCGACAACGACTCTGTCAACGCTTCCTCCAGCGAAACAAACAGACCCGATCCAAAGTCGAAATCGGAAGGCTCTCCCTCCACTTCCCTCAGCGCTAAACCAAAGTCGTCGAGACACGGTCGCTCGCCATCCCCATCACCTCCACCACCTCCCACGCGACCACCTTTACGGACGATCCGTCTCAAAATCAAGCTCGGTGGTCCCAATAACTATGAAGTCAACCTCTCCACGCTCTCGAAGGAGACCGATCAACGTCCTCCGACCCCAGAACCCGTTAAACCTGATTCCAGTGACAGTGAAGGAGAGGCAGAAGGTGGAGACGAGGGAAAGCCACAGCCCAAGAAGAGAAGAGTAAGTATGCGTAGCTTCGAGCCCACTCGCATATCTTCCAACCATACGTTCCTCTAATCAGCGCAGGAATGCTGCAATGGAATACTATGACACATCTGACCCCTTCATCGACGATTCTGAACTTCCTATGGACGAGCGGACATTCTTTGCCCAAACCAAGCAGCAAGGTTTTTATGTATCGAGTGGCGAGGTTGCACTTCTCAAAGACAAGTACGCGACCACAGTTCGCAAAGCGAGTCAGGGTACTAATCTGTTTCCTAGACCAACGAGGAAACCCAAGAGCAAGAAGGTCAATCTACTCAGTCCAGCTGGAGTTTTAGCTACAGTTGGATCGAGTGGAAACACTAAGGACGCCTCGAACGGCACCGAAGACGATGACAAGAAGAGGAAATCTGCGGAGGACCACAGTGAGGCGGTAAAGAAGAGGCGGACTGACGTTCGCCCATTCCACCCGGAGCTAGAACAGATGATTGAATCGTTAAAGGCGGCAATTGCCAACGGTAAGTTCGAGCCAGGCACCCCACTTCACATCGTATCAACCCAGCCCCTAGAATCATGGGTAAAGGGTAAATTCCCTCCGGCACTCAAGCCTACATTAGCCCAAGTCGCCCTCAAGGCAGTCGTCCTTGGTGAATATGACGACAATTTCTTCAACCTTATGCCCAAAATCTTTCCGTACAACAGGTATACGCTTAGTGTAAGCGATTCCCTACACGTCTACTTCCACATTCTCACAAGTTTTCACAGAAACTTATCAAACGTCTGATTTGGAAAGATCATATCGTCATCCTTACGGAGAGGCAGAACGAATTACTCGCTGAATTGGCTGAACTGACCAAGGAGGGATTTGCTAAAGCCCAGGAGGAGTGGGAGAAGAGTGTCACCGTCTGGGGTACGCAAGCTGTGGTCTGTTCTCCGCCTCGACTCATACCTCTCCCTTAGAAAAGCGACAAGAGAAGCTCAAGGCAGAAAGCACCGAAGCTGGGTCAGTATCCGGAGATGCAGCCGCTAACGTGAGCGTTGCCCCTCCTCACGCCGGTGATGAGACTGCCGCCAGTGGCGCTGAAGATGCGGCTCCCAAAGCAAATGCGAAGGAGGCTCATCCCCCGGCGAAGAAATACCGACTGACCGAGCCGATGAAGTCGATAATATGGCAGTTAGTCTGTCTCAGCAATGAGTGTTGCAGGATTGAGAACGAACGGAAGTGAGTATCCTCTTTGCCATCGAAGGCGAATACCTGACATCCGGTCCCAGCTCGCTCGAAGGAACGGGACAATGCGTCAGCGAACAGGGAGTTCGGAAAAGTTTATACCAGAAGGTACGCCATCCACCCTGGCTATCTCGTCCGCATTGCACCTCATTGGTCGTGCAGATTGTACAGGCGTTCCCTCAGGGTTGGATATCTTCCGGACAGATCTCGAGAGAAGGTGAGCTATGATTCTCTGCTGTGACTTGCCCCCGCTAATACCCTGATATTTAGTGAGTTCGATGAAGAAAAAACTAGAGAAAGAGTCGATGGAGGATGGGGATTAACATATGCAAGTGCCTAATGTCGATTTTTTTTCCCCTTCGGACGCGTACGAGATTTGACTACTGTACTGTACTATCATTTTCGTTTGTGCTCTGTTAAGTTTATTTTTTTGTTTATACCTCGCTTGCGTCACACAGTTGCCAGCCCGAGCGACACGTTCGATGGCTGCCGGAGGCAACGCCAAAAAGTACAAGTGCGGCCTCAAATTGCAGAGACATCACACTCTCATGAGCAATGCACATCTCGGGATCTTCCCCCATCCTGCGGCGGGGTCCGACTTCCAGCCCTCACGGTGTTAATGCAGTAAATGTGATTTGATACGGAAGGTACATTAAAAGCGCCATTTCTATTAACCTTCAAGAAGCTACTTATTATACGCTAGAGGAGAGACACAGTAACGGCGTGAACTCCAGGGTGACAACTCGCGCCCCAATTCCAAGAGGAAGTGGTTCAGGTCTTTGCCTTCTTTTTAGGAGGACCATTAACTCTCTTTTTAGGAGGCCTCTCTCTAGGAGGATCATCAACCCTCTTGCCGAGTAGCTTGTTCCTAACTCGCAACAGGGACCGCTTGGCTTCGCTGTCATTCCACGAATCAATGTCATAGTAGGCCGTTGCGTCCCGTAATAACCTAGAGGAAATGTTAATCACAGAGTCAATCGGTGTGGAGAGTTGCACAGACCATTCTGGGTTCACGGTCGTAACCGTGCGGATGTATGGGCGTGTGGTGAGGACGAACTCGTTAAACAACACCCATTCCGGTTGGGTATCCAGACCGCATGATGGGTGAAGGTTGACTTGCTGGTTGTCTTTGATCGTAACATAGATTTTGTCCTCCTTGTGTGCGACCTGCATGAAAAAGCCACAAATCAAGGCCTCCCGAACCAGCTGGTAAAGCTTCGATTCGTCCCCAACCGAGACAAATTCAATCTCAAATCGCTCCATTGTTGACTCCAACTGTCGTCGGACATTCTCAGCTTGCACAAGTGCACGTTGGGATACATAGTTGTTCCACGACCAGTTTTGATCCTTCGAATCTGTGAGAAATATGATTAGACGGAAACCCCAAGAAAAGCCCTGGACATACTCTGTATCCATGCATTGTAGACGTTGAGAAGGGTAAGATGGTCGCCGTCCGGAATCGTGAGTAGAGCTTTGGCTTGGTCAGCCTCTTTACGTTGGTTGTTCGGTCGTAGCCAGACATTGGGTACTAGGCGATATCAGTGCACGATTCGCTAGGCGAGATGGGATGTCATACCGGAAAGCATTGAGACGATCGTCAAGATTTCGTTGCTGCATTTGAAGTCGGGACTGACAACTAGCATCTTTGCGAGCTGCGGGAGGTCAGACACATCGCGTAAGTGTGGTGCATGAACACGCACTTGAGGGTCCAACGGGAATCCTGCCATGATCTCCCCAAGAGGCGTCAAATTACCCTCATCATCCAGTGCAGCAAGATAGTTTAGAAGTTCCAACGCCCTCATGAGCGTCTCTGGAGCCGGGGCGTCGACATAGTCGAACCTGACGAGATCCTGGAGTGGGACTGTAAATCGATATAACCCGACTGATGTTGAGCAGAAGTACCTTGATCCCAAGTTTCACCAGCTCCAATACGGTGTTTGCCAGATTGCTCCTCAGAATCTCCGGATGGGTCTGGTCCTCAAGTTCCTTCATAAAGTCCTTCTCAGTGTACAGGCGGAAACACTTTCCGGGTTTCGTTCGGCCAGCCCGGCCAGCCCGTTGCTGAGCAGAAGCTTTGGATATGGGAGAAACCAATAAAGACTCGACTCGGATCCGTGGATTGTAGACCTTCTGCTTCGAAAATCCAGGATCCACCACGTAGACAATACCATCAATCGTCAACGAAGTCTCCGCGATGTTAGTGGATACAATGACTTTCCGGCCAGCGGGGCTATCCGAATTCCTTCTGGAAGGGGGGGGATCAAAGATGCGCTGTTGTTGCGCGGGAGGGAGGGATGAATAAAGGGGGATACAGATCAGAGGGCCAACCGCGTCCGGATCCTGGTTAAGCAAATCGTCCGCCTCGATCTTGATCTTTCTACACGCGTCTTCGATTTCTTCTTCTCCTGTGAGGAAGAGGAGGATATCCCCTTCATCCTCGGCGCGATGAATCATGAGGACCGTGCGAATTGCAGCCTCTACGTAGTCTGGCTCTGGCTCCTGTGTGTAGAATATCTCTACGGGGTGTGTCCTACCGGGAACCTTGAAGAGGGGAGCCGGTGAATCTTTGTTGATGGTGAAATATCGTTGGAATTTCTGGGCATCGAGCGTGGCGGACATGATGATAAGACGAAGGTCTGTCCGTTTCTTGGCAACAGCTTTCAGTAAGCCCATTAGGATATCGGTAGCCAATGTCCGTTCATGAGCTTCGTCGAGAATGATAGTTGAATAGCGATTAAGGTCTGGGTCGTTCATAGCCTCCCGGAGGAGCATACCGTCGGTCATGTATTTGAGGAAGGTCGTCCCAGGCTCAGTCATATCCTCGAAACGGATGGAATAACCGACTTCCTTCCCAAGGGTGACTGTGGGGCAAGGTAAGCGACCGTTAGGGCGACGAAGTGCGAGACACCGACCATCCATCTCATCTGCGACACGCTTGGCTACAGACATGGCCGCCACTCTCCGGGGTTGTGTGCAGGCTACGAGTTTTCCTCTGGCATGGGGGAGATCTGAGTAGCACACGAATTGAGGTATTCTGGAAGGATGTGTTAACTTTCGACATGAACCATGGGCAGATGCGTATCCTACTGTGTAGTTTTTCCGGACCCGGTCTCTCCGACCATGACAATTATCTGGTGTTTGGTGAACTTTCCAGGGTATTAGCCTCATCACAAGTCTCCTTGAGGGGCCCTGAAGCAGGTTCTGACCTCCCCTCCTGGACCTCAGATCGAAGATGGAACACTCACCATTTCGTAAAACTCGGCCATTTGGGCATAAACCGGAAGTTTTTTTCTGGCTTGAAGGATTTTCTTGTATTGGGCAGAGTACGGTTTCTTATTGAACGAGTTCACGTCCCCGTCCTGCAGTTTCGTCAGTTTTTTATCAGTCGCGTCTCGTGAATCTTCGCGTACCAGGGCACCCTGTACTTGTTTGGCAGCGACCATACGCGGCACAAAGCCATAGAGAGGCTCATTAGAGAATTTCTTAGACCCACCGCTTGGGTGAGTGGGCTGGGAACCGTCTTTGGGCGTGGACATGGTCAAGAGAGGTCACGTTACCCACACGCACTTGCGCGTTCTCCTCGATTACGACCATGGATCACTTCCCAACAAACTGGGGTCGCCCTGTCGGTCTGTTTCGTTCGATTCTGAGATCCTGAGGCTAACTGCAGCATCTGCAGAGAAACGATGCCTTTGATGCCTACGGAACCTATCCGATTCATCAGAGGCCCAACAACGTTAAGGACACCTTTACCGAGGGAGTCCAGCGCACTCAGTCCGTCCAACCCCGTCTCCCACTTGTTTCTTGACTGAGCAAATTTTCCATAGACAGCCCGTTGTTACGGGAACCAGCGTTCTCGCAATCAAATACAAGGACGGTATCATGATGGCTGCAGACAACCTCGGTGGGTAATCGAGATGTTCTCCTCATCGTCGCTTCTCACAAATCCCCAGCGTCGTACGGTTCCCTCGCGCGATTTAAGGACGTTCAACGCCTTCATGCCGTTGGAAACCATACAGTTCTCGGTGCCTCTGGAGACATGTCCGACTTCCAGTACATCCAATCTTTGTTGGACGACCTCGTCATCGAGGAATTTACCGAGCAAGATGAGCATACTCTTGGGCCAGCTGAGATTCATGAATACTTGTCACAGTTGATGTATGGTCGAAGATCGAAGTTGAACCCTTTGTGGAACTCCTTGCTCGTCGGTGGGTATAAAGATGGAAAAAGGTAGTGCATACCCCAGGTTCCACAGTTTGCATCTAACAACGTCACCACATGTCTCAGGTTCTTGGCTTATGTTGACCTCTTGGGCACAACATATTCTGCATCCACCATCGCCACCGGTTATGGATCGTACATCGCTCAACCTTTGCTTCGTAAGGCGGTAGAGGGTCGCGAGGATACGCTCACCGAACGAGAAGCTCAAGCTATTCTGGAGGACAGTCTGCTCGTGCTGTTTTACCGTGATGCACGGAGTTTGGACAAGGTGAGCCCTTACACACCTTCATCGTCGTCGCTTGACTTAGCTACCTTCAGTATCAAATCGCCAAAGTTACCGAAAGCGGAGTGTCCATCTCAGAATCCATGACCCTGAAAACCTCTTGGTCATTTGCTGAAGGCATTCGTGGTTATGGTGCTCAAACTCAGTAGACCCATTGTAGAGTTGTACAGTTATGACACAACGTTGGAACGAAAGCAAGGCAGTAATGAAACAAACAACTATAAGCCATCCACATCCATGGCGTCGTCGCGAATCCCAATGACCTCCTCATGGACCACCAGATTGCGTATCTCCTCCTTGGTGAAGGCCGTTGTACCGCGGCGGAAACCATAAGTCCTCTCTTTCGTAACACGTTCGTTCGGTTTCACAAAGTTTCGAAGCATATCGGTCTTGGTCGCGGTGATTACGCAAGCGTCTACGTTGGACCCAGAGCCGAGATCGTTGAAGATACCTGCAGAGATGGCGGCGTTGACGAGATCGAGGGCTTCCTCTCGCTTCAGTAGCGGGTGAGTTGGGATTTTTGGCTCAGATCGGTCTGACATACCGTCATGTTCGGTTTCCATTGAGCTTCAAAAACCGCCATGGCCGCGAGACTTCCGGAACCCATGGTTACGTATGGTAGTTTATCGGTCGAACCGTGGGGGTGGATTGTGAAGAGATGAGGGCCCGTTGCATCAACACCTCCAAGGACGAGAGCGGCACCGACGTGACCTTGATACCTTCGCGTAGGTGTAAGGAACCTGACGTGAAACGGACGGACGAGTCACCGACCGAAATAGGTATTGCTTCAGCATGGTCATTGCAGTTACAACCCTCGGCTTTCGGCCGGTTGAGAGGGCATGGAGTTCCATGTTGCTGGAGATCATTGCTGTTGTGAATTCGGTATCTGCGGCAGTTCCAGCACCACAGCATCGGATGGATTCGGTGATATAATGAATCTGGGAGGGGTTTTGTGCTCTACACACAAGGAGGGGGTTGTTCGTAACTTACCTTTTCGCAATTCTTGTCAGCAACTATGTCGCCTTCAGTCGCACGGGTATCAGCACCCAGGATGATGCCGTCCTTGAAGAGACAGCCGACGATCGTTGTCCCGGTGCTGGTAGCCTTTGGAAGAGGGATTCCGCGATCTGCCAAGAAATTGTTTCTGTCGAGAGCTGGAGAGATTATTCAACGAAATATTCAGGGCGAAGACTGACCTGATCTGATTCGAAAAGTCGAAACCGACTGGGTTGTACACCTTTGCAGCGGCAGCCATGGTGGTCGGTGTATAAGAAGGAGAGGTATACGCGCGTCGTGATCTCTATCAGTAACCCTCACCATCGCTGATAATTATGGAGAACTGGAACAAACTCTCATCTTCCATCGCCTCTCTCAACATCAGTACCTCCGCTTCAAAGTTCACAAAGGGCTTCAACTCAAATTTGCAGGCTGCAAAGGAACGTCTCGGCCATGTCAGCGCAGAAGAGCTGACCGATCTCCCCCCAGGTCACCATTTAGATACTCAACCTCAGCTCGGCCGGTCGTGTGCTAATCACCGTTTGTCCCTGTAGAGTACAAAGAGCTTGAGGCTCGAGTCGACGCCCTTCGTTCTGCTCACGTCAACATCCTCAAGTAGGCCCTGGTTTCCTTTGTATCCTCTGATCACTCGACCGATCCTCCTTTCAATAGGATCGCAAGGGTTTATCAATTTGAAACCTACGACTACCCTACCCAGATCCAGGAATCGATCGTTGATTTCTCCTCCGTCGTTGGAACGACTGTCACAAACTTCGCGGCTGCCAACCTCCAGGGAACCAACCTCCCCGCTCCCTCTCCCGTGCAACCAAAACCGGTCCAGCACAAGACTCTCCCCCACGCACTCTACAGGGCTTCTTTGACCGCCGTCACTGAACTTTCCGCAACCTCCAAGGATGACAAGCTTGCGTCTGCTCTCACCGCATACGGAACTGCCTGGGAGAGGATCGCTGCGGCTAGGCTTCAGCATGATGAAACGATCAAGACTGCATTCTTAGAGCCATGGCAACAGACTTTGGACACAAACATTTCCATCGCAATCAAGGCTCGCCAGGCCGTTCGCACCTCTCGACTCGAGCTAGATGCCGCTAAACAAACGTATGTCCATCCGATCTTCGAGATAGTGGTTATCGGCTGATCGTTCAATATTGACAGCTTGAAAAATGCTGGCCCTGCGAAACAGGAGGCCGCTCGGATCGAGGTTGAAAATGCTGAGGACGATCTGGTTCAAAAGACCGAGGTGGCCATCCAACTGATGAAAACTGTGTTGGACAACGTACGCGATGCCTTTTTACTCTTGTCACGACCCATACAAACTGTGTCATCATTTAGCCTGAACCGATCAAGAACTTGAACGAGCTTATCAAGGCTCAGGTATGTATCTCCGGGTTTACGACCTTTCGTTCGCTTATGACATGAGTTCAGCTTATCTTTCACGCCACCACCGCTGAGGTTCTCTCCTCTGCACAGGGTGAGATTGAGGAGCTCGCTGTCTCTGCCGAGGGTGAATACAGGTGAAATGTATTCAATGAACGTATCTGACCCCTCTGTGCTCATCCAGCGTCGTTCAGGAAGTCTCGCGACCACTGAGGTTCCACTCAGTTAGGACTGACCTGGATTGTAATTGTACTTGTTTGTTCGTACGCATTTCGAACGTCTATTTTACCATACGATGATGCATAAAATGAGATATGACCGGTCGACTCATTTTGTACCGGCGCAACCGGAAATCTCAATCCCCTCTAACGTTACCCCGCGATCACCATGTCGGATCCCAAAGATCAGACGACTATCATTCCACACAACCAGCAACCCCTAGTCACCAGGACCTATCCGAGCACACAGGAGCTTGAGAAGGTTATCCTGTATTCTGCGGATGCCCAGAAACAGTGGGCCAAGGTTCCTCTCTCGGACAGGATCACCATCGCGAATAAATTCATTGTAAGTGCAGCGATACACCTCTCATCGTTCCTGATGTCCAACGTGCCTTGTCTTTTCAATCAAGGATGAGTTTAGCAAGATGTCTAAAGAAATTCCGGAGGAATTAACCCTACAGATGGGGAGGTGAACACGGATGAAATACACTGTGGCAGTGGAGCAAAGCTTATGCCTTCGTTTCCAGGCCCGTATCCCAGGCCCTGGGAGAGGTACGGGGATTCTTGGATCGTGCACGGTACATGATATCTATCGCGGAATCCTGCCTTGCGGACGTTTCCCTCGAAGACACAGATAAACCTGGCTTCAAACGATATATTAAACGTACCCCACTCGGTGTGGTCCTCGTCATCGCCCCATGGAAGTCGGTATCAGTACCTCCCAAATGGAACACCTGTACCCACCCTAACGGCTCGGACTCTTAGTTACCCTTATCTGGTTTCGATAAACGCCGTTCTGCCAGCGATCATCGCTGGAAATAGCGTGTTGCTCAAACCATCACCCCAGACTCCCTTGACCGCAGAGCGTTTTGCATTGGCTCTCACTCGTGCCGGTGTTCCGCCTGCAGTGATTCAGGTGGTTCATCTTTCTCCAAAACTCACAGAGTATGTCATCAAGCATCCGAAGGTGGACTTTGTGTCGTTCACAGGAAGTGTTACCGGCGGGAAGTTTGTCCAAGAGGTCGCCTCGCATGCCGATGGATTCAAGGGTGTTGCGCTTGAGGTCTCTCCTGTTTAACAGCCCTCGATCCGATCCTGAGTTCAAACTGTTCATTGACAGCTTGGTGGGAAGGACCCTGCATATGTGAGGGCCGATGCAGACCTTGATTATACGGCTGCTGAGCTAGTCGACGGTAAGTGAGGAAGGTTCTGAACCCGGTTTCTATCTTATGAGCACCCGTAGGGGCCTTTTTCAACTCTGGCCAAAGCTGTTGCGCCGTAGAGGTAGTGCTCTACACGCTGTGTCCAAAAGATGAAGGATGCTCACTGGGAACAGCGGATCTACGTTCACGAATCAATATATGGCGATTTTGTTCCGAAGTTTGTCGATATCGTCAAAACCTACAAGCTCGGGGACCCGACAGAACAAGATACGAATCTTGGGCCTGTTGTCAGCCTCGTCAGCGCGGACAGGATAAGAAAACAAGTCGAAGATGCTGGTACGTTAAGGTTGACTCGGGGATCACAAAGTTCCTCACGAGCTGTGCATGAAGTCAAAGCAGGGGCAAAGAAGTTGATTGCAGAAGAAGACTTCCCGATTGCCAAACCGTGAGTTTTCTCGATTCTCTGCGGTGCCCCCGGTCAGTTGAAATTGAATCTATCAGAGAGTCAACCTTTGTTGCCCCACAGGTTTTGGTCAACGTGAACCATTGTAAGTGTTATTTTCTTGGACAATTCACGTCCTTACAAGTCTCCCCCTAGCCATGGAGGTCATGATGGTGGGTCTTGTGTGGACTCGAGCTCCAGAAAAACTAAAAGCGACCTACAGGAGGAGACTTTTGGGCCTGTGATTGGGATCCAGAAAGTGGGTGAACACATGGCTGAAGTTGCAGCTCATATGGCTAACTTCTAGCAGGTGTCTTCTGACGAGGAGGCGATCAGACTTATGAACGACTCCCCCTATGGCCTCACCGCGTCTGTGTGGACCAAGGTTGATTCAAGCCCTGAATCAGAACGGGCATTCCTCCGAATTATGGATGAGCTTGAGACAGGGACAGTGTTTCTGAACCGGTTTGTGACACCTATTGCGTGAGGTTTGTGTATTTACTTGTCGCAGGTGTGATTATTTGGATCCTGCGCTCGCATGGACCGGTGTCAAGAACAGTGGGAGGGGCATCAGCCTGAGCAAGTTCGGTGCGTGGAGTTGCATTAGATTTTGGTGCCACAGCTGATACAGCAGGAATAAGGGTATGACCAGCTGACGAGGGCGAAGTCGGTGCATATGAAGATACAGATCCAGTGATGAGGCGCTGAGGAATAAAGATATGATATTGGAACCGTTAAACTTTGTATCTTCGTCCAGTCTTATTGAAGAATGTCTGCAATACATAAACCTGGAATCTAGAAAGGGTGTTAATGAGAAGGGTCTATTCGAGATTGCACACAACTTACACCGCCATACCAACGATACCCGCACATTCCAAGACCGCGTACCAGAATAGACGGCTGGAATAGACGTTGAACCGACCGAGGAAGCAGAAGAGAATAAACGGCATACCTTTGTGTTGATTTGACAGTATAGAACCCGCGTGCCTCTCTTGTATGGAAACTGGGCGGCGGTCAGTGTGTGCGGTGGGTTAGAGGTGTGAGGGGGTAGCTTACTATTTCTGGGTCCTCTTAATGTTCATAAACATACTGTTAAGGCGGAATATGCTCTCCTCCAACGCTGTTGTCTGCTCAGCGATCTGACCAGGCTTAGCTGGTGCTTCCCTCCGGGGTTCGCTCTCGACCATGATGTCAAAGTCGATTAGTTTCTCTGTCAATGTTGACATGTCGTTTTCAAAACAGAAAGAATATTCTCCAACGGTGTTCGCAGTCAAGACGTAGTCGCCCTGCCGCTCCCGTTGGCCATCGAGGAGAATCTTGTCCTTGGGGTCTTTGACGTCAAAGTCGATGTCGAAAGAGCCACCGGATTGAACCTTGTCAAGAAACGGTTAGATTGGAACAGAATGCAAGTCCGTACAGTTGGACACACAGCGAAGTAGAACTGGAGAGGAAGGTCAGGAAACGGGTGAAGGATGTTGTGGTCGGACACGTTACCCCGATTTTCTCGCCAGCCTTGTCGACGTCGGCGTAGAAACAGAGCCTCTCGTTAGGAGCGAGCGCAGTTGTTAAGGCGGAGGCATGAACTCTGTTGACGAGAGGGAGGATGGATATGAGGACAAGGGTGAGAGAGGAAGAGAACATGTCGGAGGAAGAGATCGTTAGGCGCGCACTCGCTCTTGATCAACGACCACCACGACCGACGACGTCGACCGTCGCCACACACGACCTGCTCGTCAACGATGATGGAGTCGTTTCAGTTATCGGACTGCCGCTCAACGTCGCCCTCGTCCCCGACGGATTCGCGATGTCCAGAACCCTCAACTGATGATCAAACTGTCCCAGAGGTCGAGCGGCAACTCATGTCTTCACCCTCCCCACTCACTCTCAAACATTCCTACGGGCCATCGCCGTCCTTCGCGTCGACGCCCAGTTATGCTTATCCTATGGCCTGGTCACCTTTGTTTTACACGCCTTACGAATTCCAAAGTTTCCGTCCTACTTTCGTTCCATCCATATCTCCAGTCCTCAGATCGGACCAAGCCAATCGTTATCCTCCAAACCGGGCCAATCAATCAACTCCATTCGTCCAGAGATTGCTGAATGCCAAAGCTCACCCCAGCCCAAATGTACCACCACTACCCTCTTCTCCCCCTAGCATGACCTCTTGCGACTCAGATCCCAACTCTTTCGACGACTCTTCCCCATTATCGACTCCTCCTTCATCTCCACCATTCAAACGTTCGCTCCCACTTCCAGCTCCCCCAGACGATAAGTCGCCCCTGGCCTTGTCAATCGCAGATAAGGTCAAGCGCCATCGCCGTGCCGCAGTATCCTACCCCTTGTCGTCCGACAATTACGAAGAACTCACTCCTGTCAAACGCAAAGCTATCTCCACCGACGATGGCTCCTACCGGCCACGAAAGATCGTTCGCAGAATGCCATCTCCTCCCACAGAAGATAGTGACTCTGATGACGATCACGACCATGATTCTCCCGCAACAACTTCTGCCCAGATAGGCGTATCTGCCTTCGACTACCCTTCCCGTTGCTTTCCGCCATATGTTCAGATCCACCCAGGCTTCCCTCTGTTCTATCGCCGTTTTCCTGTTAGTTCATTCCAGACAACAAGGTATGCTCCGCACTGTCTCGTTCTCGAGCCACTCACAGTGGGTTCCGATAGCAACAAAATCTCTGGTGCGACCTTCAACGAACCTCGTTTTCCCCTGGACCTCTATACACCACGTTTCGTCAAAGGGACGGGAAGAGAGAAGGTCGGGTTGTGCCCCATCTGTGTGGAACCGGAAGAACGCGGCGGCCAAAACAAGAAGCTCTGGCTCTCTACCAAATTTTCCGCTTTCAAGTGGTGAGTACCCGGTGACCCTGCATGGGGATTCCTCTAACGGTTCTCGCAGAGTTTTTTCTTTTATCGTCGCGAGGCATCCACTTGATTGACGACGCTCCTCTCCCAAGCTATCACATGCAGTACAGCCATGGTTCGCTCAGACTTTTGCGAGGAGACACTCGGAAACTCACTCGCGTTTCAGGAATATCTGCCTTTTCTGCTGCTCCGTTCTCGCCTCCTATGATATTTAGAACCAAGCCCCGCAACCAGGTCACGAAACACGAACGATCGCAGATTACAGAGGGAAAGTGTCATAAGTGTAGCAAGTGGATTCCCCTTGAGACAATCAAAGATGCCGACGTAAAGGTGCGGTTCATTTCCGTGGTCAAAATTTGAAACTCACGATGTTTCGTGTAGGTCAAGGAGATCTTTTGGTTAGCATACCATTACCCTCCAGTGCTAACATTGCCGACTCACCTTGATCAACCACAGGTGGAAACATGCCGCTACTTGTCACCACGGGTCCACAATCGAAGGGGAACAAGACGTCTTTGTTGAGGATAACTTTTATCAGAAAATTGTACGAAGCAGCTAATCTTTACACTTCGGACTTGTATGTACTTGTAACTGTCTCTCTCAAAGGAGTTTGTAGCCATTATGTAGGAACTTCGCCGCCCTATGCCTTGATGGCCGAAATGTTGTACTAATAGATATGGTCTTTGTAGACGAGTTTAAGAGTTATTTCCGGTTTCTTGATCCTGTGCGTTTCGTTTGGATGCAACCAGATTTCTGAGTCTGAACTACATTCACAGGTGAATTCTAAGAATCACTAACGCCGGAAATACTTGACGTCTGTTCATATCACTTGCGGAGGGATTTACTCCCGACTGGTTACCACTAGAGGGATTGAGGTGGCTTCGTACAAACTTAAGTGGTCTTCATATCGTTTGGTTACTCACCCACATGTGTTTTGCTTTCATTATGGTCTTCTGTTACAACCAACCAAATCAAAGAACCCCAATAAATAAGTTGAGGAAGGTGTATGTACGTAGAGACAAAGGGATACAGGTCGAAACCAGCAGCTTAGAAGTTTCTTATCTCCGTCTACCTCTCTCCCTTAAGCCTGTTTCGTCGCCTCCATGATGCGAGAGAACAGGGAATCTGGATTCGCCATCAAAGCCTTGGGGGTGTCGAACTCTGCGGGGGTACCCTCATCCATGACCAAGACGTAGTCACACTCCTTCAAGACCTGGTCGCTGAGACGGTGCATGACAGAAAGGATGGTGGCTCCAGGGCAATTGGTACGCATGGATTTCTGCAAGAAAGCATCGGAACCGGCGTCAACGGAAGCGGTGGCTTCATCCAACAACAAGATCTTTGGGTTGCGGAGGATAGCACCGGCCAAGCACAAGAGTTGACGTTGGCCAACGGAGTAGTTGGAGCCGTTGTCAGCGACGACAGTGTCGAGCTTGTTCTCCTGGTTGGAGACAAATTCCTTGAGGCCAACTAACTCGAGAGCGTGCCAGAGGGAAGTGTCATCGTAACGGCCCTCGAAGTCCAAAGCAGTACGTACGGTTCCGGAGAAGATGAATGGATCTATCCAAGTAGGTTAGCCATCATGCACATTTATAGAACGGGGACTGAAATACCTTGGGGGATCAGTTCCATACCGCGGCGGAGAGTGTGAACACCAAGCTTGGAGATATCTTCCCCATCAACCAGAACGCTACCCTTACTGAGCTCCAAAAGCCTAAGCAGGGCCGAGAGTAACGTGCTCTTTCCGGATCCGGTACGGCCAACGATGAACACGGTGGTGCCGGGTTGGATGCGGATGTTGACGTCCTTAAGAACAGGCTTCTCTGGGCGGCTGGAGTAGGCGGCCTCGACACCCTTGAAGATGATTTCACCGCGGGATGGCCAGGCGCCTTCAACGGGGTCGGTGGGCAAGTGAGGGGCAGCATCCTTGGGAAGTTTCTCGGAGTACTCTTGAAGACGTTCGACGGAGCTCATCTCGGACTCGATGGTGGCGGCGGCCTTGACCAAAAGGTTCATGATATAGGTGAGGATATTGGCGTAGGCCAAAGCGGAACCGAATTGGGAGGTGTTCATGACCTTGGCGGTCTTTCCAAGCATGGCAATGGCGAGAACGACCAAGGCGGAGAGGAGTTCCATGCGGAGGGTGAGCCAGATCGCAGCGGCGTCGTGGAGGAACACAGGCTTGTTGCTATCATCGATCAAGTGGGCGGCGCTGCCGGCAAAGTCGTTCTCACGCTTGAAGGCGGCGATGGTCGGAATTCCGTCGAGAGTTTCATTCACCTTGGACTGGAGGGGAGACCTCATACTGGATTCGAGACGCTTCAGTTCACGGAGGGTAGCACGGTAGAAGCGGAGGAGGAACCAATAGACGATGAACAGGGGAGCCAGAACGCCTAGGATAACTGGGGAGCTGCGACCAAGGATAGCAACGACAGTGATCAAGGTGCCGAGGCCAGCGACGGCCTGGAAGATTTGGGGCATGATGCGCTGGTCGATGGATTCCATATCTTTGGAGAACCGGTTGATGACACGGCCGGCAGGGTTAGCGTGGAACCATCCCATGGGGGCACCAAGAACACCGGAGAAAGCCTTATTGTGGAAGGTGCGAGAAGCAGCGAGGACACCGAAAAGAATGAAGGTGTTGACTCCGGCCACCAAAACGGCGGTTGCGACACCAATACCATCGTAGATACCGAACCAGAACTCGATCTTCTTATGGAACTGGTTCGTCGTCCACCAGGTGAGCCATTGGTTGATCATGACGGCACCGGCCTGTTGGGAGAGGATAGAGAGGCCCAAAGCGATGATGATCTTCCATCCACCGGCAGCCTTGAGGTAAGACCACCAGGTAGAGCCACTGATGGCACCAGTGGTAACATCCTCATCAGCAACAATGCTTCCGGAGGGGGCTTCCTCAGCCTTAGTGGCTTTCTTGGGCTTGGCGGCTTCCTGTTTGTCAGACTTCTTGTCGGCCTTCTCGGTGCGTTTCTCGACAGCATCGACCATCTTGCGGAGCTGGCCGTTCTGGCGGTAGAGTTGAGCGTAGGATCCCTGCTCAGCAATAGTACCATTGTTCAACACGATGACGTGGTCGACCTGAGGAAGGAAGCCGAGAGCCTGAGTGACCAGAACACGAGTCTTGCCGTGTAGAGCGTCGAGGATGCATTCTTGGAAGACAGTGCGTCCAACACGTGGATCGAGAGCGGCAAGGGGGTCATCCAACAAGTAGATATCGGCGTCGGCGTAGATAGCACGGGCTAAGGAAAGACGGGCCTTCTGGCCACCAGACAAGTTGGCACCACGCTCGACGATCTCACTGGAAATACCGCTGGGGAGACGCTCGAGGTCAGCGGCGAAGGAAGCAGCACCGATGGCACGCTTGAAACGTTGAGTATCCATGGGCTTGCCGAAAGTGATGTTCTCTTGGACGGTGGAGGACTGGATCCATGGTTGCTGGGGGCAGTAGGCAATGGAACCGTTAGCAACGACCTGTGACGACGATTAGGAACTTTCCGGGTTATATGAGATAGGAGTGCTTTACCTTTCCAGAAATGCACTTCATCTCGCCGAGGATGGCAGAGAAGAGGGAGCTCTTTCCACAACCGACGGGTCCAACAATGGCGGTCAAGCTACCCTTCTTGATGGACATGTTGAGATCATGGATGAATGCCTTCGGTTTCTCAGCGTTCTCGTCATCAGCAGGAGCAGGAGCACCGTCCTTCTTGGTCCACTCGAAAGATCCACCGGAGATACGGATGGGGTCTGTGTTGACCGGGTGGGCATCAGAGGAAACTGGGACAGCCTCGGGAGCCATCAAGAAGGTATAGATACGGCCCCAGGAAGCAGCAGCGATGGCACATGCACTGAAGGGCGGATTGAGGATGTTACGTTAAAAACAATAACAGTGTACAACATACCTGAGGAGCTGGGGGAGAGCGATCAGAGGCTCAACCAACATGGCGAAGAAGGCGATGGCGGGGAAGACACGAGCGGCAGTGATCGTACCCTTATTCTTACCGAACAAGGACAAGGCGGCGATGGGAGCGAGAGTGCTGGCCAACTGACCGACGATGACGAAGACAGTGACACCGGTGTTGAAAGTCCTCAAGTATTTGAGCTGGGTCTGACGGACAACCTCGAGGCGTTGGAGGAAGATGCCTTCCCAGCCACGGACCTTGATCAAGGTCATACCTTCCATGATCTCCTTGATCATCTTCATCCGCTTGTCACCGAAATGAGCGAACATGGGAGCAGAGGTGCGGAAGAAGAGAGGAACAACCAGGATGAGAACAAGGAGGGCGCCAAACAGAACACCAACACCAGCCCAGACGGAGACACCGAGAACACGGTAGAGGAGGTAGACGGTGACACCGAGTTGGATGGGAATGGACCAAGTGAGGTTACCGAGCTCAATAGCCTTGGAGACGGCTTCGGCATCGACGTTGATGAGATTCAAGATGTAGCCCTTCTCGAACATTCCAACGCCCTGGGGACCAAGACGCAAGGACTTTTTGTAGACAGCGCCGATGAGGGCAGTCTTGACGTTGAGAGCGGTGCTCTTGATCATGTTCTCTGAGGTGCTGCCGAGGATGGTACGGAAAACCTTGGTCCCGAACAAAGAGAGAGCGAGAACCCAGAGGGTTGGGGTGAACAAGGGGACACCACCAGTGATCTCTTTGACGGCATCGTCGAACGCCTTGGCACCCTCGGGAGTCTTGGGACGCTCAGGAGCACTGGCGGCGATGATCAACTGCTGGATGAGGATGGGAGTGAACAAACCCGTCAGGATGGCAAGGAGCCAGAGGAGAGCAGAGGTCAAGCTATATAAAAAGAGAGTGAACCAAGTATTGCGGGTCGGGTGAGGGGGAGACTTACAGGAATTTGCGGGCGTAGCCCATCATGGAACCCCACAAGCGAGGGAGATCTTTGGTTTGCTGGTTGCAGAAGGAGTCGTACTCGGCCCAGAACTGAGAGACCCAGCGGTCGATGTGAGCAGAAGAATCGTCGGGGCTGAGGTTGTAGAGGTCGTCCTTGGTGAGGGGCTCTTTGGAACCCTTCCACATCAGATTTGTAATCCAGGAGACGAAGACATAACTGATCGGGTTGGGATCTACGGTATAAACCTCAGGCTTGTCCTGGACCTTGTCGGATTTACTAGAGATAGCGGTCTCGAGGTCGATGTCATCGAAATCTTTGCGGGTGGGCTGGAACTCGTCCTCTGAGTAGGAAGAGCTAACGGTCTCTGTGGTAGCAGTGGAGAGAGACGAGAAACGGAACTCGGCGGAGGAAGGAGCAGAATCACCTGGGTAGGAGAGAGTAAAAGTAAGCTTGGGGATATGAGGGAGGGAAAGTGAAGGAACTGACCGGCGATATGGGAAGCGATGATCTCGGCGCTGACGTTGTCCTCGAAAAGGCGGGTGATGTCCTCGTCGTACTCGTACCTCTCCTGGAGCCAAAAGTAGAGCTGGGCGGTGGCAACGGAATTGAGACCAGCGAGCTTCAAGGGAAGGTAGGTTGGGACGGAAGAAGAGGCAGGCAAGGACAAGAGGGTGGTGACGTGGGAAGCGATCTCGAGAGAAATCTTGGACCTGAGGGAGATCTCCATGATAGAAGAGGGTCTGACGGGAGGAGGGTAGGTGGGAGTGGTGGCAAATCGAGGGGAGAAAGACTCGGCAGGTTGGGTGGGAGTGGAATTTGGAGAGTAGATGGCGATAGCGGGAATCTCGGGAATGGAAGGGAAGGAGGAGTGGAAGGCAGAGACGGACATGGAGGGAAGGGAGGTGATTCGAGCGGTTCCCAGCTGACGAGCAAAAGGTGGGGAGAGGAGAGCGGTGGGACCAGAGCCGAGCTTGGCACTATCGAGGACGGGACGGCTCCTGCGGGAAGAGCGCCTAGCCTCCCAACGTGCTTCAGCGATGGAGCGGAGAGCGGAGACGTCAATGACACCATCCTCATCGACGGGCATCTCTGTGAGTTGGTTAGAGAAGGAGATCATGGTAGCGAGAGGTTCAGGGAAAGAGGGGCAGGTCAAGAGGATATCCCTAGCAGCCTTGAGGAAAGCCAACTCGTCGACCTTGGAGAGGCCGGTGAAGAAGAGGGCCAGACGAGGACTGGTAGAAGAAGAGACGAGCTTGACAGAGATGAGAGAGTAAGAAGAAAGAGCGATGATCAAGGTGGATTCAACGGTGGTCAAGTCGACCCAGAAGCCGTTGATCTGCACAAGGTTGTGGGAGGGAGACATTATGAATGGGTTCGTTAGAGAGAAAAGATTAGAAAAACAGGGTGAGTTGTAAGTTGAATGTGAAAAGAGGCGACCAGCGTCCAAGGTCGATAATCGTCAAGATTAATCGAGAAGAGCTGGAGAGAGAGGTTAGAAAGGGAGGAAGGATGAGGGAGGACACTCACAAGGCGAAAAAGAGGGAGACTGGGTGGCACCAAAAGCACAAGGGGAGAGAATAGAGAGACGGGCGACTTTTATGTGCGGGACGAGTGATGGATCAGTTCGGTCATAACGTACGGCCATCGACCGATGAAACTGTTTGGACTGTTTGGATCACGACTTGGGCGGCCAGAAATTATTTATACCCAGCATGCCACTCGTACGTTTGAGATTGGCTGGGTGAGGGAATTTCTGAAGGTCAACGGGCAGAGAGAGGGAAGGACCGGCACGTGTAGTTTGCAGGCAAGGCGTCGGAAGATCTCAGTTGCCGCCGCACCCGTTTTGATTCCAGGCACGTTTTAGCTTTGAGAGAGATCCCATCTCACTTGCGACCACGTGACTCACAATCCCTCTCCTCTGTGAGTCTCACAAATGTTGGCTGCCATTAGGAGGCACACTGCCCTGCCATCGTCGAGACTTCCCCGAAGATGGCTTACTTCCTCCATTAAACAGTAAGTCGCACTTTGCCCTAACAATCCCGCAATAAAAAGCCGACATTTCCCCCACAAGTCCTTCCGGAAACGTTCTTGATCCCTCTGGTCCTCCAAACGCTGCTGCAGAACCGCACTGGGCCACAGCTGTAGTTCATGGTCGTTCTTTATACCTCCCATACCAACATCAGAGGACACACAACATTCCGGTCGCCATGATTCACTTCCGTTCCTACTTTCCCCATCTTCTTGACCAGTTCACTCATTTCGCTTCCCATTCCGCTTCCTCCCTCGCAATCCCAATTTCGCGTCCAGTAGTTTTACCCACCCAACGCTCTCTCTGGACAGTCCTCAAAGGACCATTTGCTCACAAGAAGAAGCAAGAAAACTTTGAGCGCAAAGTCCACAAGCGTGCGATAAAAGCTTGGGACGCAGACCCCGAGGTTATCGAACGCTGGGTAAAATATCTCGAAAATCACGCAATGGGCGGTGTCGGCATGCGTGTCATCAAGTGGGAGAGGGCAAAGATCGGGGTCGGAAAGGATAGGCTAGAACACGTCAAGAGTCAGATGAGACTCGCGTCGGTGACGAGTTCGGAGAGAGTCAAGACGCTCGGTGAAAAGATTGTTGAGCAGGAGCTCGCCAGCAAACCTGTCGACGCGTAAGCCTCGTCGCGCTATATAGATTACTTACATTCCTAGTATCCTACCAGAGTGCTACATAGGTACAATACATAACATCCCGTGCCACTTCCGGTGATCGCCGCCACAGGTTCGACATGACCAGCTACGAGAACGACCCGTTCTACCTCAGGTAAGATCCTCTGGACATGCCCATAACCCAGCGCATGGGCAAAAGAACTCATCCTCGGTTCTTTTGCCCACCGTGTAAAGATACTAGTAAGCCTGTCCACGGTTTTTCGTCTGTGTACTCGTTCCTCATTCTCACCGCCCCCAGCACCGGTCATTCAGGAAAACACGGTCATGAATTCCTTGAATTCGAATACAGCCATGGACGACTACGTTATGCCAACAACTCCAACTACCGCAACGACAGTCTGATCAGGAAAGAGAGTACGTCCTTTTCTTTTCCACCCCCCCCCTTCTTGCTTTCTTATTTCCACCCTCCCTCAGTGTGGATTGGACCATTGATTGTGAAGGAGCTCAAAAGGATCGTGGAGTCCAGCGAAATCACAAAGTCGGTAAACCACAGAAAGCTATCGATTGTATACTGATCTCTGCCACATAAAGGGAAGATGACACGAATTGGCCGAAAAAGAACATCGTTGGAAAGCAGGAGCTCGAAATCCGCATTGGCAACGATCATATCGCCTTTGAAGTAAGGATATAAGACGTTCCCTGGTATGGCGCCGTGGATCACTGACCGATTGTTGTTATGTACATGTACAGACCGCCAAGATCGGGTCACTGGTCGACATTCAGGACAGCGAAGATCCAGAAGGACTTCGTGTTTTCTATTATCTCGTACAAGACTTGAAGGCAGGTTTTTTTTTTCCACGCCCGGACCCCCGCTGAACGTTGTGTTGCAGTGTCTGATTTTTTCGCTGATTTCCCTGCACTTCAAAATCAAGCCTATCTGATAGCTTTGCTGTGATAGTGTACTAGTCCACGTATGTAACCTGTGCCCGGGTGCATTGTTTGTACAGCCGAGGCTGCCCTTTTTGTCGAATGATGATGGTCATCAATAGCGCATGGCGTAGAAAGAACTATAAGTGGATCGGTTTACAGCCTGCTGGCGGACTCACCTAGATTCACATTTTCACCGCATGTTATCAACTCTCCTCCGTCCGCCGAGTATAAATCATGGTATCCCTCTCCAACATCTTCGCTCCCCTCTCCCCTCGCCGCAACATCTTCACCATGGTTTCTACTCCCACAA
>Ga0307512_10001926_pt1 | contig 27712 bp, 26 predicted proteins | sample 14_EM_MG_FD_200267 | JGI IMG/M metagenome (GOLD analysis project Ga0307512, IMG submission 200267) | Populus trichocarpa ectomycorrhiza microbial communities from riparian zone in the Pacific Northwest, United States - 14_EM | ecosystem: Host-associated > Plants > Roots > Unclassified | place... | reverse complement strand
AGTTAACTAACTGATGAATAGAGTCTCATCACCCGGTGCGCCGTCCATCGACCGCCTCCAAGTACTCGTCCAATCTCGCTCGATCACGGCCTCCAAGTTCATCTCCAAACTCGCTCGTTCACGGCCTCCAAGTGTATCTCCAAACTCGCTCGTTTACGGCCTGCTTGTTCGCACGAGCATGGCCTCCAGGTGCATCTCCAAACTCGCTCGATCACGATCTCAGAGTGTATCTCCAAACTCGCTCGATTACGGCCTGCAAGTTCGCACGAGCATGGCCTCCAAGTGCATCTCTAAACTCGCTCGATCACGGCCTCGGAGTATATCTCTGAGTTCACTCGATCGTCATTTTCAGGCGGACCTCGAATAGCTCCCAAGCACCGCCTGCAGCCAGTCCAGATATAGCGTGTGTAGATGGGTGGCTATATAGATACATAGATACATAGATTAGAATTCAAACTGAATACATGACTGTGATTGGAGGTGCTCCCAGACATGTCGCCGGCACTCCCAGGTGCTCCCAGGCTTGTCGTCGGCGCTCCAAGTTACTCTGAAGGCCGGCAGGAATGCCCTCCTATGGTCTCATACTCTCCTGAAAAACGGCTTCAGCATAACTGCAGCCCCTGCGAAGAGTGTAACACACGTGTCGTTCTGATGATGCGTATACGTCACCACAAAGTAAAGGAGGTACGTATGCAACGTGACCCGTCGCCTGGGCGATGGGCAAAGTGTAATTCTCCGTCAGAGCGTACGAGGTTCCGTCAGAGCCGTCAGAGCCGTCCGGAACACCAGGGTGTTTAAGACGGAAATTAAGGTCATTGCTGATGTGCCACCATCATGTCCTCAAACACCTTTGTGGGCTCTCTGGCCATCAATCTCCCGTTTTCGGATGTCCCACTGTCTTCCAGTTCCTGCCTAATCATTCCCTCTGAATTTTCAACTCACTTTCTTGAGACAGCGGTTTCTCTCTCAACATAATCCTCGATCTATTTCGCTTTCTTTCCATTGCTTAGGATGTGTGTCTGTCGTCGTTTCTCGGCTGCACACTTCTTTTTGGATTGCAAGCTGCGCCATACCCCAAGGTCTTGGACTCTTGCTGCTTCCAAGCCGCTCTGGGCGTCATTAGCTTGATGATGTTGTCAGGTGGACCGCATTGTTGATTTGTGGTATTTGCCTGCCAGAAGTGGCGAAAAGTTCTTTTTCGGAGCATTGACCATTGTATTTTAGTTGACTGTGTTGTTGGGCCAGATTTTGGAAGTTGCAAGATATGGACGATATGGAGGCAAGCTGCATCTTTTATGTCAAGGTTGGAACGTTTACGCAACCTGAACCAAGCAAAATCTGTGTTTTGACAGTCTATAAAACGGGAATAGTTAGGGTAACTGAAAAACATGACTGGATTGTTAGTGTCAGTTTCGAGTAGTATCCCTGGGGGTATTTGAGACGAATGTGAGCAGACATCCTTTCCCTCAAAGAATGTCCTATTCCAATCTGACAATCATCAGATTTCGGCAGTCGTACGCCTCAATTTATCCCTGGAAACAAACACATAACATTGGACCTACTTATTGAAAATCGTAAGGCGGTAGGACACCCCTCTTACTTGCAGTCATACCCAGCAGGATCCATATTGAGTATAATGAACAAGTTGGCTGCTACTTGTTATATTCTGACATGAAGCTTACTATATATTCCTCAGGACTTCCCACTTCTTTTCTTTATCATCTTCCTCTCCTATTCCACACCACCAAATCATGGATGCACTAACACCTCAGCCAGGCGGCGATGGATACGACGCAAGCCGATCAACTGGCGCTTCATTCAATACATCACTCCCTGGCACTCCGCGAGAACGCAGACACCAGTTAGTCCACCACGACGCTGGCAGTGAAGCCACCAACACTGTGACCTACGATGCACATTCAAAAATCGTCCGTAAGACTAGAAGCAGCAAGAGTGGGAAGCAGCATGCATTTGGATGTGAGTATATTCATACCATGGTGAACAGCCAGCAATTGACTGTATAACATGCGGGGGGGGAATGCACAGAGCTGCCTGACTGATCAATGGCCGCTCGTAACGGGAAACCTCCATGGTCGACCAAGGGATCTATCCACACAGTCCAAGAAATGGAACATTAAGATGTTGTCAGCTCCATGATTTTCGCGGACGAATTTTGTGATATGCAACCCCGGGAGTGGACGACACAGGATTCATTCACCCTGGAGGAGGCTACGGAAACATAAATGGCCAAGGTACTAGCCGAATCTCTATGTCAGAGCAGCAACTAATTTCTTGTAGGTTTTCAACATGTCTGAGATTTTGGCAAGCCAAGGAGATCGGGTACAGCTGGAACAGTCTGACATGCACCTTGCCTCGAATATTGCCAAGATGGCCAAAGGGGGGTTTTTGCACGGCGCAATAGAGCAAACTCAATACCTGATCAAGAACCCTCGCGCAGACGTCCGAGATGAGAAGAAGCGGGGTGTTGAGTATCCGGGGCATATAATGGTGAAGGCTGCGATAGGAAGACACCAGGCCATGCTTTCTGAAAACCTCACTGACGGATGCGTGTCTTCCCAAAATCGCATTGTGAAGAATCAGCAGACACGCTGGAGACGCAAAGGAACAGGTGCATCTTCACCCGACCTATGCAGACAGCAGACTCCAGAGCCAACGCCACCTCTGCCCAGACCATCAGCTCACCCCGGAACGCCACCCCCGCCACCCAGTACCAATGCCAGAGTTCCACGTTTCCTAATCAACAATCTGCCTGCCAGATATATGTTTTCACTCACATCTCTTCGCTGCACCGAATTTTTACACTTGATGCATATGGCCTGGATAGCCAGCACCATTCAGATGTTGATCCAGATATGGTAACTGATGAAGGAAAATCCACTGGTTAGTACACTATCTGCGGTGTGGTAATGCAGCTGACATCAATTTTGAAGACCAGAGCAGCCTATTGAGTGATCTTGCAAGTGATGACGAGCATAGATCCAAAGGAACGAGATTTTCGAGTGTATTATTATCTACAATTAGCGGACACCTTAAAGTATATTTTAAAGGAAAGATTTATATGTAATATTAAAGAACAACGTAGTGATCAAGGAGAAAGTGAATGAACATGCTAGAAAGGCTGCCAAAACAATGTGAATGGTAGATTACGCCCAAATGAAATGATCGAATATTGCGGATACGCCCATGGTAAAATGAGCGTCAATGGAGCAGCAACAATTTTAGGTCATGTAGGTCTGGTAATTAAAAATTGACTTGGTCTTGGTTATAATTAATCGAAGTATTGGCAGCCTTCATAGGCAAAAATTATAGCGACAAGATCCCTACCTCATCTTGAAAATGAGGGTCAATGGAGTGTCAATAATTTCTGGCCTTGTGAACAAGGTAATTGTAAAGTGATTCAATCGCAGTGTAGCATAACCGTTGCATTGACCACCTTTATAGGCGAAACACCAAGCGACATGGTCACTGCCCCATTCTGAAAATGAGCGTCAACCAAGCGTCCATGATTTTTGGCTTTGCATCTTGGGTTATCTATGTGTTGATTTGCGATAATAATTCATATACGCTGTATTGGCAGCCTTGTCAGGCAAAATGATGAGTAAGATGTGCATTACCGCATCATGACAATCAGCTTCAATGGAGAGTCAACAATTTCTGGTCTTCTAAGTCATGTAATTACAAAGTGATCTCATATTGGTTAAACATAATGGATGTACTGGCTGCCTTTAAAGGCGAAAAAGAAAGCGACACGGTCTCTGCCCCATTGTGAAAATGATTTTCAACCAAGCGTCAACAATTCTTGGCATTGCATATTGGGTTATTTAAGTGTTGATTAATGACAGTGATTTGTATACACTGTATTCACAGCCTGTTCGGGAAAAACAGTGCGTGCAATGTTCGTGACCCCATCATGAAAATGAGCGTCAATTGTGCGTCAATCATTTTTAGTCTTTTAAGTCAGGTAATTACACAGTGATCTGGTAGTGATTAGGCATAATCGATGTATTGGCTGCCTTTACAGGCGAAAAAGACAGTGACATGGTCATTGCCCCACTCTGGAAATGTGCATCAGCTGAGCATCAATGATTTTTGGCTTTGCATTTTGGGTTATCTAAGTGGCAATTGGTTGCAGACATCCATAAATGAGGTATTAGCCGCCTTTAGCATCAAAAGCAACAGTGGCAGACTTTCTGCCCCGTCCTGAGAATGAGTGTCAACGGAGCCTCAATGATTTTTGGTCTTGGATAATGGGTAATCACGGCATTGCGCGGATATATGAGATTACACCTGAACTATTGACTGCCTTAGTACCCCTAAATACAAAACTTAAAAGGCAAAACATTGATTCCAAAATAGCCAATGTCGCAACATGCAAAGTGATCAAAAAGGTATTTCTGGATGTTAATTAACCAATTTTGATCAAATACAATTATCAAACAGCAAATGCAGAATCATTATATAACTCTACAGACGGACCCGCTGGATGACCCACTGACTACCCGCCCAATTGTGATGTGTTGGGAGATGTCCATCGAACAGTACCCAAATCAACAGTTTGGGTTTATTGAGGACCCGGACCGCAGATATGGTGACGGTTCGGTTCCCACACTGACCAGGACCCAAAGCGGTGGTCCGGCACCGTTGCTCACACTACCTGGCGGCCACCATACAATCTCTGCACGAATAGGGTGGGTACCGCTACAGGTGATCGGTGTTGATAGATGAACACATCAGGTAGGATTGTTTCAATCATGGTCCTGAGTGAGTTCAATCTGAATTTCAAAAGATTGTAGATTCAAATATAAGGTGAGTTGAAATCTGATCGCAAATGCATCATATGATCTATTGGCTGGTGTGGTGCGAGAGTCCATGCCACGTAATTGTGAAAGATCACCACATAGTCCATGCATCTCATGGGGACATAGTGCATGTATCTCGTGGGGATGTGATATTTGTTATTAGTTGGTACCGAATCTGTCCAAATATTGGTAGATTAGCATATATACCGGACTTAGAACTGAGCATCATGATGTGGAAGGAATCCCAGGGAATTGTTGATCAAGCAGTTTGACCAGGAACAAGCTGTATCTCACCTGTCCAATAACCTCCCATTGTGACTCAGTGAGCCAGTAGCAGTCACTCACGCATTAATGCAAGCGCCTATCCTGCCGCTACCTCTGCTGCTCCCTGCTCGCTTGTCCAGTAATAGGGTTGATTTCGTCAATGCTACCCTGATTTGTAAAGTGGCAACTCCCATAGTGTCTCCCAGCATTCCATAGCATTGTCCAATCTGTGGGGAGATTGTTTCAGTAGTCTCAATGCTAGCTAACAGATCATCGAATGCAGGGGATTGAAGTATTGCAACGTGTTCAGTAGGATTATCCTCACCACTCTCCCATTGTAGACCCTGTAGATTCCCATGGATCTTCAACGTTGAGTTAATCACTGGTATTCTTTCTGCATTATCCAATAGCCATTTGTGAATACTTTACCCACTGTGACAATCATATCGCTATTCTATTATTCAACAGCCTTATGTGTCGATAAATGTCAGTCTGGCACTGGTATCTTACCATCAGCTATGTAACCTCTGGTAGATTGCCATATTAGCCATTTAGGCAGAGAATGAAATTCAACCCAGTGCTATTATAGGCAATGCATATAACAAACATGTAATATATAGTAAGCTTATGGTAGTATTTCAACCTTACCCATTTACTTTGGTGTGTTAACTAACTGCTCTTGGAGTGATAGCAAAAGTATTTGTGAATCACACAGTGTAATCAAGTATTTTAGATCTGCACTATGGGTTGTTTAGTGGAGGCTTATTGTGCAATAACATTGTCTTGTCAGAACTTACAGTGGGCTGTAGAAATAGCTGCCATGAATTTGCCAGAGGCTCTGCATGCTATTATCCTGATCTTGTCAGTATCCACCATCCACTGTCAGAATTCACACTAATGGCTGCACAGATCTTGATATAAGCTTCACATATTATCCCCTTGGTCTAGTAAGGTCCCACTAGTAGCTGTTTGAGTCTACACATATAGTCACTGTAATCTTGTCAAAGGCATCTCCTGCAATTACTCTGTTCTTGAATGAGGTTGCTTTCAGCTGCCAGAGTCTGTACTTTGAGTTACTATCGTCCCATCGGAATGCACAGTTGATTATGAGAGTTCACATACACCTTACACTTATTGCTATTCTAATTGTAATTTTAGAACAATTTATATGTGGAATGAATTTCTTCAATTTGCTATTGCTTGAATTCCAATAATATGCCATCAAAGTAATATGTACTATATACATAAGCAGCTGCATGTCACAATCTTTGATTACCATCTCCTGATCCCAGTGAGTGCCAGGTGGTACCTGTCAATGACACCTATTGATTGGGTTGAACTTGTCCAAATGTATTACCAGCACTTTATTTGGCATCTCTGTTGCGATATGTTCCCATCATTTGAATAAATCACAATATGTACCCATTGAAGGGTCAGATATGTCTGTCCAACATGGTGTGTGACCAACTCTTGCATTTATCAGCTGAACGTGGTATGTGGAGAAACTGCTGTAAGCGCAATTGTCTGACGAATACTTAACTGCAGTTGAAGAAATTAATATAAACTCTGGACTCACCATGTTAGTGAAGTGGGACATATATAGCCATGATGTGAAAGGACACATGGAATTTTTGATGACGAAGTTTGCCATTATGCCAGAGTGTGAAAAATGCACAGACATCTCTTTTAGTCCCTGAGTTGATTGTCAGATCATTTATAGAATCAATGTGTTCCAGACTTACTTCACTCTCACAGTCTGCAGAATTATAGCAGTATCAGTAGAATGTGTTTCAGTCACTTGGAGACACAGAGAGTGTGTGAGAGTTGTCAAAGCAGAATCCCATTGTGGTCAAATCTCAGAGTCAACTAGACCAATGCAGTTGACTTCAGATGAACCTGTGAGTGCTGGCGACAAACTCTCAGAGTTTACTGGATAAATGCACCGGTCCTTAGGTACACCTGGGAGTGTTGGCAACAAATCTACAAGGACATAGATGGTCTTGTGACAGCCTGGAGAGCAGTTGGTAGCGCAGGCAACAACCATGGGTGCCTCTGAAATCACTGGTAAGTAGTTTTGAACAATGACATCTTGTATGGGAATGCCGGTGGTGTGCCTTGAAATCGTGGTCACTACTTATGGTTAAACAGTTTTTAAAACTCATGTATTCAATTTGTATTCTCATCTCTGTATGTATGTATGCATGTTGCTATCCATCTACACACAGTATAGCTAGACTAGCTGCAGGTGGCACATCAGAGTACAATTCAAGGTGTGTGTGAAGATGGTGATAGAGTGAACTTAGAGATATACTTGAAGGCTGTGGTTGACGGAGTTTGGAGACAAAGTTGGAGGCTGTGATTCATGAAGTTTGGAAATACACCTGGAGCCTGTGACCAAACCAGTTTGGAGATGCAGATGGAATCTGGAATTGAATGAACTTAGGGATGCTAATCGAGTCTGTGATTGAACATCAGCAGAGATTCAGTTTGAGCCCATGATTGAGCGTGTTTCAAGATGCACTTGAAGGTGACTATTATATAAACTTAGACATGCACTTGGAGGCAGTGATTGAGCGAAATTGGAGTTGCTTGATCTGGATGAAGCCGATTAGGATGCAGATGTGATGGGAGCTGAGACTCTATTCATTAGTTTCACAATTGTGGGGATATGTTGAGAGTTCACTATGGATTTGAGCTCAGGGGGAGCTAGCTGGAGGCAATCGATCGGGAAGGAAGCATGCAGGAAGCTGACACTCTATTCACCGGATAACTTGTATCAGTGAGAATGTGATGAGAGTCAACTGTACCATTCAGTTCATGGAGAGCTGGGTGGTGGTGGACGATCTGATGTGAGATATGCCATGAGCTGAGGCTACACTCAGGTGTTGATATGTGATGGTGTGAATGCAGGGAGACTAGCTATGAGGGGGAAACAGTCGATCATGGGTTGATTCTGAACCCAGTGATCCCTCATCAAGATGGCATGGAGCGGTTGAATGGGAGGACATAACTTTGTATACTCATGTGTTATTAGAGTTGTGCACAAGAAAGCGAGTGATGAGGATGAAGCTGGAAACCATATGGGACGATATGAGGGAATGCGTGAAATCAGGTGTATGATCTACCTCATTGGGTTTAGGAAATAGAAAGTTAAGTCATCCATCTCAATCTCTCCATGCCATGATCATATGATAAAACTGTATACAGAATCAACCCAAGATTGACTATCTCCGGCTTCTAGCCAATCTCTCATCCCTCAGTGTACTGTGTTGTACTCTACTGTCTAGATTTTCACGATCACAAGGTAACCAATGAATAAAGTCTCTGCTCTCATCACGCTTTCCTACTGATCTACTACCTCCAGATCAACCACCTTCAAGTACACCTCCAATTTTGCATGATCACTGCCTCCAAAGTGCATCACCAAACTCGCTCAATCATGGTGTCGAGTATATCTCTCAACTTGGGGGATTTCAGCCTCCATGTGCAGCTCTATGTTGACATGGTTACGGCTTGCAAGTTTATTTCCACATTTGCTTGATTGTAGACTCCCTAGCATCTGCAACCTGGCTTGATCACTCCCTCACAGGGCCTCTTTATGTCGGCTCAATCACAGCCTCTATGTGCATACTCAGACTTGGTCGAGTGTGGCCTCCCAGTGTTTCTCAGAACTCGCTTGGTTATTACCTCAAAGTGTATCTCCTCACGTACTGAAATACGTCTGCAAAATGTCAATCAGTCAGGAGGCCACATACATATCTCCCAGATACTCCAGTTGACCTCACCAGTGCTTCTAAGTATGTCTAGATGCTCCCAGGCCCCCCTGGAGCTAAGTACGGTGCACTCAGACTGTGCAGGAGCATCCTCAGGTGCTCTTAAACGCACCTGCAGTTATGGAGGTTCATTCAGGATGCTACAAGATTTGACTTATTGGAGAGTCAAAGTTTGGAACTGCTGAGACCTCAGCATAGGTCTCCAGGGGACTTCGAGAGCAGCTGAGACCGCTGTGCAGCTCTGCATGAGACTTGGTGCCATACTTTCAGAGCAGTGGTTTTTAGTGTTCCATAACCACATGGCATTTCATCAACTATATTCATCTTAGTCACGGTCACAAATTTCGCTACCTCATAATCTGACATACATCATTTAAGTCTCTCTAAATATTTACCGACAGTCAATCTAGCTGCAGATGGTAGTTGAGCATAATCCGAGGAGCACCTGGAGATGTCCATTGACAGAACTTCAAAATGCACTACTTGGAGGCCGTTGAGGTGAAATGACAGAGCTAGAAGGCAGAAAGCCCACCATCAACACTCCACTGCACCTCTGGCGACATCCAAACTGAATTTGTGAGAAAGAGCGGTTCTGGCTTGAGGAGTGTAGGGAGAGGATGAGAAGATATGATACTATGCAGCTGTGAGGATCCACACAATTGTGTAGATCCATGTGATAGCGGAACAAGCAAGTGAGACCAAAAGTCGGGACCGATAGAGTGTGTACTATCAGAGCATGACAAGACCAGACGAAGATGAGATAATGTCAATCTACTCCAGTGTCTCCGGAATATATACTCCCCTTTGCTCGGTTCACCTCTCTAACCCCTGTATCTCACACACACCTTCAACAACGGACCTCACCACCTAGTTTTGACAACACTTCACTGTTTTTGGGCGGGTTGCGGCTTTACTTTGGCTTCATTATCAGATACCTGTGTGTGTCAGCTCACCTTTGGCGAGTGTATCTCGTCTGTACATCACTCAATACCACTCAGCATTGACACTGACGGGTTGTCCCCCTTCTGGGGCCACTCACCGTCCTTTCGGTTGGTTTACACCAGTTACAACAATTTACGTCATGCAGAATTTGTGAGGATAACTAGGGCGAGATGGTGCAGCAGTTCAATAAAGAGTTCATCGGAGGACAGCATACTATGACCCACGACACTCAGAGAGGCTACCAAGACCTGCTCCTCAGGCATGCGAGCACCAGTACAAGTTGTTCCCATTGATGCATCAACCCACTGAAACTACGAAAATCAGTAGACACATCATACCACACTGTGCTTCCCACAGAGCATGGTTGGGGTATTCCTCTGCAATCACATCATGTGGCACCCTGTGTTTGGCCAATGTGACACTGGATCCGAGCAGTTACATATCTGGGGGAGGACTAGAATATGGGGCCCTGGGGTAATGGGGGTGGAAGAGGGGAGTAGGTGAAATTTTGATTATTCGGTAGTGGAAGGAGAGCTCCACCATCTAGCTGGCAAGCCCGGAGGTGGATGGGAATTGGTCTTTCTCATATCCTAATTAGAGTGAATACAATATGATTAGACAACAACAACAACAACCCCTGTATCTCCATACACCTGGCATTGCACCTTAAAGTGGCACTTGGAGGCTGTGATCAAGCAAGTTGGAAAATGCTCTTGGTGTCTGCGGTCAAGTGAACTCAGAGATGCACTTGCAGGCCATATTCAAGCAAGTTTGGAGATGCACTCGGAGGCTATGATCAAGCCAGTTTGGTCAAGCACTCTGAGGCCGACATCAAGTGAACTCAGAAATCCACTTGCATACTGTAATTGAGCGTGTTGGCAGATACACCTGGAGGCCATGAGCAATCATAATTGGAAGAGTACTTGGAGGCAGTCGATCTGAAGGAGGTTGATCAAGGGGGAGGCGCGAAAGGAGCTGAGACTATATTCATTGGTTAACTCGTCATTGTGGGAATTCAAAGAGTTGAATACAATGACATCCACCGAGAGATTGTAGAGGCATATTCCCTTGGAGAGTGTTGTAAGACCATATCTCAATACATATGGTTGCAAATGTGGATATAAGTACAGTACAGTGGTATACGGTAGGTAAAGTAAGAGAAGATTATTGCTAGAGATCTATACCTCGTGGCGAGTCGACTATATAGAGTGGGTGTTGCGCAGTCCTGGACAGGTCATATGCAGCCGTGTGGTTACAGCAATGAGAAACCGGCTGGGAGTGGTAGACAGTAAATCATGGGATGATGCAGTACTTGCTGTATGGGGAACTTAGTGTTACCTAATGATCATGGCCTGGAGAGATAGAGAGGAATGACTTAACTTCGTGTTCATAGGTGATGGTAGAGTTGAGCAAAAGAAAGAGACAGATGAGAGGAGATGGGGGAAATCAGCATGAGAAACTGGGACTTAAGAGAATTTCATATGCAAGTCAATTTATCATCCCAGAGACAGCAGGTACAATTCCAGATCTGGTGGGCAATATCACCAATAGGAGGTCTTTTATACCCAATCAGGCAAGTCAAACTTCTGATTTCTCATTTCTGATTGTGTCCACCATATAGTTCTCATCTGCATACCCCCTCTGTCTCTTTCTTGTCCACAACTCGAACATCATCACTGGATACAAAGTTAAGTCATCACTCTTTATCTTTCCATGCGATCATCATGAGTTGATGCCAAGTACAGCATTACACCGAGTGCATCATACTCCGAGTCCAGCATACACCCAGTACAGCATACACTGAGTCCAACACATGCCGAGTACAGCATACACCAAGTACAGCATACACTAAAGATTGTCTGTTGTCCCTTCATTCTCAGAATTATGAGTTGACCCCTGAATGTGGCTTCAGCGTCTGGCATGCCTTGCTACAGATCAACCTCCACTAGCCAGGTGTCAATAAGAGCTTCAAAGGTAAAGTCACCTTGTAACAATTCCATGGTTTGGAGTTTACTAACCAATGAATAGAATCTCCGCACCCAGCACACCTCCCATCCACTGCCTCCAGATCGACCACCTCCTTGTATTCCTCCAATCTTGCTTGATCATAGCCTCCAAGTATATCTCCACATTCGCTCCATCACAGACTCTGAGCACATCTCTAAGTTGACTCGATGCTGCCCTCCAAGTGCATCTCCCAACTAGCTCAATCACGGCCTCAATGTGCATCTCTGAGTTCGCTCATTCTCAGGCTCCCAGTTGGTCTCTGAACTCACTCAATCATGCACTTGGAGTGCATCTCTGACCTCATTTGGTCGTCATCTTCAGGTGCACCTTGAACTGCTCTCAAGCACCACCTGCAGCCAGTCCAGATACACTGTGTGTAGCTGGGTAGCTATACATATACATAGATACATAGACAAGAATACAGACTAAAGAAATATAATTTAAAAATCATTGAACGATAAGTAGTAGCCATGATTCCCAGGTGCACCCGCAGTGTTTCAAAAGAAGATGATGTTATTTCTAGACTGCTTTGCAGCGATTCGATGTGCTCCCAGGCTTGTGGTTGGCGCTCCCAGGCTTGTTGTCGGCACTCCCAAGCTTGTGTTTGGCGCTTCCAGGTGTGTGGTTGGCGCTGCCAGATGTGTGGTTGGCGCTCCCAGGCTTGTCGCCTGTACTCGCAGGGGCTCCCAGGTGCACCTAATGGTCACTGCATCGTTTCAGTATACTCTGGGATTTGACCACCATGGGATCCTGGTCCGACAATGCTCAGACTCTCCCAGATGCTCCCTGTGACCCAAATACATTTTGTTGTTGTACAGTCTCCAAATGCAACTCCCAATTTGATCAATCATGGCTTTGATGTGTAGTTTGATGTTCACACAATACTGGCCTCCAAGTGCATCTCAACACTCACATGATTTTGACCTTGAAGTACATCTCCAAACTACCCTGATCATATCCTCAATGTATGCAAGATTATGGGCTCTAAGAGCATGTCCAACCTTGCTCAATCACATTATCCAAGTTCACATGATTCTTATCCCCAAGTTCATCTCTGTGTATACTAAATCCTGGCCTCTAAGTGCATCACCAGAGTTACTTGATCATGGCCACAATGTTTGGACTATCACACCGTCCAATGTCATCTATAACATCACTGAATCAGCTTGTCTCAGTGTTACTGCACTCGTGCTTGAGTTCTGGCTGCAGCCAGATTGACTACATGTAATTGTATAGATAGACTGAGATAGATAATATGTACCATATTATAATATAGCGTATCTTCTTGTGAATGTAAAACACAAATGTCAAACAAAGATCAATATGATAGACCAAATGCCTTGTAGTTATGATACCCTAAGAACCACCGCTGTGAGTATGTTACTTATCTCCAGGGGGGCCTGGGAGCATCTGGAATTATTTAGGAGCCCCAGTGAGATTGACAAGACTGTCTGGGAGGTTTGCAGGTGGCTTTCAGACTGGGTTACATTTTGCTGAAGAGCATGTTGATGGAGAGATTAGCATTGTTATGAGCATCTGGTGGTCATCAATTGACAGGGTCAGAAAGCAAGTAGCATGTGGAGTGGTCATAACCTCAGAAGTGTGTTCAGCACAAAGCTCTCCGGATGGTGAATGGAAATAATTGAAATTGGTTGTCAGTTCTACTAAGCAAGGCTTGAAACATACAAATACTCACCAACTGGATAGCTGCTTTTGAGATGTCAAACTCCTTGATTGTGGTACTCAAAATTTTGCTCCCTTCCATGTATCATTGGTTGGACAATCTGTCAACATTGACTTTAAAGGGGTCCTTTCTAAGAATCCTTCAAGTGGAAATGATTTTGGGTAGTATCGTATCATTCTTTTGCCCCCCCAATGTGACCCCTCTTATGCTGGTGCAGGTAGGCAGTATCAATGGGGTACCTCTTCCAATTGTGCCTCTAGGTGTTGCCTATGTCAGTGAGGTTGTTCAAAGTTGAAGGCAATTAGTGAATGTTGCTCTTATCTGCTGAGCATAGCACTGCTGGTTCCCTGGAGAAGTGTAACAGCAAGATTGCAATGACAACATACTGTCAGCTAGAGAGTGTAATGCTAGATGGGAGTGTGGTTATTACCTCCCAGAAGTATTTTAGTTGAAAGAGTGGTTGATTGCACCTTGGTATTGTCAGTCAGTCAGTCTATTTGGGGGTTGACATTTCTGGTTCTACTTGCCTGCCAATGATTGTTGGATGAACTAGGTATTCACAACAAGATATATTCAGTTGTCATTTTCCTTTCTAGTATCCTGTTGCTGGTTGCTGGAAGGACTTGGTGTTTGCATCCAGAAATACTCAATGGCAGACACAAATGTCAAGCTGGATGCACTATTACCCTTCTGTGGATATTTATACTGGAAGAATGACTACAGTTATGCAATATGCGTGATCTTGGATGTGGGGATCACAGTTCTTTGTCATCATCCACTTAATCGCTCAACTGAAGGCATTCCACACTGTTGTTGCTGCGAATAATGTCCCCAGATTTGGGCACTTTGCCGATATTATCACTCAATAGACATCCACCACTCCCTGTGCCTGAGTTTTGATAGCTGTGGAAGCTGAGGCTGCTCTCCTAGAATGTGGAACTGGGATTGTATTCAGTACAGGCACTGCCAATTTCGGATTATCTAGAATTGATGGTTGGGTGGCTGCTAGATCTGGTTCCATTGCTATTGTGGGTATTGTACAATATTGTGCAGATCTGCATTGGAGGTGTCAGCTTTGCATATACACAGAATTCATGGCTCAACATCATGTATTATATAGTGCATTTCAATCTTCTGTCACCTAAGAATATCCTTGTCAGCATTGAAAATAGACACATCAATTTTGGTTTCCATGTCAGAGTTATTGTCCATGTGAAAGTTGAGGTTGTGCTGTAACTATGTCAGAATCAAGTTCATTGTTGGAGTTGAGATAGTACCACATACATTGGATCTTGCATGATTGACTTGAAGTAATTTCTGTATAGAAAAGATTGCTTTTGGTGTAAGAGTTGGGCAGTTGTTGGTTAGAGTGATTGTCAGAGTTAGGGTAAGTCTCAGACTTAGGGTGATTATCAGAGTAATGGTGATTGCCTGAGTTAATATTGATGTCATGCCATATTCCAGGTGAAGTTGCTTTACATATCTGAGGAGGGTGGTGGTCTTAGTGAAGGAAATTGTGAAAGTGTACGTAATTATCAGAGTTGAAGTTATATGATATATATTGGGTCTCATGAGTTAACATTGAAGTATTCCCGTACAATTGGTGTTGTAGCTTCACAGATCAGTGTAGGGCTGTTGTCAGAGTTAGTGACAATGTGAGAGTTAAGGTAATTGGCTGAGTAGAAGTTGTACTGTATACATTGGGTCTCCCATATTAGAGTTGAATTTATACTGAACTTTGTCATATTCAGAGTCAGTTTCAGGTTCCATAAGTTAGAAATGGTATTATACCTCTTTCTTAGGTTTCAGTAATCAGCAAATCTTGCGGACTATAATCTTGACAACACATTCAAACATTGGGCCACACTGTAAGACCCTTTCCCTATAACCATCCTTTGATCTAGCTCTACAGCTTCTACCATCCAGGTAATTAGTAAGATGAGATAGTGAAGTCTTCAGTGCTATGCTATTTGAAGGAGCAGGAACAGTCCCAAACAGTGGACACTTATGAGTCCAGCCAGATCTCTCTACCAGTGCTCTACCCAGATTGGCAGCCTACCAGAGTTGAGGGCGAACATAATGAACATCATATAATTTGAATCATGCTTTGCATGTAGTATAGTACAATACATCTGCAAATGGTTGGTGGGTGATGGGATTGGCAGTGTAGCTGTCCAATACACAGGGGTAGGTATTTAAACACTATCAAGAGGTAATCTGCCCGGTCAAGTATTGGACAATCCATATCCCTAGAGCTATTAGTTTATGTTGGTTATACTAGACATGGATGGCTGGGCCCCCAGATCCCTTCAAAGGCCACTGAGAAAGGCTTTGTTAATCCAGATGGCCCTCCCTCACTTATCACAAGCTGACCTTCCAACACACTGTCACTGTGCAGCTGAGGTGTAAGGTCATTGCAATAAAGATAGAGTGTTGACAATGAAATGCTTAGTATTGCTGTAAATGACTGCTAGTCTTGTAGAGAGAGTGTAGTGTGAGAATGATTATCACAATTGCTAATGTACAGTGGTGATATACCCGGAGTATACTTCCTTATAGCAATATAAGATCAGTAGTATGGCAGCCAGAGTGTATTACCACTACTGTTCCTGCATAGAAACTAGAGTAACCAGTTAGTATTGGCCATACGATATTGGCACTGGGTTTGTCAGAGTAGGATGTGGTTATCAGAGCAACCTGTCAGAACAACCTGTCAGACTGCTCTGTCAGAGCGACCTTGACAGAGAGACCATGATAAAGTAACTTTGTCAGAGTGACCTGATGGAGCAACCTGTCAGTGCAACCTAGTCAGAGCCGAATTGTACTCAATTGGCATATTTGACTCACAACCAGGCAAAGTATGCAATTGAAATAGTTCAATCAATATCACAGATCCATAGTGGGTCACTATGTGTCCTGCAGATTGAGTAAATGAATCAATGTCATGGATCTGTTGTAATTTTCTCTATAGGGATCAGATGCTACTTGTGCTGATCTTGACTACTTGATGTTGGGATTGCATTGTATATATATAGGTTGTAAAGTACATTGGTAGCACTCTCACACACACTAGACTTTATACTCTTGTAACGTACAGATTTCAATTCCCTACCTGCCACTGTTGCTACCTAACTACTTTACAATGACTACTGCATTAGGCCACTCATTCCAATGCCTAAAACAGTACCAGACCAATGATTATATATTTGTTACCACAATGAAAGGAGTGGTGGCTACTCCACATATCACCACTGGAGCCAAGCCAGTTATATTTATGTCACATATAATCCATATTTGTAAGTGTTAATACAGCTCTGAATCGCGCTGTAAATGTCTCTCATATATCCGGTGTGAACACAAAGTACCAAGAAACTTATCTGTACAACCAAGTGGCATGGATATTTTATTGGACAGTACAATTGTGCTGCTGTACTCCATATATATTTTGTTCATGATGTTAGGACTCTGGGGGTTAGATGTTGCATGTTTCTATAGTAAGGGACAGAAGTTTATTTGAACATTATTGTATTCCTGCCATATTGTATTAACGATTACCAAAACCATCGTACAGTTTTGCTTTGACTCACCAGTACCCATGGGGTACTTGACATAAGCAATGCTTACTAGTCGAGATTTCGCATTGTTACATAATGAAGTATTTTTGTCCACCAAGTATTGTAATGACAAACCCATTGAATTGTCCCTGTCAGAGCAGTTGTAATGTTGTTGTCATGGTATTGTCAGAGGGCTGCTGTGAGAGTGGCTGCTGTCAGAGTGCCCCTGTGCAAGTGGCTTCTGTGAAAGTAGCTGCTGTAAAAGTGGCAACTGTCATAGTGGCTGCTATCAGAGTGGCAGCTGTGAGAGTGGCAGCTGTGGGAGTGGCAGCTGTGAGAGTGGCAACTATCGGAGTCATAATCAGGCTGGTTGGGAGTCAAGTTAGCATTTGAATTACTTCATTCATCACTACTAGTCCTCTATACTCTGTGAACACTTCCAACAACATAAATCTGTCCAATTACCCAAATACTACCTATAACCCAGCAGAGCAAATACGGAATTCCAAAGAAATCCAATATCTGAGACAGCTAGTGTGAACTCCCAAACCCACCCAGCAATGGTAAAGAACTAATCCTCAACCCAAACACAGATACATACATTAAATCAAAAAACCTCAACCACAACCCAGAACTAGTGTTGGCAACGGTTCCAGACTGTCCCTTTGGGTCCTGGTCCGGGTCCAAACCGAACCTTTGCCAAACAGGCAGTCTTGGTTGTCAATACACCTGAACCATCAACTCGGGTATGTTTGGTTGGAAATCTCCCAAACTGTCTGAATTGGGTGGCTTGTACTGTTAGCAAGGGTTCCGGACCGTCGCTTCGGGTCTGGGTTCGGGTCCAACCCGAACTGTCGCCAAATTGGCGGTCTGGGTTATCAATATACCCGAACAGTCAACCTGGGTACGGGTAGATGGACATCCCCCAAGCTGCCTGAACTGGGCGAGTTGTCAGCGGGTCGCCCGGCAGGTCCATCTATAGATTCATATCAGCCTCTTGTTTTTGCAGATTAATAATTGTGCCTTATCAAAATCATGTATTCAACAGCCACTAATTTGTTTTTGCATAGATTGCAGTCTGCGATATCGATAATTTTGGAATCCGTGTTATTCCTTTGATGGATTGTATTTGTGCCGGTCAAGGCGGTCAATAGTTCAGCTTTGTGCTCGAATATCCACGTGAGGCCTTGATTACCAATTATGCAAAACCAATGCTTGTTGACGTTCTGTTGACGCTCATTTTCAGGAGGCGGCATGTAGTATGTCGCTGTTGTTTTCGCCCCTAAAGGCTGCCAATATCTCATCAATGGTTGACTGCAACCAATCAGAAGTTAGATTACCCAAGATGCAAAGCTAAAACTCGTTGATGCTCCGGTGATGCTCATTCTCAGAATGGGGCAGTGACCAGTGTGGCTGTTGCTTATGTGTATAAAAGCTGTCAATACATTGGTTATGCCTAACAGCGACCAAATCACTATTCCATTACTATACTTAGAAGACTAACAATCGTTGATGCTCTGTTGACGCTCATTGTCAGAATGGGGCAGTGACCGCGTTGCTGTCTCTTTTGCCTATACAAGCTCCCAATACATCAGTTATGCCTAACAGCAACCAAGTCACTATTCAATTACCATACTTACAAGACCAAAAATCTTTCACACTCCGTTGACTCTCATTTTAATATATTGTCCATTCAACATCTGCTGCCATCGGTAATTGTTTTCATAATGTTTAGGACTTATTGGTCGTCTTTCTGACAGATTGAGACTTGGCCCTGTGGCAAAGCCGAGCCCAGTAATATTCTGGTACTGTTCACTCTCATATGAGTAAAATTTTTATATCTTGCCAAAGAATCATTGCGCCCTCTATACATCTGTAAATCAACTGATACTCACAAGCAACTGCTCACCATTCGCTCATAATATATCTCTGAGTGAAACTCTCGGTCAAGCTACATAAATGAGCTGGTGAAACATATTTACGCATTCTGTCCTACTTTTTGTTGCTTCGGCTATTCCTCCTCGTTTCCATTGTATAGACCGTCACCAACACCTATTCTGCCTGTCTCATTGACTTCTGTGTTGGCCGAATCCAGCCGGGAATGATTAGTGGGGCACTCACATTCTGCTGCTCTTGGGCTTCCTGATCCTCGATGCCACTTTCTCATAGTGTATCAGATTCATTGTCTGCCACGCAATTGTCTCCTCTGTCATTTGGATTATTCAAGTTGACATCCTAGTTGAGCCAATTTTGAGTGTTCAAAAGGCATTCAGGTGCGCTATGCTCATCACTTCCGGCTGGATGACTGTCGCTTCTTCAGATTCGGCAGACATTCAATGTTTGAGTTTGTCCTCCCAGGAGGTCCATTGCAGACAAAGCTGGTGGCAAAGGTGATATTTCGGACAATTTGAATTCAGCCGCACCATCATGTTGGAAGAGTGACCAGGATGCTTTGACGATCTCCTGCATATTCGAAATGAGACCTTTGAATGTCATTTGCTTGATCTGAGCACAGGATTCCTTCTTTGTCGCTCATACGTTTTGGCTGGCCTGCCACATCTCCAACAAGTTGTGGACCTTGGTCATTCAGAGGAACTTTCTTTGCTCTGCCTCTCTCTTCATTTCCGAGTCGTTTTCTGTGATCATTGTATCCAATTCTTGGTCATCACTTGCCAATATCCCGTGATTGGCTGGAGCAAGCTGCCATACAATGACTTTTTTGTAAAGGGTCTCGCCTGAGGTTTGAGAATGCCTCCAGCCAATAACATCTCACCCAAGGGAACAACTGGCCTCCTCTCTAACACCAGGTGGTATGATAGAGAATATGTCTCATGCCACATTGCTGAGATTTGGGTACTTTGAGTGTGTCTCCTCTTGTTGTTGCCACCAGTCGGTGATATCTGGTATCGGAAATGTACTGCTGATCTCCATTCCATTGCAGGTGTAATTATGGAGATATGGATCAATTTGGCCCCAGATCTTTGGGGATTCAGGCGGTGAATTCAGATGGAGCCGAGCGGCAGTCATTAAGCATGCTGCGCAATCACTTCATCAGGGTGTCATTTCAGCCACATTGTTAGGCATGAAGTATTCTTCATCATTGCTGGACAAATCTTATGGATCAAAGGCAAATTGATCGGATCCTGTATCAGTTGCAGAGGGGAACAGAGTGTTGCTCGGTACGACTTCATGTTCAATGACTGCCACACGTATATGATTGGCGCAGTATTCGTTCTCCACATACTTCAGAAATGCCTCTTGGTATTGAGTAGTATTAGAAGTCTCGTCTTCAGGATTAATATCAATTCCTTTGTCTCACTTCCAGAACGATGGCAACTTGCAGAAAGGATCGATGATATGCGCCGAAATGGGAGGCATACCCATCATTGAAGTACCATCAGCATAACATTAGGAAAGCTTCTGTCATGCTAACATCACGGCAAAGTACAACTCTTCTTTCCGTGAAGTCTTCTTCTTCGCTAAAACTCGCATAACGCCATCCATATGCCCGAACATGTCATTGTAGGCTGTGATACTGTGATGCAATGTGACCATATGCCTCTTCACCATCCTCAGGATCCATCATCAGAATGGCCTCAAAACTTCCATGACGTACTTGACAATGGTCCATTTATCTGGTGTTGTGAACAGTGGCTGGTATACACTGTATTTTGGATTGTGAAGCCACTCCCGGGTGGATTCTCGTAATTGCATCAGCAAAATGTTGATCGGTCCGGAAGCCACACACAAACCTCCCAGACTCGCCGGCTTCCCTCACCAGTGCTTCTAAGTACTTCCAGATGCTCCCAGGTCCCCTTGGAGCTTTGCACAGTGCTCTCAGACTCTGCAAGAGCATTCTCAGGATGCTCCGAGATTCGACCTTTATGATTGTCAAATTTTGAAGCTGCGGAGACCTCTGCACAAGTCTGCAAGAGATACCAAGAGCAGGTGAGACCTCAGCGCAAGCACTTCGGGGGACTTGGTACAATATTCTCACAGCAGTGGATCTGAGAGTTCCACAACTGCAAGGCATTTCGTTCATCATATTCGTTTTTGTTACAGTCACAAAATTCGCTACATCATACCATGGCATGTATTATCTAAGTCTCCATATATATACATACAGAGATGGACTAAGCGACAGGGTGTATATATTTGGTAGACCCCGGGGTAGATAGACATCATCTCATTATACAAAATACACACTCAATCTTTCCCAGCTCTTGGTTTCACGCACTCTTGTGGAGCTTTCATAGATCCACACAATTTGTGTGGTTCATCATGGCCGGGTATCCCTTCATATCCTCTCACCCTCTTCCTACGCTCCCCGAGGCAGAACCGCTCTTTCTGAAGGATTACCTTTGGATGCCACACGAGGTGCGGCGGAGTGTCGTTTATAGGCTGTCTGCCTTCTTGCTCCACCAGTTCACCACACCGTGATCCAGTGAACTGAGAGATACACTGCGAGGCTCTGTTGGAGCAAGTTTGGAGATGCAATAGGAGGCCGTAATCGAGTGTGTTTGGTGATAGGGTTGGATGCCGTGATCGAGCGAGTTTGGAGTTGCAGTGGGAGGTCGTGATCAAGCCAGTTTGGAGATTGCCCTGGAGGTGGGGATCGAGCGAGGTTTGGAGATGCACTTGGAGACAATGATCATGCGAACTTGGAGGCCATAATCGAGCAAGTTTGGAAATACAATTGCGGGCCATGATCGAGCGAGTTTGGAGATGAACTTGGAGGCTCTGGTCGAGTGAGATTGGAGGAGTACATGGAGGTCGTGGTTTGGGAGGGAGGCGCGACGGGATCTGAGACTCTATGCATTGGTTAACTCGTAATTGTGGGAATGTAGAGAAATGAGTCCAACATGGTCTACCGAGAGATGAGAGACTGGCTGGGACCGGGAGACAGTCCATTTTGAGATGATGCAGTACTTGGCGTATGCAGTACTCAGTGTATGCAGGACTCGATGTATGCTGTACTCGGTGTTAACCCTTGATCATGGCATGGAGAGACAGAGAGGGATGACTTAACTTCGTGATCTTACGTGATGGTAGAGTTGAGGACGAGAAAGAGAGAGATGAGCGCAGATGGGAAACCATCATGAAAAACAGGGACTTCAGAGAATTTCGTGTGCAAGTCAATTTAACATTCCTGAGATGGCAGGTACAAGTCCCGATCCAGCGGGTATGTACACTGATACGAGGTCTTCTAAACCCAATCAGGCCGGTAGTACCCCTGATTTCTCATAGCCGCTCGTATCCTCCATATCCTTCCCATATTCATCCTCTATCTCTCTTTCTCACCCACAACTCCACCATCATGACAAGTACACAAAGTTGAGTCATCCCTGTCAATCTCTCCATGCCATGAACAAGAGTTAACAATGAGTACTGCATACACCGAGCACAGCATACACCGAGTATAGCATACCCTGAGTACAGCATCCACCCAAGATTGTTTGTCTTCCGTTCATTCTCATGATTACAAGTTGACCCCTCAATGTGGCCTCAGCTTCCCGCGTGCCTCCTACATAATCGACCGCCATCAGCCAGCTCTCCATGGGGGCTCAAAGGTGAGGTCACAATGTCACATTCTCACGGTTGCGAGTTAACTAACTGATGAATGGCTTCTCGGCGCGCCATCCATCGACCGCCTCCATGAACTCGTACAATCACCCTCGATCACGGCCTCCAAGTGTATCCCCAGACTTACTCGATCAGGGGCCTCCAAGTGCATCTCCAAACTCGCTCGAGCACTGCCCCCAATTGTATCTCCAGGCTCGCTCGATTACGCCCACCAAGTGCATCCCTTAACTCACTCAATTACGGCCTCGAAGTGCATATCTCCAAACCCGATTGATCACGGCCTCCAAGTGCATTTCCAAACTCGCTCGATCACAATCTCGGAGTGCATCTCCAAGTTCACTCGATCATGGCCTCCATGTGTATCTAAAAATAAGCTTGATTACTGCCTCCCGGTGCATCTCCAAACTTGCTCGATCGCGGCCTCTGAGTGTATCTCTGAGTTCACTTGGTCGTCATTTTCCGGCGCTGCTCAAATTGCTTTGAAGCACCGCCTTCAGCCAGTCCAGATATACCATGTGTGGATGGGTGCTATACAGATACATAGATACATAGATTGGAATACAAACTGCATATATGAGTTTTCAAAATTGTTGAACGATAAGTAGTAGCTATGAATTCCAGGAGCACCAGTATGGTTCCCAAAGAAGAAGTCGTTTTTCCCAGACTGCTCTACTGTGATTCGAGGTGCTCCTAGACTTGTCGCCGGCGGTCTCGGACTTGTCGTTGGCGCTCCCACGTTTGTCGCTGGTCCTCCGAGTTACTCTGAAGGCCGGGAGGATAGCCCTCCTAGGGTCTGATACTCTCCTGAAATTGACGCATCTAAGTTTACACTCCACATCCTCTCAGACACTCCTAGAGTCTTCAAGTGACTAAAATGCATTTTGCTGATATGGTAGGCTCGCTCAAGCAACTCCTCTGTGGAATTCCCACATGGCATCACATCCACAAGAGCTGGTATCCCGATGCCGACTGTGACTCTTTGACTGGCAATGAACTTGATCCGACGATGAGGTGTCAGCATAATCAATACCACAATCATTCTCTGCTATATGAACATCAGCCCAAAGTGAAATTGGTTTCCGAAAATGGACCCCTGGCACCGATCCTTCTCCACATTCTCCACAAATACTACTAGCAACTTATTTGCAATCTTCCGCCATGCTTCAAAGCAATCAATGATGTCATTACGTTATCACGACATCTCAAAACCGTGTTTAGACATTTCAGGTGATTTATTGCACTTGTTTGTTTCATTTTGGTCCTCTAGATTTTGATCTTTTCAACCATTTTTTTTAACTGTTCCATTGATTCAAAGAATATTCTTAACTATTTAATCCCTTGAGACATCGATTGTACACAAGCTTGCACAACTCCCATTACAAAAATCAAGACACCCAGAGTAAACACTCATCAGATTTCTATATATCGCTGCAACGATCACTTCAAGCATTGAATTGAACAATCTACATGTAAGCCAAATTGAATGCATTCAAGTCAATCGTGTTGCTCAAGTACCACCGTAAGCTATCTGGCTTCGACGTTAGCGCAAGATGGTGTACAGCATCTTCAACCGTGTTTACAGGGACTGTATATGTGGTTCCCATGCCGAAAAGAGGTTTACGACGGTCGCTTCCACCATGCAATGGTGCCATCGGAGGTCGATACCTCTCCTCGACATTCAGCATACCAGCAGTCTGACGTAATGGCCCTGTTGCAAATGTCTGTACCAAGGCATGCAGCCGTTGAACGCGCGATCCAACATCCTTGACGACCAAAAGACACTTCAACCGTGCAGGAATGGATCAAGCTGCCGACTTACAGTGGCTATCTGGACTCGTACCCAACCAGCGAAGCACTGTATCATTTCTTGATGGCTTATGCTTTCTCCACCTTGTGGACCCAGTGCAACGAACCATATGAACTGCATGCTTGTCGCATTGAAATGATGTCACTGGAATTGCTATGGCGTTGTGCCGAATGTATTATGCATCGTTGAGACCACCAAAATACCGATCACGATTGACACAGTCAGTGGAGTCTGCAATGCTCCTGCAACACCAAGCAACATGATTCAGTAGCTACCCTTTTGGCATTGCACACCACTCCGCCGAGTCATCAAGGGTCTTGATTCCTGGTTGTGGGTTTTTCATCATTCGCTTGATGGGGGCTTTGGTTAGAGGTATATCCTCATTGCGACATTGCTTTGTAGCATTTGCATTCAGCTTGCGATACAGAACACCTCCTATCGGGCTTTTGTGCACAAAAATCTGGAAGGTGGCGTCATGAGAATTCGATTGGCAGTACGCTTGTTCAAGACCCATCATCGTATTTTCCGGGAGTTCAGAGCTTACATTGAGGAGGTTTCCACACTGGGGAATATGGTCAGAGAAGTGGTTCAGATGATGCATCTTCACAAAGTGGAAATACGATTTGTCGACAAGATGTTGTGCATTTTCTGACTCGATCTGCATTTCATCTTCATCAATGCGACAACACTTGAATGCCGCAGAAAGATTTTTCCAAGAATCGTCACTCTCCCATTCCTCATGTTTGTCCAAAGTAAGCTGCTGTTTCAAGGCTAAGAAGACCTTCTTTGTAGATTGACTGGCGTGGGATCGACTGAACACATCCTTTTGACTAGTAAACTCCTCCGGTCAATTCTCCATGTACTCGAACCTGGCCTCAGTATGGTACCGGTACTATCCCATATCGGGAAGATACACTAAGTTCTTCACGCTCAACACGGCTTCTGTGAAAGGAATCCTTTGGCTCGCCAAAGGGTTGAAATGAGTCGGCACAATCACTGGAACAATCACACGCCCGGGTGCTTTCATCTCGTTACCATTCCATTGCGTCACCTGGGAGTATGGCATGTTAAATCGATGAAAGCCAGGATATGGAGGCATCATAACCCAGAGCTGGTTAAATTTGTCGATCCTGGAATGGTGTTTGAGCAAGGATGTTACCCAGTCCATCAAATGCTTGAGCACACTGAGATAGACGGTATGAAGGATATCGGGTACGATAATAGTCTTCGGAGAGATGCATTACAGATTCCAGAAGCCTCCTTCTAAGGTTCCAACCTCTCGATCTTCCAGATCTCCTCTTGCTGCCCGTCACTCCGTCTCATCTCTCTGAGTCGCGTGTATCATCTTTTGGAAGTATAGCCGATAGTCACTCAATTCCCACAACAACGAATTCCGGTCTCCAAACGACGATTTCGGTGCATTGCACAGAGGGCAATGGGGCTGCTTGATTGAGTATAAGTGAATGTGTTCGAAGTAGTCAGCCAGCCATGCACAGATGACAGGATAACATCGCCACATGCGACCATCAGCACAAAGCATACACTTTCCAGTTTTGAAAACGGCGTCGAGAGGACGAAGAATAAGCTTGAAGACCTTCCTTACAACCTCTCAATTGTGGATTTGTTGTTCCTTCACAGCACATGTTTTTCCATGTCCATTAAAGTGATATTTCGGAGGAACGGGAAGAAGGGCAACAAGGATGCTCACAAGATTCGAAGGTTTTGAGCTAATCGTCGAGTCGATGTTACCAAGAGTCAAAAATACTGGCCATCCTATGTTGTCGCGCGAATAGTTTCTGAGATGTGTCTGGTCTGAAATGCCGAAGACAGGGAAAATTGTACATCAAAGCGGCCGCAGAAGCTATTGAAGCGGTCGAAATCATTGTAGCTATCATGATATTCAACTAACGTAACTGTTCATTTCACCACCAGTCGCTTGATTTCACCTCTCAGTAGATACGTTCTGCAGCATCATTGAATTCCTTGCCTGGAGCATACGACATATGTTCCCAGAACGCAGTCTGTTGCATGAGGACCTCAATGGATTCAACAGGATTGCAGTAAAAGAAATGTGTGTAATCATCGTTGCAAAGGTGGTTTGGATCGGCAAAACAATTGTAACAAACTTTGCCGGATTTCCAAGAGTCGATGCCCATGAGGTAGGACATGTCATTCAACTTTTCGAATGAAGTGTGGGACAAAGTGAAGTTGCTGACGGTTGTCATCATCAGGTTCCTCAATCGCGTGGTGATGTAATGGCGACACCTGACCCGAGGCCGGGTAAGCGCCAGTGTATATAGGTCGCCGCTACGGCACTTAGATCTGTATGGAATATCTTACCACTATACTCTCCATATATACTCATTCGCTCTCGTGTGCAACCGTATTACCATATTATACGCCTGCCGGCAAGCGTAGGCGTACGTCCCTTTACATTATATTCGATTTTTCAGTTATCGGATACGTTTCGCTCACGAGGATACACGAGTTTTACCCCTGTTGTCAAAGAACGACAAAACCGACAGACAACGAACAGCCTGCGCGTCAATTTTACCATCAATCGTCTACTATGCCCCTACGAAAGCTGCCAGAGGTCAATTGCGCTTGGATAGTACACGTTCGAGCACGGAATACCTACGATCTCCTCTCGGCCAAGTAACCCCTATTCTGACCCGATGAGTCTCCGCGCTTCAGGAGGATGAAATCTACGACGAGAGTGATCACGACGACGAAGAAAACACTGCCGAGAGATCGCGACCATGCGAATGATGATGGAAGAACATCTATACGATCGTGGTACCCCTAAACGCGTCAATTCCCGGTCGACAGAGACGAGTTCAAATACCGACAGCTACATTGAGCACCCATTGTCGAAGTCTACACGATCGCCGTACCCCTAAACGCGTCAATTCCCGGCGGAAGTTCAGAGAAATCAGGAGACGATATATGAAGCAACAAAGCTACTTTCCAAGATCAGATCCACTTATGATCGGAAACCTTCGAGTCGAGCAATGCCCACCTGTATTCGTACCGCAGAGACCAATTCTTAAGCACGCCTACCGAAGAGACGAAAAGTTGAAGCCTATTCAGGAGGAGCTATTCATGCTCATGATGACCCGGTCATCTTACCGGAGGAGCTGGCCATTGTTATGGAGGGCCACAAAGTGCTCATGAAGACCCGGTCATCTTACCGGAGTTGCTGATCGTTCTTGGGAATGACTGCACGATCCTGCTTATGTACTCCCGGTCATCATACCGGAGGAGCTGGCAATTCTCAC
>Ga0307512_10001925_pt1 | contig 27723 bp, 37 predicted proteins | sample 14_EM_MG_FD_200267 | JGI IMG/M metagenome (GOLD analysis project Ga0307512, IMG submission 200267) | Populus trichocarpa ectomycorrhiza microbial communities from riparian zone in the Pacific Northwest, United States - 14_EM | ecosystem: Host-associated > Plants > Roots > Unclassified | place... | reverse complement strand
AGCGAATCAAAGTAAAACGAGCTCGTGCCTGCGAATTCTCCTTGCGTCTCGCCTGTGGCATTGTTCTTGATATGCGGCATGTCAGCAATCTGAATGCAGCTGCCAGAAATGGGGGGAAATGATTCACCGGGGTCAACGAAGCACGGTACAAAGAGGAGTACAGGAGCTCCGTCACATTCGGTGGCGTGCGGGGCACGTCTATCTCTATCCGATTCAGCCTCTCGTTCCACAATTCCTTGCTCCGAGCGAGAATATCTTCAAACGTGGCGGTGCCGATTTCGGATTCCGCGTTGCTGCACGCCTGCTCCTCCGAAACGAAGGAAACGCCGACGCGGATGGTCACTTGGGTTGGCTTACCCGCAAAAGAGAAGAGAGCCCCAGATTCGATCACGCCACCGATGAGGTTAACCGAGAGGTTGAGCCGCGTTTCGCCGAGACCTCGCGCGACGATGCCGTTTCTGTGTGTGACAAATTTGGTCCGCCCGTCAGAAGAATGGAAGAAGGAATTCTGTATACGTACGGGTCGCCGGTCCAGACACCGAATTGATCCAGCTTCTGTGCGCCGTTGTTGTCGAGGTCGTAACACGCAAATGCTTGGTATTTGTACGACTCCGGCCCAAAACTACTCACAGCATCATCATCAGCATTCAAAAGGACTGACCAGGAAGTACTCTGGTGACATACCTCGAGCCCCAAAAGCCACCAATTGTGATTCGCCCGGCATCGGGATCGATGGTCATATTTCCGCCTTGGAAGGAAGCGGGAAGGTCGCTTGCGAGATCGAGGGTGAAGAACGGCGTGCTGCCTTTAGGAAAGGTAAACCGCTCAAGACCGGCACGTCGCGTCGAGGTTGCTTCCATGCGAATGCTGTTATTAAGTGTAAGAGAGAAATACCCGGGAGATGCATCTTCGTGGGCGAAATCAGATTGGGATGTTGTGCTGGGACAACAACGGATAGATCACCATCTGTATTGTTCATCCGAAGGCGCTCACGACCCGCAAGGTTAGGCTTGCATGTATCGAATCCACCGGGACAAATCAAGGGCATGATCTCGAAGTTTCCGTAAGTCCCTAGTCATAACAACAGTGAGGGTCACCATGAGGGACTTGCGTAACTGCCAAACCTAAAGAAGACCCTGTTCCACTATCGTGTAGTGGACTGAAGCCTCGGATGAACTGCGTATTGTCGGTGACGTAGCCTAGTGATTAGGGTGGATGAGATTTCTGGCAAGAGAAGCCGTCCCTCTTACCAGCAGGCGCGTAACCAGTCATGTCCGAGGTTATTTTTACCTGTGTTTACGTTTCAAACACCTTCCTGGTAAAGTGTTAGAATACAACATACCATGCCAAAGGGGACAGATGCTCCTGGGCTGTGCCGATGGAGGGTGAGTCAAGCATACAGAGCCCTTGCTGTACTGAAAACGAACCACACATCTCCAAAATTATCTGATACAAATTCCATGTATTTCAGCTCAAACTGCGAATTTTCATTCTGTTGGTGGAAGAAACATACCCGTGCCGATGAAAGGGTTAACAAAGGCGGTGTAATCAATTATGGACGCGCTGCTAGCAGCTTCGATATCTGCTGAGATTCTGTGCTGGACCTCAGGGGAAGGCTGAGCATGAACGACGCCGCAAGCTGCGACAAAGACAGTGAGAGTCCCAGCGAGAGTTAAAGGTATCATCGATCACTGACAGGACGCTCCCTGGCGATACAGATTTATAACTTAATGGACACAACCGCGGGACGCCCATCCAAAAAGCAAAAGCGAGGAATCCGGTAAGAATTAAAAGGGTAAAATATATGTATTGATGCTGACCATCGTTACAAGTATCGGATGACCCACATCAGGAAACACCATGTGAGCTAGCGAACTCCTAGCGAGAGAAAATCCACACTGGCGAGATAATTGATGCGATTGCCGAAAAATCAACGTGGTTATCCCGACACTATCTCACTAGATTCTAGTACAGGTCACCTCACGCGAGGTCATTCCTGATGCAAATTGCGAGTCATGGAGAACAGAATCGACTCGGGCGCAATGTTGGAACACAAGGAAATGAATGGCCGCCACGGATGGACAGTTATCTAGGGAGGTTCTCTTTTGCTGGACTTGAGAACAACTGCGACCATATGGTCCGCGGATCTTGTGGTGCAGACGGAAGGGGTGATGTCACAAATACAGAGTGGCTTAAAAGGCTTCTGATCACGACGGAGAGTGAAAGTGCACTATATTATGAGGAGGCTCGGTCAATTTGGAGAGCAAATTTCTGTTCCCAAACAAGACCTAAACCTGGGCCATCGGGAGCCTAAAACCGACGATCGAAGTTGGGATGTCCCGAAAGGACATAATCCGCGACCTCAGACCCGGACCGCCTAATACCCAAGCGGAGACGAAAAACCCTTGGTTCCAACAGTGAGTATACTGAGTTATGAGGATGTTTTGTCTATCTGAAGAGCAATTTTCTGAATCTGTTCCCAAATAAGATCTAGACCGGAGCCATCGGGGGCCCAAAACTGACGCTCGAAGTTGGGGAGTCTTGAGAGGACATAACCCGCGACGTCAGAGTCGGATCGCCCAATACCCAAGCGGAGGCGAAAAAAATCATTGGTCCCAAGAGCTGAGATGAGATTGCGGATGCCGTTATGACCATTTGCAGAGCCTCCGAATTTTGGCGATACCGCAGTTGGTTTGTGCTCTAGAGAGTCGTGTAAAATAATAAGTGAGGAACGCGCGCGGGAGGTCTTCCGGAGAGCCGTGGCAACTGAGGGGCCTGAAAGGTTCATGGGGGCCTCTATTTGTTTTTGTGAGGCATGATGAGAAGCGTATTGGGCGTGCGACACGGCTGACGTACGTACGTGTCTTGTATAAACCCACGGCAAAAGGTTTTCCGTCGATGTCGATTTTGGCCTCTGCATAATAGCCACCCAGTGGTTTATCTGGAGAGAGACGAACTCCAAGCCGCGAAGAGAGGGAATCCAAGGCAAGCTGCCCGACACTGTACAGGAGTATGAACAAGACAAATCGAACGTGAAGAAGGGAAAAAGCTTGCCTATGTCGAGTCAGTGGGTGAGAAAGATTTCCAAGGCCAACAATGAGGATTCTACTGGCCATACAGTGGCCGAAGAGATAGTTGCTGGGTGGTGGATATCCGTGCGTACGAACGTCGACGCTTACTAATGAGGCTGATTTCCCAGCGATTGTTTGTTGAGCGAGTGGCCACTGCTCACAACTGCAGCGACAACGACAGCAACAAAGCCACAATTGCCCACTCAAAGAAGCACAAGGCGACCATATACTCGGTCCTGGCACTCCGCATAACGTGTCAATCATCGCCTCACCTGCGAAAATCTCGACCTCTCGTCTGCCCCCCCGTCTACTGCACTCGCTTCCCTCCACTTCCGTGTCCTTTCATTCCTCGCAGGTATAGAAGCCTCTCTCTCGTAACTTAAGTCACCACTTCCCTAGTTCGGTCTTGGCCAAGCCATCGCTAGGGGTGAATTCGAGGTTGGAGAGGGGGTTCGAGCGTGGGCCAAAGATGGACTCGGAATTCTCAAATAGATCAAGGCAATACTTGGCTCACATCACCAGAATTCAGCCTCAACCCGTTTTCCGTAGAGAATTATGTTCCTGCCCGCCCCCATGACTTGTCAGACTCTTCCAGTCCCGATCGGATAACGTCGTACCTCGCCGACTCCCCGTGCTTCCCTTGACCTCAATAATATATACCTCAATAATATATATATTTAACTTGTCAGTCAGACCGTTTAAAACCCCTTCACTCCCACCTCTTATCTTCCACATGGCATTTCCCTCTTATCCATCTACAGCCAAGCTCTCCGAACTTATCAACACCATGATACCTTTTGACCGTCTCCCTGTGACGTTACGCGCACTTTCCATGAGCTAAACCAAAGGCGTGTTGGGCAGAATAGCCGCGGAAGTTGCATGCCATCGAAACGCTCATTTCATGGGGCCAAGCTTATAACGGCCGGTGATCTTCCTTCGAAATGGCGGAACAACCCGAATGTTACCCGTGGATATTGGTTCGCACCCTACATGCTCTCCAGTCCATTACTTATGTGCATATCTCTCCTTAGTTTTATCCCTCTTAGTCCATGACCTCTCATTGTCGCGTCAATTTTGCGTGACTCGTAATGCGCTACTTCTACCGTGTTCACCATGGCTGAGAGATTTACCCTTTTGCTAATGTCGTCCTGTCTCGCGTTCCTTTACCTCGTTCTTGCGCTACCGCCGTGCACTGTCGTCGTCCCTGCCCATCGCCTCTATTTGTGCTTATTTAAAATTTACTTATGCGTGGGTAAGGGTATAAACGTGTGATGTGCGCTCGTATTTTGCAGAATATCTCAAGGAGCAAGAGCAGGTTTGACAGAGGTGGAGACAAACTTGGTATGTTCGTTTGATAGTTTTTGCGTGACTTTATGACTATTTACCGTTGTGAGGGGAGAAGGAGGGGGCCCACTGTGGGGCGTATGGCCACCTAATTTTGTTGTCCGAGTAGAAATAGCTTGTTCCTTCCTGCGGTTGAAGACGAGGTGCCCTGAACCCCCACTCGTGCCGAAGTAGCGTGTGTCAATGCGCCCATCGACCTTCAAAACGATCTGTCATCGGTAAGGTCGACGAAATTTCTGGCCCGATTAACGAAAGTCTATTTCTCTATGGACATGGAAGAGGGTATGATTGCGAGTATTTCGAAAAGAGGGTGACGGGGTGTACATTGCAGGGAACAAGCTACTTCCAATAGGGCTTTTTTTTTTACCGAAACTGAAATGAGTGGGGACATGTCGCTTTCGTCCGTTCCAGTAATAAGGCGACATTATACTCAGAATTTAAAAGAACGTATCTGTTTCAAGCCACTTGAATATTCGAAATCGGGTATCATCTCGTCCAAAAATGGACCACACCGACCCCCAGAGTAAAGGTTATTGGATTGATGAAGGGGGGGGGAGGGATGTTGTATCTCATCTCACCGTTGCAAAGCCACCAGTCGAGATCGAATGTGGCACCGACTTGCAGTCTTGCGCTGCCGTCCTGTCAGAAGTGACGGTGATAACGATGTTCGCGCCGGCGTGGAACGTGTCATAAAAGTCAAAGTAGCAGGGCGACACCTGCGTGACGTTATCGATCTGCACGCTTTGCACGTATGCCGCCGCGCCGGGTGGGATTGTTGCTTGCACAGAGCGCGCGTCATACCCGTCCACTTTCACCGTTGTCTTCGTGTTGAGGTACCGGTTGTGCACGGTGTACTCGGGTATCATCGGCGAGAGCACGAGGAGCTCACTCGTTCCAGGAACTGTTGTTGTCCAAACGCAGATGACATCAGTACCATGACTTTGTAATGGCATATGATGAAAGACAGACCGGGGTAAAAGCCAAGGAGATGCCAGACTAGCAGCGAGGCCATCGCCGCTTGGTCGTCGTTTCCAGGCAATCCGGCAGGAGCTATGATTAATGGACGGATTGGTCAGATGTGTGAATAAGTAGCCTTATTTGACGGGGACGATGATTTTGTCGTCGATGGGTGTTCACATACTAATGTCAAAGTTTGTAAAAACAGCTTTTCGAACGGCATCTACGGAGCTCGCCGGCGCGTTCGCGTAGTGGTACGCTATCGGTGTCTGTACATTTGATGGCATCATTGAGGGTCAGCGAACAGCGGTCTCCGCGCTGAATCCAACTCAGAGCGCGTGCTCGAGAGAACACACCTGAAATGACGGTTCATTTCCAGGTGCGAAATAACCAGCATCGAAAAAGTGATCCAGTCGCTTAATGAAAGTGGCCTGCAAGTCGAGAATCACGTTGCGAGCGAGCCCGGGTTGGCATCGCTTACGTCACAGAGTGGTGCGGGCTCGAGGTAATCAGGACACTCACGTTTCCTCCCATCAGCGTGATCAGGTGCGCGGTGTCGTGAGGCGCGAACCAGCTGTACTCCCACGATGATGCCTCGTAGAAGCCGACGCTGTTACTCCCATCCAGGTTGCACACTCGTGATTTTTGTTTGTCGTTGGGCGAGCAGTCTGCAGGATCCTCCCGCGCGAAGCTACCGTTCGAGAGGCGTTTCTGCATGAAACCTGCCAGATGGCACATTGTAAGAAGGGCAGCTCCACAATAAACTATTCTGAAGGATTTTCCCCAGATACCTTGAAAACCGTCGCTCGTAGTGTCAGGATCCCAGACATTCCTGTAGTTCTGGCATCGGCCCAAAATCATCAGGTGAAAGCCTAGGAGTGCTGAAGAGAAAGGTAGCTCTCACCAGGGAGCGGTTAAAGTATTTTGCCTCATCTGCGGTTTTCTTCAAGAGAACGGCAACTTGGCGGATCGCAAAGTCCTCAAAGGCATACTTATATGAAGCACGCCAGAACCAGGTTGATAAGCAGGCAACCATTATGGCCGTAGCACGCCTACGTACCTCAAGAGTTCTGCTGCTTTCAAGCCTTGTCTGCCCCACATTATCGTGTTTGTCGATCGGTATGTAGCCAAACTGACTATCAAATCACAGCATAGGTCGGTGTGCGCGGGGTTTGTACGAGGAATCTCACTTGTACACATCGGCTCGTCGGCCTTCGATGTTCCAGTCTGGCGGCTGTTTTTCGGCGTCTGCAATTTGCGCGGCATATAATTCCTCCAGATTGATTCCTAGAGCTGCTGCTTCCTTGTGATAGTTGATCGCAAAATGGCCGACGATGACATCGGCGCTGGACCCTATGCATCCCGATTGTCATGGGTCAGCACGCCGCTCAAGTGAAGCATTTTAGGGAGGGCCAACCAACCTCCTTGAGTCCAACCGGGGAGGTTGTTCGATCGACATTCTGGCATCCAACCCCTCTTGCGATATGCATCGATGTAACTGTCAACGATCTGCGCATAGACTTCGGGAGAGTGGAGGGCCATCAGAGGGAAAAATGTTCGGAACTGCCGTGTAACGTAAGGTGAGCCTCACATCTCGAGTTTCTCGCATCTTACCGTGTCCCAACTAACCAGGACGTCAGCGACAGCTTCAAAAACTAGCAGAGCAGATAAACCAACCTGCAATACAACGAATCAAAGTAAAACGAGCTCGTGCCTGCAAATTGTCCTTGTGCCTCGCCTGTAGCATTGTTCTTTGATATGCGGCATGTCAGCAATCTGAATACAGCATCCAGGAATGCGAAAAAAAGACTCACTGGGGTCAACGAAGCACGGTACAAAGAAGTGTAGAGAAGCTCTGTCACATTCGGTGGCGTGTGGGGCACGTCTATCTCTATCCGACTCAGCCTCTCGTTCCACAATTCCTTGCTCCGGGCGAGAATATCTTCGAATGTGGCGGCGCCGATTTCGGATTCCGCGTTGTTGCACGCCTGTTCCTCCGAGACAAAAGAAACACCAACGCGAATTGTCACTTGTGTTGGGTTCCCCGCAAAAGAGAAGAGAGCCCCAGATTCAACCACGCTACCGAAGCGGCCTGAGGGAAAGTTCAGTCTCGTTACGCCACGACTCCGCGTGACTGTGCCATTTCTGTGCGACGATTACGATTCGTCCACCGAAAGGAGAATGGCGTATACATACATTCCCCTAGTCCAGATGCCGAACTGATCGAGTTTCTGGGTGCCATTGTGGTCGAGGTCGTAACACGCGAATGCTTGGTATTTGAACGAACCCGGCCCAAAACTACCCACGTCAACATCAGCAGTCAAAAGACTTGATCAAGAGTCACATTGATAGCATGCCTTGGGCCCCAAAAGCCACCAATCGTGATTCGCCCTCCATCGGGATCGATGGTCATATTTCCGCCTCCGAAAGAATTGGAAAGGTCGTTAGAAAGATCGAGGGTGAAGAACGACGTGTTGTCCTTTGGGAAGGTAAACCGCTCAAGACCGGCACGTCGCGTCGAGGTTGCTTCCATGCGAATGCTGTTATTGAGTGTGAGAGAGAAATACCCAGGAGATGCGTCTCCATGTACTAAATCAGACTGGGATGTTGCACCGAGACACAACAGATAGATTACCATCTGTATTGCTCACTCTGAGTCGCTCACGGCCTGCAAGGTTAGGTGTGCATGTATCAAATCCACCAGGACAGATCAAAGGCATGATCTCAAAGTTTCCGTAACTCCCTAATCATGACAACATTAGGTTGACCACGAGAGACTTGGGTAACTGCCAAACCGAAGGACCCTATCCCACTGTCGTGTAGCGGACTTAATCCTCGAATGAGCTGAGTATTGTCGGCGACATAGCCTGACGACCGGGATAAATTAGATTCTCAGCAAGAGAAGCTCCCCGTCTCACCAGCAGGTGCGTAACCAGTCATGTCCGCGTTGATTTTGACCTGGGTTCATATTTCAAATAGTACCATCTTGGTGAAAGTGACGGAACGCAACGTACCATGCCAAACGGGACAGAGGCTCCTGGGCTGTGCCCGATAGAGGGTGTTAGTCAGGCATACCACCGAACTCTGGCTCAACACCGAAGACGAACCACACATCTCCGAGATTATCTGATACGAGTTCCATGCATTCGAGGTCAAACCACTGGTGTTCATTCGGTTGGTGGAAAGAACTTGAACGTACCAGTGCCAATGAAGGGGTTGACAAAGCCGGTATAATCAACAACGGACCCCTTGCCAGCAGCTTCGATGGCTGCTGAGATTCTGCGCTGGACCTCAGGGGAGGGCTGAGCATACACGAAGCCGCAAATAGCGACAATGACGGTGAGAGTGCCAGCAAGAGACAAAGGCATCCGAGTCATTAGTCACCGTAATAGAGGCATCCTAAGGGATACAGGATATTTAAACCTCTCGCTAATGGACATGCCCGTGGGTCGATCATGCTGGGAAGATTCACCGGGAACTGTTGCGTCGAAATGGGAACACGTGGAGCGCACAATATAGAGATCTGTGGGTAGATACGCGGAAGCTGAGTGAGACACGTTGCACGGACTAGGACACTTTAGCATATATTTTGACGCTCATTTGACCTCACATTGTGTGGATTTTACAATATATCCGATGGATTCAAGCTAAATCTTGAAACCTGATTGGCCAGCTGTCACTGCTTGTCAGAAGCTGAATTGGAATAAATTGTAAAACCCACAGTGTTAATTGGTTCGGTACCCTAGTTCCTGTTCGTTCATATATTCGTGGCTAGTCGTTTGTGCCCTCGGTTCCCGTGTTTACTTTGCATGTGTTCTGAGGTGAGTACACACAATGTACCGTAGGAGTTTCCGTGTTCACCTTGCACAGTGTCAATCAAACAATCATGCTTTTACATCTTCCATATCTCATTTTGTGGATGCGGAGTAAGAAGCGTACTGAGCGACACGGCTGACGTACGTCACGGGCCCCGTACACGTCTTGCATGAACCAATGACGAACAGTCTTCTGCCGATGTCAATTTTAGTTTTTGCGACCTAGTAATTTCGTCTGAAGAGATGAATTCCGACCCGCGTAGGGAGGATCCAAGGCAAGCTACCCAGAATTGCACGGGACGATGAACAAGACAAACCGAACATGCAAAGAAGGGAATAAAAAACTAGGCTATGTCGTTCCAAGGCCGGCAACAAGGCTATTAGCCATAGAGTGAGTACTGACTTTGACGGGTGTGTCCCGACTCGGACTCCGAGTCGTTCGTGCGTCGCCGACGACGTATGCCAGTTTCGGTTTCGGTGCCTCACCGTAACACTACCGTAACCAGCGTACAGTAAGTGAGCTGGCAAGGTTGATGCTTACTAATATGTGCCAATTTTTGTTGTGTAACTGGCCACATATCTCGAACAGTGGCGTATGCGTATGTTCATTTGGTCCCATGCTCACGACTGCAATGACGACACGGCAAACAAGCCACTAGTTACTCGCTCGAGGAAACACAAAGGGCCATCCAATCGGCTCCGCCACCCTGCATAACGTGTCAATCACCGCCCTACTCCTTCGATGCGCTTAACCTTTCATCTCCCTTAAGCTCCCTGGCTGCTGCATTCGCCCCTCTCCACGTCCGTGTCCTTTCATGCCCCGCGGATATAGGAGCCTCACTTTCGTAATTTAGATCACCGCTCCCTGACTTTGATCTCGGTCAAGGGGTGAACTCAAGGTTGAAGAAGTTCGGGCGTGGGCCAAAGATGGGTTCAAAACTCTCAATCAGATCAAGGCAGAACCTCGCTCACATTTGCCCGAATTCAGCTTCAACCCAGTTCCCGAAGAGAATAGTGTTTCTGCCCGCCTCCATGACTTGGTTGGACTCGTCCATCTCAAGTGACATCGCACTTACTAGTCGACCCGAGCTTCGTATTTTTCATTTATCAGACCATTTAAAATCAGTTCGCACGCACCTGTCAGCGCGATTTCTCACGGCATTTCCCTTTTTTCCATCGGTCGCCAGCACTTCGAGCAACTTGATAAGACGGTGTCTTCCGATTGCCTACCCATGATGTTACACGCACATCCATGAGCTGATCCGAAGATGCATTGGGCCGCCCGATCACAGAGGTTGCTCTGTAATCGAACCCTTCAATTAGGAACGAGCTTATTGCGTCTGGTGATCTCCCCTCGGAACTTCAGAATAACCTGGGAGCGAACCATGCATCTCCACATTCCTTCTGACGAATCGACAACCCGTACATGGTCGCCCTATGTACGGTGGAATGATCGATGACTCGATACAAAACGTAAATTCGGGTTTAATGCATAGAAATAAGGAGATATCTGATGCTGTGGTCTGTACTACGTGGTGTTCTGGAACCCAGGTGGATGTTCATGGAATTAAATAAAAATAGTGGCCAAAGCAATACGGAGGTTTTTAAGTGACTTCTAGACACGTCCAACAAGTCGGGTATCATCTCGTCCAAAACGGACCACCCCAACCCACAAAGTGAAAGTTGTCGGGCTTAATGAAGGATGACGTGATGCATCTCATCTCACAGTGGCAAAGCCGCCAGTCGAGATCGAATGTGGCACCGACTTGCAGTCTTGCACTGCCGCTCGGTCTGAGGTGGCCGTGATGACGATGTTCGCGCCAACGCGGAACGTGTCGTAAAAGTCAAAGTAGCAACGCGACTCCTGTGTGATATCGTTGATCTCCACGCTTTGCACGTACGCCACTGCGCCGGGTGGGATCGTTGCTTGCACAGAGTGCGGGTCATATCCGTCCACTTTCACCGTCGTGCTTTTGTTCAGGTACCGGTTATGGATGGTGTACTCGGGTATCATCGGCGAGAGCACGAGGAGCTCGCTTGTTCCAGGAACTGTTGTTGTTCAAAAATAGATGACATTAGCATCATGACCTCGTAATGAGATATGGTGAAGGACAGACCAGGGTAAAGGCCAAGGATATGCCAGATGAGGAGCGAGGCCATCGCCGCTTGGTCGTCGTTTCCGGGTAATCCGGCAGGAGCTGTAATTAATGGATGAATAGATAAGACGAGTGAATGGGCAGCTCTACGTGGCGCGGGCGATGATTTCGTCAGTGGGGATTCACTTACAGATGTCAAAGTTCGTAAAAACGGCTTTTCGAACGGCATCTACGGAGCTCGCAGGAGCATTTGCGTAATGGTACACTATCGGTGTCTGTACATTTGAGTGAGATCATACGATGGTCAACGCACCGCGGACTCCCAGTTGAGTCCAACTCGGAGAGTGTGTCAGAGAGCACGCACGTGGAAAGATGGCTCATTTCCGGGTGCGAAATAGCCGGCATTGGCATCGAAAAAGTGATCCAGTCGCTTGATGAATGTCGCCTGTAGATGCCGAGTCACACCGCGCACACGGATCGGTATCGTTCATGTCAAGGAGTGGTACGGGCCCGGGCGTGAGCTAATTACTCACATTTCCTCCCATCAATGTGATGAGGTGCGCGATATCATGTGGTGCGAACCAGCTATACTCCCATGATGACGCCTCGTGGAAGCCGGCGGTCCTGCATCCTTGTTGGCGATTGGGCGAGCAGTCTGTAGGATCCGCTGGTGCGAAGGTGCCGTTCGGGAAGCGTTTCTGCATGAAGCCTATCAGATAGCCGCGTTGTAAGAGGGTGCACCGCGAAAAACTGCTCTAAAGGGTTTCCCCGTGATACCTTGAAAACCATCGCTCATTGTATCAGGGTCCCAGACGTTCCTATAGTTCTGGCGTTGGTCCGAAACCTTTAGGCGAAAGGCTTGGGATGTCGAAAGGAAAAGGAACTCTCACCAGGGAACGGTTAGCATACTTTGTCTCGTCCCCTGTTTTGTTCAAGAGAAGGGCGGCTTGGCGGATCGCAAAGTCCTCAAAGGCGTACTTGTACGACACACGGCAGACCCAGCTCGATAAGCAGGCAGCCATTATGAGCAGTAGTACGCCCGCGTACCTCAAGGGTCCTGCTGCCTTCGTTCGTTGTGATACCCGACTTGTACGGTATGTAACCATGTTCACTATCAAAGCACAGTATAAGTTAGGGTGCACGAGGTTTGCACGAGGAATCTCACTTGTAAACACTGGCTTGTCGGCCTTCGATGTTCCAGTCTGGCGGATTTTTTTCCGCGTCTGCTATTTGCGCGGCATATAATTCCTCCAGATTGATCCCTAGCGCTGCCGCTTCGTTGTGATAGTTGATCGCAAAATGACCGACGATGACATCGGCGCTGGACCCTATACGATCCCCATTGTCGCGGGTCAGTGTCGCGAAGGTGAGATGTTGTAGGGAAACCAAACTTAACCTCCTTGAGTCCAACCGGGGAGGTTGTTCGCTCGACATTCTGGCATCCAACCCCTCTTGCGATATGCATCGATGTAACTATCAACAATCTGCGCATAGACTTCGGGAGAGTGGAGGGCCATCAGAGGGAAAAATGTTCGGAACTGCCGTGTAACGTAAGGTGAGCCTCACATCCTGAGTTTCTCGTATCTTACCGTGTCCCAACTAATAACCAGAACGTCAGCGACAGCTTCACAAAACTAGCAGAGTAGATAGACGAACCTGCAATACAACGAATCAAAGTAAAACGAGCTCGTGCCTGCAAATTGTCCTTGCGCCTCGCCTGTAGCATTGTTCTTTGATATGCGGCATGTCAGCAATCTGAATGCAGCTTCCAGAAATGGGAAAAAGGACCCACTGGGGTTAACGAAGAACGGTACAATGAAGAGTACAGGAGCTCCGTCAGATCCGGTGGCGTGTGTGGCACGTCTATCTCTATGCGACTCAGCCTCTCGTTCCACAATTCCTTGCTCTGGGATAGAATATCTTCGAACGTGGTGGTGCCGATTTCAGATTCCGCGTTGTTGCACGCCTGTTCCTCTGAAACAAAAGAAACACCGACGCGAATCGTCACTTGTGTTGGGTTCTCCGCAAAAGAGAAGAGAGCCCCAGATTCAACCACGCCGCCGAAGCCATTAAAGGGAAGGTTGAGCTTCGTTTCGCCACGACTCCGCGTGACTGTGCCATTTCTGTGCGACAATTACGATTCGCCCGCCGAAAGAAGAATGCTGTATACATACCGTCCCCTAGTCCAGATGCCGAACTGATCCATTTTCTGGGTTCCATTGTAGTAGAGGTCGTAACACGCGAATGCTTGGTATTTGAACGACCCCGGCCCAAAACTGCCCACGTCGTCGTCAGCATTCAAAGGGACTGGCCGCAAGGTACTTTGGAAGCATGCCTTGGGCCCCAAAAGCCACCAATCGTGATTCGCCCTGCCTTTGGATCGATGGTCATATTTCCGCCCTTGAAGGAACCGGTAAGGTCGTTGGAAAGATCGAGGGTGAAGAATGGCGTGATGTCGTTTGGGAAGGTATAGCGCTCAAGACCGGCACGTCGCGTTGAGGTTGCTTCCATGCGAATGCTGTTATTGAGTGTGAGAGAAAAATAACCAGGAGACGCATCTCCATGTACGAGATCAGATTAGGATGTTGTGATGGAGCTCAATAGATAGGTTACCATCTGTATTGCTCATCCGGAGGCGCTCACGGCCTGCAAGGTTGGGTGTGCAGGTATCGAATCCACCAGGGCAGATTAAAGGCATGATCTCAAAGTTTCCGTAACTCCCTAGACAAACCAGGATCAGGCTAGGGTCATAGCGATAGATTTGCGTAACTGCCAAACCTGTGGACCCTGTACCACTATCGTGTAGCGGACTGAAGCCTCGGATGAACTGTCTACTGTCGGTGATGTAGCCTGATGACCGGGATGAATTAGACTTCTGGCAAGAGAAGCTTCCCGTCTCACCAGCAGGTGCGTAACCAGTCATGTCCGCGTTGATTTTGACCTGGGTTCATGCTTCAAGTACCATCTTGGTGAAGTGACGGAAGGTAGCCTACCATGCCAAATGGGATAGATGCTCCTGGGCTGTGCCGGATTGGGGGGTGTTAGTCAGGTGTACCGAACACAGGTTACACACCAGAGACAAACCAAACATCTCCAAGTTTATCTGATACGAGTTCCATGCATTCGGGGTCAACCCACTGGCGTTATTTGGGTGGTAGAAAGAACTTGAACGTACCAGTGCCAATGAAGGGGTTGACAAAGCCAGTATAATCAATATCGGACCCCTTGGCAGCAGCTTCGATAGCTGCTGAGATTCTGCGCTGGACCTCAGGGGAAGGCTGAGCATACACGAAGCCGCAAATAGCGACAACGACGGTGAGAGTGCCAGCAAGAGACAAAGCCATCCGAGTAATTAATCACCGTAATAGAGGCATCCCTAGGGACGCAGAATATTTATACCCCTCGCTAATGGACATGCTCGTGGGTCGCTCATGCTGGGAAGATTCACCGGGAACTGTTAGGTCGAAATGGGAGCACGTATGGCGCGCAATATTAGAGATCTGTGAGTAGATACGCGGAAACTTAGTGAAACACTTTGCACAGACTAGGACACTTTAGCATACTTTGACGCTCATTTAACCGTAGTTCGGCACGCTAGTTCCTGTTCGTTCATATATTCGTGGCCAGCCGTTTGTGCCCTCGGTTCCCGTGTTTACCTTGCATGTGTTCTGAGGTGAGTACACATGATATACCATAAGAGTTTCCGTGTTTACCTTGCACAGTGTCCTGGGGTGCGAAAGCATGCCTTGGAAATCAACCTATGGGGCTTTTACATTTTCTATATCTCATTTTGTGGATGCGGAGTAAGAAGCGTATTGAGCGGCACGGCTGACGTGTGTCACGGTACCAATGACAAACGATCTTCTTCCGGTGTCAATTTTAGTCTTTGCATAAGAGCTACCCGGAGAGACGAATTCCGACGCGCGTAGTAGGGGGAATCCAATGCAAGCTGCCCAGAGGGCCAGAACAGTATGGGAGTATGAACAAGACAAAACGAACATGCGAATACTAAAACTCGGCTATGTCAAGTTTCCAAGGCTGAAAATGGGCTCTGCTCGCTGTAAAGTGAGTGTCCTAAGTTACGACACCATGAGTGGGTTCGTCGTTGTCGGTGTTTGGACGGTGCCGAGTTAATGCTTACTAATATAGGCTGATTTTAGGGGTGACCCGGCAAAAATATTGTCACCGCTTTGGTCCGCGTTGAACGCAGTGGCGACCGTGAAAAACTTGAACTCGTATGTTCATTTGGTCTCATGCCCACGACTGCAGCGACGACGACAGCAACAAAGTCACCAGTTGCTCGCGCAAGGAAGCAGCAGACGGCCATCCATTCAGCTCTGGCACCCTGTATAACATGTCAGCCACCCCCTCACTCGCTCGATACTCTTGACCTCTCGTCTGCCTCGCCGGCTGCTGCGTTCGCTTCTCTCCACTTCCGTGTTCTTTCATGCCTCACAGATATCGAAACCTCACTTTCGCAACTTGAATCACCGCTTCCCGACTTCGATTTCGGACATGCCATCTCCAGGGGTGAACTCAAGGTCGAAGAGGTTCGGGCGTGGGCCAAGGATGGGCTCGAAATTCTCAAACAGATCAAGGCAGAAATTCGCTCACATTTGCCCGAATTCAACCTCGACCCAGTTTCCGTGGAGAACTATGTTTCTGCTCGTCTCCATGACTTGTCAGACTCTTCCAATCTTAAGCGAGTAACGTTGCACCTCCCCGACCTGCCGCGCATTCCTCGACCCGAACAATATTTATTTATATTATCCGACCGTTTAAAATCCCTTCACTCCCACCTGTCATCCTCCAATGCCTTTTCTCACATCGTATTCCCCTCGTTTCCATCGACCGCCAAGCTTTCCGAACTCATCGACACGTTGATGTCTTCCGATCGCGTTCCCGTGACGTTACGCGCACGTTCCATGAGCCGAACCGAAGATGCATTGGGCAGAGCCACCGCAGAAGTTGCACGTGCCATTGAACGCTCAATTCATGGGGCCAAGCTGATAACTTATGGCGATCTCCCTTCAGAATGGCGGAATAATCCCTTTGTTACCCATGGATATCGGTCCGTACCCTACATGCACATCTGGACCGTCACTAATGCCCGCGTATCTTCTCAGGTTCATTCCTCTTAGTAGATGGCCTCTCATTGTCGCGTCAATTTTCGCATTGCACAACGAGACCCGTATGTCTTTTCTCCACCTAGATGTTCACCGTTGCTGATGATCAGGAACTTTGCAAAGTAAATATTCACACACATCTGATCCCCTTTTTATTGTGGACTTATAATACCGGCCTTACCTTCCTCGGTTCCTCGATACCCCCTGCATCGGCAATTGCTTTAGACACCCCCATTCTCGCGTTTACCGTCTTTTCCCTTTTCACGCTGTTCAGCAGCGTTGTCTGGCACACCATGGCCGGGTGTGCTCACCATAGAGGCATGGTTCTGTGTGCCAAAATTGACTACGTAGGAATTTCTTGGTATGTCTGCACTTTATCACTGATCCCTTCCTATTTCGATTCCATGTGTTCTCACATTTTCACGTAGGCTAATCAGTGGCACCGTTGGCACGGTCATTTACTATGGGTTTCAGTGCAATACCACCGCCCGTGATATATTCCTTGCAATCTGCTTGATGAATGGACTCGCGGGTACAGTAATACCTTTCTGGGACTGGTTCGATAAAAGCGAGAACAAGGCTTGTATTTTAAACTTTCTCCGTGAGCGACACTTCATTGACGACATGTTTTCCGTAGAAATGGCGCATCATTTTCTTCCTCTCCTCGACCCTTTTGATCACGTTTGGTCCTCTCTCACAACTCGCCTTGCTGCATTCTGTCCGCGACACCGTTGATTTCATACGTACGTCTCTAATTCGATCCATTTCACACTATTATTGACTTTACACCAATGAAGGACCTGTGTTTCCATCCATCACGTCGTATGTCACAGGGCTTCTCTTTTATGCCACTCGCTTCCCAGAGTGTCTACTTCCCGTGAAGTCGCCTCGCCTCGCATGGCTTGGCGGTGGGTCCCATGCACTGTGGCACATATTTATTGTGCTTGCAATATCCCTACACCGCGATGCTCTCCCTGTGCTGAAGGATGGTATCCTGGGTGCTGCCACCAGTGTCTGTCCCGTGCTTGCGGAGTAGAGGCGCATCAACCTCCTGAATGAACCACATGGTTTCTAGCTTTCTTAGAGAATCCCGCCTCGTCCAGGATTGCGCGTTCAGTTCTTAGCTCTCCATCCGCATAGTTTATATATACTTGTAGATCGTGCCATCATATGGCTGCTTTCGATGATTTGTATACCCGTAAACCCATAGTCCATTATCATACATATGTAATACACGTAAAATACTCTGAAAGCGATGCGACAATGAACGACGGATTCTACATGAGTTTGGCTTCCCGCTTAGCCTGTGCCACTTGGGCAAGGCGATGCGCACGAAGCGAGTTTTGTGTGCCCTGGGCACCCTTCTTCGCGCTTTGCGCGTTCTGGGTGGTCGGCGCCGTACCTGCCTGCGACAGCAGGATGGGCGTCATGTCTGATGCGAAACCAGGAATCCGGATATTGTGATTACGTTCTGTGAGTGTTCATGAGCTTACTCCGCAAATCTGGGGGCGAGCGAGAAAACATCAAAGGCAGGGTACGCGTTGTACCATGTGCTCGCTTTGCTGGGAGGGGGTCCGAGAACACGCACCGAGATGGAGTTGCAGGTCCCTCACTTCTAACGTATCGCCACCGCGGTGCTTGGCGAGGCGACACCCGAAATTGGTGACCGAGTCGATGAATTCGTCCGCAATATCCAAAAGTAGCTATCCGGCGGCGAGAGGTAGAATGAGAAGCGTGGGTAAGAAAACGAACGCATGAGCCTCAGGGAAGGGTAGAAAGGGGAACGGCGCACGTCTTCGACCTCAGGCTCGATCTTGATGTTCGGGTCGATGCTGAGGGCGAGGTCCTGGATCGATCGGCGCATGCTCGCGTCGCCGGGCGTCGACTTGCGCCGCGAGGACGCCTCGTCCGCGACCCACGTTTCCTCGCTCGGGTTCTTCAGAGCCGACGGCGTGCCTATTCACATCATGTATCGCACCGAGAAAGATCGAGGGACACAGAGAGAGAGACGCCACGACGGCAGATAGTTTCAGTTTAGGCCGGTCCGTGGCTGAAAACGTTACGAAAAGCGGAAACGAACGCACCTGCTATACGACCCGCTGTTATGCCACCCGAGAGCGTTGGCCGTCCCGCAGCTGCCGTCGACCATGGAACCGGACCTGGGTTCGTTGAATTCAAGGCCGCGCTGATCGGATATGTGTCCTTTGATATCGCGTTTTCGCCCAGCATCGGGGCGGTCGAGCTGCCCGTCGTCGCCTTGAGGGCCGAGAAAGCCGACTGAGGGAGCGGGCTGGGCGCGGGCTAAAGGACACAAAGAAAGCGCAAACGCAACACCGTTGGTTCGCCATGAGAGTGAGGATTTGATGGGAGTGTGTCCGTTAAGGAGTCACGTACCTGCTTTGTCGCGGGCTTGTGCTTGTCTGCATAGTCCCGTAGCTGGTTGCGAAAGGATACAGATATTGACGATATGGATGTAACTTTGTACAGGTATCATGGCGTACCTGCATAATCTGCTGCTGGTTGAGTTTCCCCTGCTTGGCCAAATCATTCAGTTGGTTCATGTTCTGAAGCAGCACCGCAGCCAAGCGGTCATTGGACATTGACGCGCCAGATGGATCCTTGAACGCATTTCCGAGTGCTGTGATGATATTCGCAGTGTTTGCGGAGGACCCGTTGGCAGCCATGGAAAGGTGTAATAGTAGAAGTGGTTGGGCCTCTCCACGCACGCAGGTCGGTTAATGGGCCGGTCGGGCCGGTAATCTGCATCCAACCAGTATCCAACCGATGATGATAATGTAGACAATACAACAAGAAACCTAGTAAAGTAAAAATATATCCTAAGCAAAATGCGTCATAAAATATATACGAGTATTTAAGAGTTCATCGTGATGGAGGGTATCGCCAGAGGATATGAAATAACCAATACAGTTCACGTAGGAGGCCAAGCCTTCACCCGGTCATCGCCACCCAGACCCCAAGCATCCCACACGAAGCGTTGTGCCTGTGCAACGGCATCGGTAATACTACGCTTTATGTAGTCTATTGGGCCTTCGATACCAAGACGTTCGACATAGGAGGGCTCCGACGAGCGCCGACGGAAAAACGCAAACAAGCTGGTGTCGTAGCTGTATTCCGGTTTGTTCGGGTGGATGTAGAGGTCCGCATAGAATGGGTCGAAATATGTGGTGAGAAAGTGATGTCTTGCATGGAGCCTTGACATGCTACCATCACAGAAGTCAGATATTTGATTACATATACCAATTGAACTGACGTACCGATACATAACCAAGAAAAATACGAGCTGGAGGAGGAAAAGGCTCCAGAACAGCCAATGGTTCCATGACACTGCTCTTCGCTCAGGCAGGAAGTTGGGCTACGCAAAAAAAAATGCAATTATTTAGCGGGCTGGTGTCGCAAAGTGGTGATTTGACTCACCAGGAATCTACTTCTCCGCATGCTCTCCTTCAGGGAACCGTATTTGTGTGCCGTCTGTGCATGTTGCAGCGACGTAGTAAGTTGGGTCCGCATGTCCCGTGCTGCTTTCGACACATCGTAGAGTTCGCTCAATCGGGCGTCATCCATCATCATATTTCCCGAGCTGCGACGGGTTAGAGTTGATCAGCCATGTAAAACGACCCAAAGATCAATAGCACTGGGATCAACACTCACGTATCCACACCCTTGAGGCCTTCCTGCAGATCTACAACTGCTCGCTTCATTCGCTGGAGAGCCTCTTGACGCGAGTAACGGACTTCAGTCACGGTGTCCTCGCTGTCGTTCTGCTCAGACAGGTCCTCGACTTCATGCCCCAATGCGTCGACCATGCGTACGCTGGCGCTGCGAGGCGTTTTGAGTGGGCCACCGCCAGGCATGCGCAGGGACACTGAGTGCTCCTTTCGCGAGGGGGTGATCGGCGGATCACCCGGGGCGCGCCCGTATTCGTCCACTAACCGTACGCTGGGGGGTCGCCGTGTCTTGCGGCGTGATGGAGATCCCGCAGAGGTATAATCAGTAGTGTCTGGAGGAGCTCTTGCGACTGTACCATCTGGTTCTTGGTCATGACCACTTGTCAATTCGAACGACGGTGGAGCAGGCGTTGATGACTTGACGTGGTCGAAGGAAGGCTCCGACATAGACTCGGAGCTATCCTGGCCTGGTTTTGCTAGCGAAGCTCCATCCCAATCCGCTTCGGGTAACGAGACTGCGTCTTTTCCGTCCTTCACGCCCGCGTCTGCATCTGATGTGGCGCTATCTGAAGGTACGGTATCGAACCGCACCTTCATCAGGTTTTTCCGACGAAGTGAGCCGGGTGTCGGAAACCAGCCTCCAGGTGGCGCAGGTGTTCGTATGGGAAGTGTGCCTGCCCTGGAAAGCGCAGAAGGGCGTGCTAAGGTGGACGATTGTTCGTCGGTAGAGGAGGTTTGAGGGAGCGAATTTGATCGTGTGCGCATCAGCTTAGCCGTTGTGAACGAAGTTGAAGTGGGCTGGGGAGTTTGCGAACGTGCAGGCGCAGGTGTTGTGGCCCAGGCACCGGGGGGACGAGGTGTCTTTGTGACGGTAGCGTTGAGCGGACTAACACCTTGACGATTCGTGGACACGACGTCAAAGCCTTCCGTCTCATCTTCGGACGATGAAGGTGGACCAGGGAGATCGGGAAGACCGTTAGGCGGCGGAGGAGTTTCAAATTCGATTTTGGAAGTGCTGAGGGACGGACGAGGTGGGGTGGAGAGCTCGAAGGGGGGTGCCGCGTCGATAGGAGTTGCAGCTGGGGGAGAAGAGGTCTCCGAGGCATGATCATCAGCAGAAGAGGCATTTGGCACGGCCTCCGCATGAGCTAACGAATCACCAACGGGAGAAAACGATCGAAACTTCTCCGGCGGGGGGATCTCAATGGGCCGGACAACGGGTGTAGGTGCGTCCTGCATACTTTCATCACTCCCTGAAAAGATGGACCATCAGAAAACGCTTGTCATGGTGAGTGCTGGGGGACAGCAAACCTGGTAGGGACGAAGCGGTTGTGCTTTCAGGCCCAGAGGTAGGTTCAAGCTCAAGCTCAGGATCGGGCTGGAGATAAATGTTTGGTGGGATCGCGCCGTTGGCTTCCGTAAATTCGGTCGTTGTGCGTTTGTGGCCTTTTGTGAATGGTCGAGCATGGCCGTTTCGCTTGATCTCGACCTTTGGCACCTGGCTCGGTGAGCGCACAGGAATGTGGCTGGGTTTTCCAGAGCCGACAATGCGACTCGTTGGTCGATGCAAAGGGGATGGAGAACGCTCGCGTGAGCTTGACTCAGGTTCGAAGTCGGGAAGCTGAGGGCGATTCCGTGGGAACTGCCAACCAAAGCGAGCAGGTGCTGACGCTGGGGAAGAATCCTTCACATCAGCGCTATGACCATTGGCAGGAGAGTCTGCCCGATGAAGGCGCGATGGCAAACGAGAAGGCTTGTCTTGTACGTGCCCATTTGTAGATTTCAATCGCGAAGATGTCGAGATCGGAATACGTGACATCTCGTCTTCTTCAACATGTTCAGGCGCTTCAGGGGGAGCGGGCAAAGACAGATCGCTGGGCCGTCTCTTTAAAAGCCCACTTGGTGGCCGTGCCAATGCTGACTCAGTATTCTGTGTCTGGACGACGCGAGAATCGGACATAGCTGGGGTTGGAGATGCAGCTCGCTTGTGAACAGAAGTATGAGTCCATTTCTGCTGTCGCGAACCCCAGTTACGCTCGCGTTCATAAATGCCCTCTCCATCCTCATCTTTCCGCCCACTCTGTCGTCTAGAAGCTGGGTCAGCGGGTGAAGACGCACGTGACGAGCTCTCAGAATGCAACGAGGAATGGCTAGCGGTGTGCCGGAGACGTTGGCTCTGGGCTTGTGGGTGGGCATGAGGTTCAGGGCTATTCGAGATAGTGCTTTGAGTCCGCGGGCGCAAAGGGGATGGTCCAGGAATTGGTGATGCCGAATGGCGATGCCGGTGATCCCATTTTTGATGCGGGGAACCCCAATTGCGCTCACGCTTGTAATTATCGTCTCCTTCCTCGGCAGCGCGGCTACTGACCGACTCGCTGGGTGACGATGGCCGTGAATGCTCCCGTGAATGAGATGCACTGTTTGGACCTGACCGTGGATGGTCCAAGGCATGACGTGGTGAATGCCCAGGAGAGCCCGTGTGCGACATGGTTCGAGAGCGCGCCGACAGTGGCATGTTCCATGTCCGCTCGCGTTCATGTTGGCGTTCCTGTTCGGTATCCTTCATGCGATCTCGGACTGCCCAGACGATCAGATCGAGTAATCGGAGGATTGGTACCACTCACAATCAGCAATGGACGAACTTGACCCAGCCCGGGATGACGACCTGCTGCTACCGCTGTGGGTGAGCTCTTGCCTATGCCGCGGAAATTCTTGCGGCAGTGGCGATCCCGTGAGTGAGTGTGAGGCACGGTGGTGATGATAACTATCTCTTCGATCCGGAGGAGTGAGAGGCATGCTCGGTCCTGAGGGCAAAAGAAGGTTAGAATAGAAGCAGCAACTTTAAGACAGATCTCACCGTTTCCTGCGACTGAATCTACACTTGAAACTGTAGGAACTCAACTAGGTATTCCCTGCATAGGCCAAGATGGACACTCACTTGAGTCATAACTATCCTTCCGGATACGAGCACCTTCTGAGCGGCGCGATGCATTCGCAGTCAGTTTGGACTCGGTCAAGGACCCCGCGCGCATGAGAGAGGAACGAGGCCGAGCCGCTAGGGAGGGTACTGTCGTTTGAGGAGCAGGAGGTAAGGGAGTTGGTTCTGTGAACACTGAGAAAATATCGTCGATGATAGCTATGTGACCTACGAGGCGGCCCTTGGTTGGTCGACGCGCCATCAAAACTATCGGCTACACCCATAGCACGTTGCATCTCAGAGTCTTGATCAAGGAGGTCTAATAAGGCGGAAGTTAAATCACAAATGGAAGGCAAAGGGGGAGGAGTGCTACTTGAATGGCTCCGGAATTGACCAGAAAGCTGCATCGTTTGCATCGAGGTGCTAGCGATTCCAGGTCCAGGAGGATGAAGCGAGGTGGTATTGTCTGTGCTGGAGTCGGAAACACCTGACATTGATTCTGCCAATCTCTGTGGCGGGAGTGATACGAAGGTAGAAGGATAAATACTCACCAGAGAGCCGAGATGCATGAGAGCTCATGATGCGATCCCTTAAGGCCTGGGTAGACGAACGAATACCAAACCCACGCGACGACTTGTCCAACTCTTCATCACTAAAGCTCATCCTCTCCCCCTTATTCCTCGCCCGTTCCTGAATCACTCGATCATTTCTCGGGCTATCCTCCACCTCGCTCAGGTCAATGCTATTCCTCCGGGCATCCTTCCGTGGTGTATCGCCTGGGTCGCGGAGGGCATGGACGAACAAACTCCTGAGGCTCTCGCGGGCCGAGCTCGTCGAAACGTTGGACCACCTAGGGGGTGGTTCAAAGTCGGATTCGCGATCCGAAGGCAGTGAAGGTGGAGATTCGTGGAGGAGCTGCGTCCGCGAGGCGGATGACGTGTTTGGCACCTGAGCAAGCAGTGCGCGCAGTCGAGCAGCGGGCGTGTCTTCGGTCACAGCATACATAGATGGGAGAGAGGAGCCGACAGCGAGTCGTGGTGTAGCATCCGTATCCTCGCTCTCGTCGTGCAGCGCGTGAAGACGCGACGGGCCGGCCGTAGGAGTGCGGGAGTTATCGTCATCTTGGGGTGAGAGCTGAGAGTGGCGGGTTAGCCGCAGGCGAGGGATTGACGGAAGAGATGGCGAAAAGTCCATAAGCCGGGAAATGAAAGAAGCTGGGGGTGAAGGTGAAGGTGCACGCCGTGCGTGCGCTGCACTGGCCTAGCACGTCGGGGCGACGTCGCGTTTTCGCCTCGTGTCGTTTGTCCAATACTGTGTATTATGTAATAAGCTGAAATGAAATAGGTCAGCTGATATAAGCACCCCAGTTTCACTTCGCACACACGCCAAGATCATCGATAGGACGATTCGTTCAGACACGTTCACTTGGTCTCGGTGTCACCGGTCGATATGTCGGTCTCAGCATCGCACCGATAGATGGCACTTAGATGGCTCCATCCCAAAACATATAAAAGGCCCACCCACTCACTTGTGGGCTTCATTCAACCTCTCACTTCATCACAATGACAGCCTGTTGGGAACCCGGAACCCAGTACAATAACGGTGACATCGTCGAATATGAAGGCAAGCTCTGCCCTAGTCGACCTCAATGATAATTCTCACCCTCATCGTCCCTTCTAGGTGCTAGATACAAAATAATTCAACCCCATAGGTCTCAGGTGACCACCACCGTGTACAACTCAGTCTGATCATCGTCTTACCCTTCTACTCAGGGCGATTGGACACCTCCCATAACACCTGCCCTGTGGGGTCGCGTCCCAAACAGCGAGTGCCAAAGGCAAGAGCCCTGCAAACCTCATCCTGAGAAGGGTACTTCGATCAGTCTTTCGTGTCTTTTGATCGACCTCATCGTTGCCCCTTCCAAGGTGGCTACCACGGCGGTCAGGGTACACAACAGTCAAATGACAGCTACCAGCGTCCATATCAGAGTTCCGAACCTCCCCAGGAAGAACATAAGAAGAACTGGATGGAAGAACACAAGACAGAGCTCGAGGTGCGGATCTAACTCTTCATCTCGAATTCCGTCAGCTCACTCATTTCCCTTCAGGTCGGAGGAGGGCTTTTGGCAGCTGCTGCTCTCGCCGGCGGCGTCTATGCCTATGGGAAACACAAAAAAGGAAAAGCTGAAGAGGAAGAGGAAGTGAGCCCCCTACTTCATTTTTCTGACTTCCCCTTACTTACCATTGTTGAAGAACCAAGGCCCCCCACCGGGATATCCTTCCCCTGACGCTCGGCAACGCCCCGACGAGTATCGCGAGCACGGTTCCGGCCATTCGTTTAGCGCCGGGAAGGTGGGTGCGCTTGCAGCAGGTACCGCCGCTATCGGCGCCGGAGGCTACGCCTACCACGAGCACAAGAAAAACAAGAAAGGAAGTGGCTCAGACTCAGACTCAGATAAAGTAAGCTCCCCACTTCATTTTTTATGATTTCCCACCCACCATATCCCCCCGGCGTTCAGGAGGAACGCTCCGAGGAGTATCGCGAGCAAGGTTCTGGCCATTCATTTGGCGCCGGGAAGCTGGGTGCGCTTGCAGCAGGTGCTGCCGCTATCGGCGTCGGAGGCTACGCCTACCACGAGCACAAGAAAAACAAGAAAGAAAGGGGCTCAGGCTCAGACTCAGACTCAGACAAAGTGAGCTCCATACTTCATTTTTTCTGATTTCCCACCCACCATATCCGCCCGGCGTTTAGGAGGAACGCTCCGAGGAATATCGCGAGCAAGGTTCTGGCCATTCATTTGGCGCCGGGAAGGTGGGTGCGCTTGCAGCAGGTGTTGCCGCTATGGGCGTCGGAGGCTACGCCTATCACGAACATGAGAAACACAAGAAGGAAAGGACCGAAGACGAAGTGAGCTCCCTACTTCATCTTTTCTGATTTCCCGCCCACTCACCATCGTCGAAGAAACAAGGCCGCATCCAGGGATACCCACCTGAACCTCAGGGATACCCGCCTGAACCTCAGGGATACCCGCCTGAACGTCAGGGACGTCCCGAAGAGGATCGCGAGCAACGTCACGGCCATTCATATGCCACCCCTGCAGTGGCGGGTGGGGTTTTGGCAGGCGCTGCCGCTATCGGCGTCGGGGCCTATGCTTATCACAAACACGAGGAACACAAAAACGGCCCCCCGACCTGGGTTGAAGTCGAAGGACGAGACAACATTCCCGAAAACGCAATAGAGGCCGGAAGGGACAGAGATAACCATCCGATCTATATCGCACGGGCGCATTACGAAAATAGTCACCGTACGTCTGGGCGGTTATGCTTCTGCATCCCTTTGATATCTCATTTTATGTATAGAGGTCGGAAAGGCTTGTTCCGTGTTCAGGGAAGGCGCGGCCATTGGGTATGGTGGCAGAGTCGTAGAGGTAATGGCACATTTTTCACACTTTCACGACCCCGTCCTCAGAACTCAATTTATAATTAGCTCAGAAGATTCGAGGTTCTCGTCGGCGATCCCCGCGCGATTCGTTGGGTTAGGTGCAGCTACCAACTGAATCTACAAGAACTCAAGGGGAAACCCGTGGAGGGTGGAAGGGAAGCGAACGGCGCCCCACTCTACGTCGCGCGAGTCGAATACAGCGGCGGCACGCATACCGCCAAGTGTGGGGAGCATCTTCCGGCCGCTCATCTGGCGTACGGTGGCTCGGAGGTCCAAGTCGAGGTAGGTATCATATCGATGCCGTGGAAATCGAGAAGTGACACTGATGTGCTGGCTGCAGGACTACGAAGTGTTGTGCTACGACAACTAAATGATGAGCCGTGCTTGCCAGATATGCTTGTGCCCAAACCTTGTACTGTGTAGTTTGTTTCTTTCCCCTAGCTGACTTTGATGTATGGTTTCGGATTGCCGTGCCACCGGGCGTCCATTCGCAAATGAGAAATATTGAATCGCATCACACCGCTGATATCTCCTCGGCATCGTCCACATGTCCACACTCGCCCGATCAATTGTGTGGCGCTGAACATGTGTACAAGCCTCAGGCCGTTAATAGACCTATACTCACAAGCATGTTTGTCTAGAGACGTTCGAGCCTTCTTGGCATCTCTTCTAAATCGGCCACATGACACCGCGATGAGAGTCGTTTTCATTTCAATTCAGGTCTTCACGGAGGTGTTGGATTAGGGAATAGGGGACTGATCCCCCAGAAATGTGACAACACGGGTAGTCTCGAGGGAACAATCGATGGATCAAAGAACACCACAGTCAGGACCCATACCGAAAAGAGATACACACAGAAAAACTAGACCAGACAAAAAGCACAGCGTAATTACAGGAACACCTGTAAGATGTAGGGAGTTGTGAACACAACAAAACAGAGGGTGAGGATGTAGCAACTCATATGATGATGAAGCGATGAAACTCTATGTGTATGCACGAGGTAACTCGTTCGAATTGTACACGGCTCTTGAGATACCCAAAGTATCTATCGTTTCAAGAAGCAAGTTATGGGAGGTAGCCATCCGCCCGGTCCTCAATGAGCTTCGCGACGTAAGGTCCATGTACGGGAATCTGGGATCCCTGGAAACCCTCAGGGTAATTGGGCCACGTCCATTCGGGGGCAGTCGTCGAGCTACATTCAAACCAGAGAAGCATTATTATCAGCACGCCGATCTTGAGCAGGGTTCGAAAAAAAAAAAAACCACATACG
>Ga0307512_10001924_pt1 | contig 27739 bp, 39 predicted proteins | sample 14_EM_MG_FD_200267 | JGI IMG/M metagenome (GOLD analysis project Ga0307512, IMG submission 200267) | Populus trichocarpa ectomycorrhiza microbial communities from riparian zone in the Pacific Northwest, United States - 14_EM | ecosystem: Host-associated > Plants > Roots > Unclassified | place... | reverse complement strand
GAGAAGCTCTCCCGGGTTAAAGTTGAGTGCATGCTAATCGGGCAATTGAGTATGGGTCCGGTGCGAAAAACACGAGGCTAAGAATATTTCAGTATTCTTTACGGAAGACGAATGGAAGGACATTCAGTTTACCTTTGCGAGACAGGAGCCGCATCGGGCGCTCTGGTCGAGGCCCTCTGAATGTATGGAGTCGTGATCTTGGGATGAGGACCGTCTGGATATGAACCAGTATTAAATTTGAATGAAATGTGAAATGTAGCCCTTGGCCCACTGGACGAGTGGACGAGTCAGTAGTACTGTATATGTTGGTGTCTGACGAGATGATGAAGCGAGGCGAGGCGAGAGGATCGGACGGCAAGTACGAGCCGGTCACACCTTAAGGATGTCTTTCATCTGTCAACAGTGCAAACAACCACTCCAGGTGAGACCGACTCTCAAATCTTTCCTTGTTTGATCCATGTAATCGTCGCTCGCACGGACATTAGCTAGATGCATCACTCATAGATCTCACTCCTTCCGCTTACGACATGATCGTTGGCTCTCTCCCACCCCAACCCAACGTTCAACCCCCTCCCGCAACCGAAGACGAGAAGCTCGCTCAGTTGCCTGCCCCATCCTCAGCAAAGGCTGCATGGAAGTCCACAAGGCAGGCGCCACACGCGTCACTGTCACCCCGGGCACAGGGAAAGCTCCCTCAACGGTCGCCGCTTCTCCCAAACGAGTCCTTTGTGATCCTGCAGGACAGCGTCATCCATAATATCCCTTCCCATGTGTCCTTCCCGTCACAGATCCGCAAGTCGCCATCCACTGAGCCAGGTGCAACGACCCCAAAGAAGGAATTGCCGCCCGAGGACGTCGACCACGTGAACCCTTCCCCGTTGTCCCATCACCTCCGTTCTACCCAGCGTCTTTTAGGCCTACTCTCCAGCCGGACAGACGTTGATCACCCGTTGTGCGCAGAGTGCACGCACGTCCTACTCTCAGCCCTCACACGGCAGCTAGAAGAGACCAAGAAAGAGCGCGATGGATACATTGCCTTTGAGCGGGAGGCCAAGAAGGAGAAGGAGAGAGAGAAGGAGGGTCTAGTTCCTGCGGAAGCGCAGCGAAGGATCGCTCGGCTAAAGGAAGAGGAACGGTCCGCGATCGAACAGCTGCGCGAAGCTGAGCGTGAGCGTGAGCAGCTAGCCGAGGAGCTACGCTCACTGGAGCTCGAAGAGAAAGCACTCGAGGAGGAGGAAGAGGAGTACGTCTTTGTGCTCTTATGTCGGGCTTACCCTCAAAATGACTTTGCTATTTCTCAGATTTTGGCGCTCTTACAATGCCCACCTATTGAGATCGGCGGACCAGAGCTCCTGCCTGGCCTCGCTCCGCGCAACCTATGCCGCGGACTCGGCCACCTTAGAACGACTCGAGCGCACGAACGTGTATAATGACGCTTTCTGCATCGGGCACGATGGCGTCTTTGGAACCATCAACAACCTCCGACTTGGGCGAGTTCCTGGCGTGCCTGTGCGTATGATATTAATTCGTCTTTCATAAAAAATATGACAAGCCTGGATTAGGTTGAATGGGCCGAGATCAACGCTGCGTGGGGGCAAACATTACTTTTATTGTACACTATCGCCCGGAAACTGGATTTCACATTCGAGAAGTCTGTGTCATCGAACCGGCGCTAGTCAGCAGTCACTCACGGTCCGTCCCTATATAGTTATCGCCTAGTTCCCATGGGGTCTTTCTCTCGCATAGAAAGGACCGCAGGTGATAAGGCCACATATGAGCTATATGGGTCTGGTGACCTCATTGGACGATTATTGCATAATCGGCGATTTGATCATGCGATGGTGGCGGTATTGGATTGTTTGAAACAAATCATTGACTGGGTCAAGACGCAGGATACAAGTGTCGAGTTCCCGCACCAGTGAGTGGATTTGTTTAGATGATGAAGAATCCCGCCGAGATGATCGATTCGATCCAGGATTGTCAAAGACAAGATCGGTGACTCGTCCATAAAGTTACAGTTCAATCAGGAGGAAACGTGGACGCGAGCATTGAGGCATTTGCTACTTGCCCTAAAGATCTTACTCAAGTGGACTACGAGTGGGAATAATGGCTAATCGGAGAAGGGGATGGATGTATCATACACACTAGTAATCAAGTTGGGACTTGCTTAGTGATGCGAGATGCGATGGATCTGAACCGAGCTCGGCCTATAAATGGCCTGACCGATGGCGACTAAAATCTCATCCCTCAAATCATGGGCCTCCTGTCTCTCGGAACACCCCTCGACTGGGATCAAGCAAAGAACTTTTCGGAACTTGTGAGGAGCCACGGTATAGATCAGTTCGTGAATACCTGGCTCCGTCTGAAGGACCGGCACGGCGATGAACTTCTCTGGGGAGACGAGGTATTCCACCATAGTCACTTGGCCGTCTCCCTGCCACGACCACTCATTCCCGCCCGCTGTAGGTCGAGTATATGGTAGTACAACTCGACCCAGACGCCAAGGATGCCGTGCTCTCTCTCTGCCAAACCACCATTCTCGCCAAACTGCAGGCCCTGACGAATGACAAAGATGCAAAGACGGGAGCCTCGTGAGTTTCAACCCTGCCGTAACCTCTCATCATCTTCATTTCCACTCCGCCGGCCACTGATGTCACCCTTCCAAATTTTCCCTCAACTTGACGCCCACGTAGGGTCATCCCCCCGGTGTTCCACCCCGAGTATGGTAGATACATGCTCGAGTCGACTCCCGGCGCGCCCTACACGGGCTGCGTACGTGATTTGGTCTTGGTCGAAGCCAACATGCGCCTTCGGTGGGTTATCGCCCGCTTGTCCCTGGCTCGTTTGTGCTGCGACAGAGAAAGGTTGATGAGAAGCCCCCTCTCCCCAAAGGCGGCACCTGGCTCGCTCAAATCTGAAACCTAATCAGATTCCCATGACCCTTACATCTTTCCCGCTCCTGGGAGTCCCTGGAAAGTTCACCGAGCCATACTTCGATCCCGTGGGGGCCGTGTCCAGCCACAGTTTGTTCCTGCCCGAAGAAATCACGAATCCCCACGCTCGCTTTCCGTACGTTGCCACCTGTGGTGTCACCCTTTGCACCCCGAAATTTTTTGTCCCGGCATGCTTACCAACCGGGTTTGCGTGATGCCGTTCTAGGACTTTGACTGCGAACATCAGGAGACGGCGCGGGTCAAAGGTGGCTATCAATCTCCCCATCTATATCGACAAGTCCACCCCGCGGCCATTCGTTGACCCGACCATCCCCTGGCATCGGAATGTGTTCCCCGAGGATCCAGGTGGGCTTCTCGGATCAATGGCCTTCGGTCTGCATAAGCTCACCGGCCTCCTAACACCCCCTCTCAGAGGCGAGGCATGGTGCCGCTCTCAATGATCACATTTACATGGACGCGATGGGCTTTGGAATGGGCTGCTGCTGTCTGCAGTTGACCTTCCAGTGCTGCAGTATCGAGGACGCGCGTCGCATGTATGACGCGTTGATTCCCATCGGACCCATCATGGTGTGCTCGGGGTTTCGCCACACTTGCGCGGTTTCTTTTTTTGTCCCCGCCCTGATTCCGATTTCAGTTAGCCTTGACGGCTGCAAGTCCACTATGGCGGGGGTACATCGCGGATGTGGATTGCCGGTGGAACGTCATTGCTGGGAGCGTGGATGATCGCACCGAGGAGGAGCGAGGGCTTAAGGTATGGTCATGGTTATCTTGACAACTGTCGAGCTAATTGTGTGGATTTGGCAACCAGCCACTTAAAAACAACCGAATGCGAATTCCTAAATCTCGGTATGATAGCGTGGACTTGTACATCTCCGAGAATTGGATGAATCGACCCGAGTACAACGACAATCCTCTCCCGATAGACGAGGATCTCTATGATCGCATGCGCCAGCGTGGTGAGCTTCCCTACCGATGCTAGCCTTTTTCACCGTGGTGCTCACCAGAGGCGCTGTAGGAATTGACGAACTACTTTCCAAACATATTGCCCACCTATTTATTCGTGATCCTATTGTTATTTTTTCTGAGCTCCTTGATCAAGACGACAGCAAGAGTAGCGACCATTTCGAGGTATGCTTCCATATACACATCTTGACCGCATTTGGCAGACCATGTACTGACATGTCCATGGATAGAACATCCAGTCTACAAACTGGCAAACCTTGAGGTTCAAGCCGCCACCTCCGAATTCTCCGATCGGCTGGCGCGTCGAGTTTCGCAGTATGGAGGTCCAAATGACCGATTTTGAGAATGCTGCCTTTGCAGTGTTCATCGTGCTTCTGTCACGGGCAATCATTACCATGAACGTAAACTTCTACATTCCTATCTCCAAGGCACGTTGCATTCTTCGTCGCTCGCGAGTCTTTGGTGCGCGCTATGAAAACTTACCATTGAGTGTTCTGGGGTTTATATAGGTTGACGAGAATATGCGTCTCGCACAACAGCGTGATGCAGTAAACCAAGCCAAATTCTACTTCCGTCGTGAGATTTTCACGCCCACTTCGTCGCGCGCAACGTCAGGCGCAGTGACTCCTGAGCTTCACCGCCCCGACCCTTGCTGTGACCCACCATCGACTAACGGGATCGCAAATGAGTTCCACAACAATGACAGCAACGGTCGCCGAAAGCAGCGCATGATGGAGAATTGTTTCCCGCCGCTACCACTGCCGGATGAGGGACTCGTTGGCGGGAGTGTGAAGGAGGAATACGGGGAGTACACCATGGACGAAATCATCAACGGCAGGGTAAGTAATCGTTACCTTACACCCCCAAACATGCAAAAAATCCACTTTCCTGCTTCCACCATTACCGCCTATCGCCGATGTGCATGCTTATTTTACTTTTGGGGGGCAGGGCGACGCGTTCCCAGGTCTCATAGGCCTAGTTGAGACGTATATCGGAACGCTCGACCTGTGCGACTCTGAGATGCGTAAAATCTCGAGCTACCTCGACCTCGTCCGCCGTCGGGCAAATGGCTCGTTGAAGACTGCGGCGACATGGATCCGAGACTTCGTTCGGTCCCAACCTTCGTACAAGTTCGACTCGGTCGTGAACAAGGAAATCAACTATGACCTTGTCGTGGCCGTAGATGAAATGTAAGCTTTTTCTGTCTTCACGTGACGTAGGTCCTGCCTTACAATGGTCGCATTTACAGTGAGCGTGGAGTCCGTCGCGTCCCCGACCTCCTACCCGAAGATTATACGGGCAGCGGGGAAGACTCTGGTTCTTTATGCGATTAATTCTCATTTTGCCCATTTTGGATTTGTACCAACATACAGAGCTTTCATGGGGGTCTTCAGTGTCGTGGATGATACCTTTTCCCTAATTGAGTTATAACGGTGAGGACTCAGTGTCACTGAGTCAGTGAGGGCGTTCCCGGAAAAGGGAAAGTGAACTTTGAAAGCCGCACGATCGTGGTTTTGGTTTGAAACACTGGACGACAGCTCTTTTGATAGAGTCCAGAATAGTTTTTTTCCTAGAGGCATGATCTCGAATCCTCCAGCAGCCTCCAGACTCGTCGAGACTTCCTTGAGCGTGTGGGAACACAGGCCCCAGGGATGTTCATTTTTGGTTTCAGTCGGAAAAGATGTGTTTCTTTTTCGATCTAGCCATCATCATGATGCATCATGGGTGCAGGCTGCGGCAATGCCCACAGATGAGGATGTTTTCCGCCCTTACTACAACCCGGTGGCACTTTGTGATAATGGTGTCACAAATACTTGCCTCCGATCTTGACTTTTCTTTCTATCCACTTATTTTTTTCACAGTACTTCTGATGTATAATTTCTCGATGAAGTCTGAAGCGTTAAGGGATCAATTCAAATTTGGTTGTCCAACATGGTGGTAATAGACTATATATCTTCGCACTATAACAGCTAGATCCAGCCGTTAACGTACTGAAGTGCTAAAGTACGGGACTTTGTATTACAGAAGATTCACAGACCCGGACCCGGCACCCGGCACAAAAATAAACGGACAAGATGGCACTTCGCTCGTCTCAGAACCCGCTGGCCGTCACGCGCAGCTGCTCCAGCTTTTTTAACACTTCGCCGACGGTCCGGTCCAGCTCCCCCGCTATCGCGCTCTGCTTGGCCGGCTGCAACCTCGCGAACGTCTCGCACAAGTCTCCGTCGACCACAGATTTCACGGGGACGTAGTAGCCCCGCCAGGCGAGATGGTCCCTCCCGATGAGGCTCGTTTGCTCGGTGCGAATGTGCTGCTCGAGCGTCGAGATAAAGTCGACGTCTTCCTTGGATGCGAGCGGCACGAGCACCCCGATCGTGCCGTGCAGGCCCGTATACAGCAGCACCTCCCGCCCACCGGCGACCATGGAGACCTTGTGGATGCTCGTGATGAGGTCGCCGACGTGAAAGTGGGCCAGGAGCTGCGTCTTGTGCGGTGCGCCCATGAAGAGGCCTTTTTCATGCAGGATGCCTGCGCCCGTTGGGTCCTCGTCCACCTGTTCTGACACCTTGGGGTCCAGCCTGTTCACAAAGACGTTGCCGAAGCGGTCTCCCGCAGCGATTGTCGTGTAGTCGACCATGGTCGAGCACGTGATCCAGCGCGGTTGACCGTCGTCTGCGAAAACGAGTAACCGGTTTTCCGGGGCCTTGTAAACGGCGAAATAGACAGACTCCTGCATGTCCCCGACGACAATGCGAGAGCCTTGGGTGTTGAGAGTAACGATGGTCGAGCCGAAAGTCTGATGAAGGTGAACAAAACCTTCAACACGGACGGTGCATCGTGACTGACCTTGTTCTCAGCTTTGCGCAGCATTTTTTTCTTGCCAACATCATAGATCCTCAAAGCCTTCCCTACACCTGCAACTAATCGGCCTTGAAAAGCAAGAAGCGCAATCGGAACGTCATCTAACTCCGTCTACGGGATGTGAGCCGACAAACTCGAACTCGGGCGATCTTGCAAGAATACCCACCTTGTGAAGTAGCTCTAAATCTGCTCCGTCATCGGTGAACTTATAAACCCGTAAGAAACCACTCGTGCAAGATCTTGGTGATAGCAGTGTGTCCTGCGCAGTGCCTACGACGAGGTGTAGTTCGTTGTTTCGTGCCTCGAAAGGCACAATGGCGAGGGAGAACGCGGCTTCGTTATTGTCCAGGTGCACAACACGAATACTCTTGTTCTAGTACATCCAAGCAAATATCATTTGATACCTGGTATGTGACCACGGAAAGTCAAGCGGCTCACCTCGATTGGATCAATAATACGGATGCATGAACCCCAGGTACCAGCTGGTGCCTTGGGTCGACCAAACTGCTCAAATGGAAGTTCAAGGACTTCCTCGTCCACTGCCTTCTTTTGTGATCGCTGGGGTACATGTAGGTCAACATAAAAAATACGGCGTCCCTGTATAATAAGGGCTTACCAGTTCTTGCAGCTTATTGGCAGCGGCAACCTCCCCTAGTACCCTGTGATCGGACTCGATTACGTAGAAGTAGGAGTTGCCAGGATGCGTAGTGAATTTGCGCGGTGTAAAGGAAAGCTGAAGCGCGTCCTGCTTGAGTTTCGTGCCAAGCTTTGCGATCTGGAAGATGCTGTACGGGTAAGGTGTCAGCAAAGCGTGCAAAACTCGGAGACGAAGTAACAATTCATTCAGTAGGAACAATTGGTATTAAAATAATTAGTTTCGACATGGATTATCCGGTCCGTTGATCTCATCTCGTAATCGTAGCGATTTCAAGGATTTCCAGAAATGAAACTCACCGTAGAACGTTGCTCGTGATCCCGATCAGGCCCTCTGGGCACAGTTCCGCAGAAAAGCCCCAGGCATAATCGAGGGTGTCAAAAATCAGCGGTGTGAAATGCATAAGGTTTTGGTGTGTGTAGTTGAGCCATGTCCTGGAGGACAGGGCAAGAAGCGCAGGTTGTGATTTAATCTGCACCCGAATGAGGCGGACCGGTCGTGTACCCAGGAATCTAAAGACATGACGCGGTTAATATAAAAATATCATATATTGTCATGTGGCGAGCCAGTCACCTCGTCCGCGTGTCTGTAAGTTGCCCATTTACCGGATCCAACACGGTTCTGAGAAGAACGCCAGTCTGCAACCCAATGTTGACAAACATAGTCGGCTGATTCCTGTTAATTCCAGCATCGAGCATGTCCACGATACAAATCGAGGAAGGAGGTGAGGTCAGCGCTTGTAAGCTGATTGTCTCTAGTGTGCTGTCTGGGTCCAAAGAGATTATGCGAACCGTCTGATCCTCACAACCAACGGCCTACGCGAAGGAAAATTAACTTAGAACACGGTCACGGTAACGTACTTACAAGATATGGCGTCCGCTGACGGCCCTCAGGAACATCCCCGATGCTCAGCGCGAGGACTGTGCTTCCCATTGCCTTCCGATCCTGGTATTCATTCAGCTGCCCGTCCAGATCCAACTCAAAGTATACCAATTCTGCAGAACTCAGAGCTACGACGACTTGCCGCTTGTTAGTTGTCGCGGCAACGATGGTTTTGCCAGAGGGGACACGCCATTCGTTTACCCTGCGGTCTACCAAGACGTGTCGAATGCCTTGTGGATGGACCTGTAGGAGCGCGTCGTCTCCAATTTGTTGTACGGCAAGGGTAGGTGCTGAGGAAAGGAATCCCGTGTCTTGAACCTCTTCTATGTTTTCGCCAATAGAGAGGACAAGAGTACCGTTCACGAAGGAAAGGATGATATAAGCGTCGTAGGTCTCTGTCAAGAGGTGAGGCCTGCCGCAGGAACACCATATGAGCAGAACTCACCATCGCTCCTCACCTTGACTGTCCAAACAGCATTGGGAATACCAGGTAAATCAGAACTCACAGTCTCCTCGACTTCAAGCCCATGCCGTAGCGTCCGGAACATACTCCGTGAACCACGACCATTGAGAGTGAAAATCTGAGGAGTATCTGAATTAGGAAGTAGATTTAAGACCTTGGAATCTAGAATTGGATTCAGGGATTCGATTTCGTCAGCTAACGCCAGATTCTCAAGTGGACGCGGTCGGAAGTAGGCACGAGGAAGGGGATGTTGGGGTTGAGCCATGCCGTAAGATGGGTAGTCCCGGGAACTGAACTCCTTCTCGTCGTCATCGTCACCAAGTTTTTGGAACTGATAGAGTTGTCTGTGTGGAACCTCCAGGTTGATGGACTAGTACCGACGACGAAAAGACCACGCACTGGTTCCCGAACTCGGATGCGACAAAAAGAAAGCCGGATTTTAGAATGCACAGGCCCGACGCGATAGGAACTGTGTCAAAGTACTTGATTTTTAGCGCCTTGACTTCCTCCTCTTCGTGTTCAATAGTGATTTTATATAAATCTCCCTCCTCGCTTTGTAGAAGGAAGAAGAAAGCACCCTGCATGGAACACTGGTCAAAAAAATAGAAAAGTATAAGACCGCACAGACTCACCTTCATTTTGTGCATCACAGCTGCTATGATAATAATCGCCCGCCCACTGTCACCGAGTGGATGCTTCTTCCGAGGAATGGGAACGCGATGCTGAGGTGCGTCAGCGTTCCGGTAGATAATATGGTCTTCTGTGCACACGAGTACACCTGAAGGACCGTCGAATCGCTCGGAAGATGCGAGCTGGCCACCTGGGACCTGTACAAGGAAGTTCGCCCTGGGGTCTGTGGGCTCGCTCCATTTTCGTACGACGTGATTGAGGCCCAAATCGAGCTCGTAGTAGGTTAATACCTAGAAAAATAGTCAAAACTCGACCCAGGGAAGACGGCCCCTGGACACACCTTGCTGGAATTGGCGGCAGCCTCTCCTGTTGGGTCTTGGTCAGCTTCTGTATAGTCGACTTCCAACGCCGCAAACATCGGGTTCTCGAAGCCAACGTCGACGCCAACGATGTGGTGGACGATAGAAGAATTTCTATGTGCCTCCAGAGGGGAAGAAATGGTGAGGTTGGCAGCGGCATCACGGTTGAGGATATATACGAGCTTCGACTTTTCCATTGCGGCGATCATAATGGCGCGTCCCTTGGGGTCGATGGCAAGGTACTGTCCAGGAACAATCCTCCTTGCGCCCGACTTTCCGAACGTCTCTTGGTGAACTTTGACGAAGCTGCTGGTGCGAGGGTCATAATCCAGGATCACAATGCGACCAGAATCTGACCCTACAATTGCGTAGTCTGAGAAGGTTGGGGATGATGAGTGAGGGGAGAAGGTCAGATACTCACGAGGGCTTACCCTTAGTTCCTCCTGTGAGCCGAAAGGCAGCTAGGGTGCGAATAGAGCCAAAAACGTCTGTCGTAATGATTGTTGATAGCTTTCCAGTCTGAACATCGGGGCGCAGAAGCTGAAGGCGCGTGCCATGAGAGATGATGATCTCCTGCTGCCTGGCACCTGAAAAGTTGCCAACGATGGCTTGCAGTGACGCTGTTGGGGGTTGAAGGGTCAAATTGTACAAGTGCATCCGCGGCGAGCTCGAATCCACCCAAACACGCAACAGCCACGAAAAGGAAAAGCTCGAATAGACGCGTATCCTCACGTGATTTGCGTGGCAAAATCACATAATTAAAAAAAAATACCCCCCATTTTTTTGAATTAAATGACATAGAGAAACAGAAACAAATAGTGTCCAACTAACGTACGGACCCTCATAAAACTACAATATTAATAGTAACCCCAGCATCGCCCTTCGGTCGAACATAAACTACTCAAATGACGTAGCTATCCCACATATACTTAGCACGGTGCCACGAAACAGAGTACCAGAGGGCTCACCGGAAGAGAGGACTTCTGTCTCCCAGTTCACAATACTTTTCCGTCATGTTATGGTCAATGCCCTCGCGGAGGCACATTTCCTCCCTCTCCTTGTTGAGTGCTCTGCACCTCCACATCAAGAAGGCAGAGGCTATAATGCTACCCGGCATGCGAATGACACCTCAGCTCTCGTTCCTGCCGATGATCGAATCCATACCTCATGATAAGGCTACCGATGATGGTGCCGTGGCCCTTGTGAAATCGCGGTGGTTGGTAATACACGAATGAAGCACAGATACTGCACCTTCACGTCACAACTCGTTTAAGCTAAGTGATGCGGCGACGTACCCTCCAAGATTTCCCAACCCAATGACTGCGCCGTAAACAACCCGCCTCTTCAAATCGCCCCCTGCATTTCCCCCAGCCCAGGACAAAATAATAGCACTGGTGGAGTGCACACCAGAGGCTGCCAAGAAAGTAGCGGCATAGCCAAGTCCAGGCTTACTCGTTGTGTAGGCGATGATGTATCCGATCATCGAAACAGTGGACCCAAGGATGACAAATGGACCTCGCAAATTCATCTTGTCAGAGAGAAAAGAGACGCCCATTGTGCAGATGCCAGCACACATGAAAGGCGGTGCTGCCATGAGTGAAGCTCCGCTAGCAGAGAAGCCTAGATCGTGTATGATGGTAGGCATGAAGAGAGCGACAGCATAGAGGGGGATCAATGTGCTGTATGATCGATAATTAGGTCACGAATATGAATGGAGGAGCAAGGGGCACAACGGACCCCAAATAGATGATTGCACACGTGTGAGTCTTCCAATCTCCCAGAGCTTGCCAAATGAACTGCACACTAAAGTATGTCGGCTGGCCCCTGTAGTCTTCCCTCAGTGCTTCTAGGACAAACAGCCACTCATCCTCCGTTAGGAATGTTGGTATCTCTGTATCCGGATACTGAAAGACCATTAGTGGCCAGGGTGCATGAGAGTCACCGATATACGGACATCATGCATGAAAAAATATGACACGGAGGCTATCACAATGGTCACTGTAAAGATGTCAACATACAGGCGAGGTCAACATGTGCAAACGTACACAAGCCCTCGATAAGAAACTGTACAATGAGATGTCAATAATTTGTCAAGTATCGAGAAGAGACAGAAACAGACAATCCACTGCCACCCATGAAGACCACCTTTTCTATGGATATAGAGTCAGCGCACTCTGCTATTCCCAAACAAGGGATACCTTACCCTCCCAAATGTTGAATCCCATACGCGAGGAAGCCGCCGAACCCTCCACCAAAACATGCTGCGACAGCCAAAACAGAAATACGTTTGGCTTGCATCTGGCGAGGGTACCACGAAGAAATATAGTATATCAGGCCGGGTAACAAGCTCCCTTCTGCTAGTCCAAGAAAGATGCGGGCGCTATGCAAAATCAGTGATGAGGGCAATGAGGCAACCAAATTCCCTCACATGACTAGACCCTGAAAGGAATTTACCAAGCTCATGCATGCCATGATAGTGCCCCAAGCAATCATGAATGTAGGAACTGAGGACACGATGAGCCGTATTCACCATGCGAAGAATAGAATACTCGCCCCATTTGGAGGGCGGAAATAGTTTGAGAATGACGTTCCTATCAACATAGTCTTAGCAATACAGTTGCCAGTTGGTTAAATGCGAAGACCATACGAAGGTACCTCCACCGTGCAGTAGGTGATCTGAATGGCGCATATCATTTCGACCGACCATTAGACCTATAACAAAGATCTTACAAAGAAGACCGCGGATGCAATGCTGTAGCGGAACCCGACGAGATGAAGATCTGTCGACATCCCAGCTACCTTTGCGTTGCCTATTTCGAGACAAAAGTTGGACAGTCGGCTACGAGCTTTCAACTATCAACAGAAAAGACGTACCAATGTTGACTCGATCCCTTTGAATTTAGAGAACATAGGTCAATGCGTGCTATGGCCAACAAATATTCGCGACTCACAGATAGCTCATGAGGAAAAGCAATGAAATCCAAGGCAATATGTGAAGGTCAACTTTCCGCCAGATGAGCCTTGGGTTGATATCCTCATTCGTAGAGTGCGATTCCGCCAGAGAGTTTGTGAACGACGTGGTTTGGCCTTTGAGCCCTACTCGAGAAGAATCAGACTTGGGTGATGAGATAGCTACGAGACGCATCGAGGGCGATGGGGGTCAGATGCCGAGCAGCCAGGCTGGTAAATATAGGCGCGTCGATCATGTTGATCTCCCCATGTTTTCAATGCGGCTAGCGATACACACCAGAATAGGACGCGTTTGCATCGACGCGTGAGACAGCGGCAATCAAGATTTAGCTTGACAGGTAAACGCAGATACGCCACCAAAAAAAAAAAAAAGGGAGGGACTAGCGCAGATCCCTTGAGCACGCGCACGAGAGCCCCACATGTAATTCGCCCAAGACTGGCACACTTTTCGCGGCGCCTCACGGCGGAGAACGGAAAAAATTGTTGCCAACCGCCGGAGGCGATCACCCCTGTACAGTGGCACAGGACATACGAAAATGGGGATACGGATACCCACCAGCACTGTACCGGCGGAAAGGAGTGCCCAGTGGAGCAGGAGGATGACAGCGACCGTCATCATTCCCATTCCGAGGTTGAAATTCCCTTGGCATAGAACAGTTGTAGGGCTACCAGATCTTAGAAGAAACCCCATTCAGCGGTGGGGGAAGTACGTCAGAAACAGTATTAGGTGACACCCGGTGGTCCTTTAAAATGACGCCGTACCTGATCAGCGAAAACAGTTTGACAGGGTGCGTTCAAGATTGTATCCCGTGCGTGATCTCTATCTGGGGGGTGCCAGATAGAGATGACGTTTTTGTGCCACGGACAATTTTTACATTAGCCGAACACAGTGTTTTTCACAAACCAAATAGAGTTTGTCGCCTGCCACAATGACTGGATCCTGCATATGAGACTCATATGAGGCTTATCAATCACGTGCATGCCTGTCTCGAGGAAATCGAGGGTCGGAGTTCAAGTTGGCTGGCGTTATCACAAACCGAAAAGCGTTTTCACGCGTCTGTATACATTCCCGACCCGAACAGCACATTTTCTCGCACAAGATACCTTATCTCGCGCCGTGAAAACGTTCCCGAACGCACCCTTAGAGCCTTTTTTGTCTTTGCACGGAGATGTATGTATATTCGTGCTTCCATTCTCATGGGAAAATTGTTACGGGAGAAAACCGTGATATGACGCAGAAAACGATGTTGTACGAGTAACTTGAAGTCCTGATAGTATGGCGATGATATGGTGGACAATCATATCTACCTGAACGACGAGTGTACAGTATAGTACAGTACTACGATAGTCCTGATCGCGCCTTTATAAAGTTTTGTAAGATTGCGATCTTTATTCCTTAGGCATACAGCATGGTTCGATCAAAAACAAGGAGTCAACCCGAGGGTTACCTGAATTGAGTTGATCGAGTTACCAACTGAACTACAGTGTCAGACAGCATAAATCGACAAATTTTGCCAGCGCCCGAACTATTTTTTTTTAGTGCAAACGGAAACCGGGAATCGTGATCAGGAGGCCTGAGCTAGTGTTGCTGGAGAGTTGAGTTGAGCTGAGTTGAGTTGAACTCAGGCTGACTGCGGCGCGCTACGCACTAAGAGTTGCACCATGTGCACACCAGGTAGGAACAAGTCGGTGAGCTACTAGCGGACCAATCAGCATTCAGGATTTAACAAAGTGTCGTAATCGCTGTAGATGGCCAGTGGCCATTCCGCCTTATCGTGCAATGCTTTGTTTATTTGACAGACCGATTTCCCCACATCATCTACTAATCTGACTGTGTGTTCCAATTGGTATATAACTCATGTAGCCCCGCCTCCTTCCATGGCCTTCAGCAGCTCAAGAGCTGCTGCCTCGGTCACTGGACCCTCTATCATGTAATCTTCTTCCATTGCAAGTACACCCGTCGTGAAATCAAGTCGCTCCTGCTGGTATAAGTGCTTTAGGATTTGGAGCATCTCCATTGTGGTGTGGCCAAGCTGGCTGCGGCGCGGGGTGCATGTTTCCTTACTTGATGAGAAAACCCTTTCACACGGAACAGCCGTTACTTGAGCTGGCAGTACATCCATCGCAGGGCGGAAAAGTGTTGGATTGTGTTGCTGTAGTAGAATCCATGTGAGCAGAAATTTGAATAGCACAAGCCCCAAGGGCGACAAGTGTGGGTACCAGTTGAACAGTGTTTAAGAAACTCATCGAAGTCAATGGAAGGATACATATTGTTGGTTGGGGAATGAGACGCTTGTCGCCAAAGGAGTGTTGCCCGGTGAGATACTCATCATAACAGATAATTACATGTGTTTGACAGACACAAAGGAGGGGTGTTTATTGGATCTCGATGGTGTATCGTGAACGCGCAGTACCGTGACTACAACTTCATCGAGGTTGAGGTTGTTAATCAGGCCGTATTATGATCACTACTATCACTAAATCAGTACTATTGTTTGGTGTAGTGTGGCTCCGAACCAAATGCGGCAACCACCATCCAAATGTGGAAACCACCGTAGTTGCACCTGGTGCGACTGCGAGTCTGCGACTAGAGTTGCAACTCAACTCAGGTCCACCAGAGGCAACCACAACCCTCCAGCAACACTGGCCTGAGCACGTCCAAAAACATCCTTCCTGAAACTTTCCCACGCCTTTTGGGTTTGGACCCTTGCCATACGGGACATAGCACCTGTCGCCGTAACGGACATAGTTAACCAAGACATGAATCATTGGAGGCAAACAAGTCAAAATCCCGAGCGGCCAAGCTGAGGCCAAACATTCGTTGGGGGTGCATCACGTCACGGTGGATATCTCAATACGGCGACGGTGAACTCCCGCTCATAAGCACAGTAGACAGTCATTGGATCCAACTTCCAAATATTTGGGAATATCTACCCTAAGACGTGCGTGCATTTCCGTCTACTCCGGATATTTCCATGAAACCTAAAATGATACAAACATTCAAATAACATAGCTGAAAACGGGTTCTTAGTAGGCACGGGTCCATAGATGGGAGGGAAGGTGCCTACCGGAAGAGAGGGCTGGCATCTCCCAGTTCAGTGTACCTATCTCGCATGTTCTCGTCAATGCCCTCGCGGAGGCACCGCGCCTCCTTCTCCTTGTTAAGTGCTCTATAATTCCACATCAGGATGGAGCTGCAGATGATACTACCAGTTACACACATGGCTCCTAAGCGTTTCCCTCGCGTTGATAGGCAAGGACTTACCTCATGCCAAGCCAGCCTAAGTTTGTGCCGTGGCCCTTATGGAATCGTGGAGGTTGGTAATATATGTATGAGGAATAGATACTGTGGCCTCATGTTACAACCCATCTAGCTCAAAGGATCACGACGTACCCTCCAAGATTTCCGAAACCAAGAATTATAGCCAGACTAACTCCCCTCTTCATATCTCCCCCTGCATTCCCCGCAGCCCAGGCTATATTAACAGCAATGGTGGAGAACACGCCAGAGGCAGCGATGATAGCAGCAACGTAGCCAGGCACTGGTTCGGTCGTTACATAGGCGATGGTGTATCCGATCATGGAAATAGCAGCTCCAAGCACGACAAACGGACCCCGCGAGTTCATCTTGTCAGAGTAGATGCTGACGACAATTGTTGAAATGCAGCTGCACGCAAAAGGTGGGATTGACATAAGCTGAGCTTGCACAGCTGTGAAGCCTAGGTCATTGATGATAGTAGGTGTGAAGAGGGCAACACAATAGCCAGGAGCCACAAGACTGCATATACGACGAGTTACATGCCTCATACCAATGATTACAAGAATGGCATACCTCATATAGTTAAGAACCTGCAAGTAGGTCTTCCAATCGGCAAGAGCCTGCCAAAGGAATTTCGCATTAAAGTGGGTCGCCTGGCCATTCGACTCTTCTCTCAACGTCCTGACAACAAACCATCGCTCATCCTCTGTGAGGAAACTAGCGGTTTCTGGATACTAGGCCAACATTAGCCAGGAGTGGGTCGATCACAAGAATACGAACATCATGCATGAAAAGATACGCCAGCAGCGCTATGACAACAGTCGCTAGTAGATGTCAGCATTTTGTCAAACAAAGAAATGATAGCACACCTGAGCCTTCGATGAGGAACTGTACAATGTAAGATCAGGTTTAAGTCAGGACGAAGAAACACAGGAACAGACGATCCACTGCCAGCCATGGAGACCAGCCTTCCTGTAAATGTCGAAATCAGCGGATACGAGCATCCTCTGGCCACGATGACTTACCCTTCCAAATGTTCGATTCCGTAACTAAGAATGCCGCCGAACGCTCCAGCAATCGTCGCAGCGGAGAAGAAAATGGCGATACGTTTGGCTTGCATCCGACGAGGGTACCAGTGTGAAATATAATACGTCACGCCAGGAAATAGCCCTCCTTCGGTTAATCCGAGAAATATGCGAGCGCTACACAAGATGAGAGAGGAGATAATAGAGAATAAAAGTGGAGTCTCTCACAGGAGGAGGTGCTCGTATGTATCCACCAAAGACATAAGTGTCATGACCGTGCCCCAGGCTATCATCATTGTAGGGACTGTGAAGACATAGCATGAGAGATGTCCTTGTCTGGAGAGAAGGACACAAACTCCATCGGGACGGCCTAAACACCTTGAGGAGGATGTTCCTTTCCATAGTGTTAGCGCAGCAATCAGAACTTGAAGGTGTGATGAGGTCATACGAAGGTACGTCTACGAGACAATATGGTATCTGGCACCTACGTCACACGAACTCCACGCTGGGAACAAGAAATGAAGGTCTTACAAAGAAGACTGCGACTGCAGTGTTGTAGCGTAGGCCGACGAGGTGAAGATCTTTCGCCATCCCAGCTACCTTTGCGTTACCTGCTCGTCGGGTCGGACACTGGCAACGAGTCTCATTCGTGACGCGGAAGACCTACCGATATTAGCCCGATCCCTTTGTGTTTCGATTGCATGGGTCAATGATGGGCGCAAACCACATAGATTCCCCACTTACAGAAACGACATAAGATAAAGCAAGGTGACCAAAGGCAATAGGTGGATGTCCAAGGTCCGCCAGATGCGTCTTTTCTCGCCTTCTTCGAACGTCGGAACACTGCCCCTTTTCGAGAACGTGGACAAGACGCCCCAGCCTTTGAGCTCTTTCTTAGGAGACCAGGTATCAGGCATGGCGTGTGTAGGTGGTGGGGAAAAGATGGAGAATGTAACCTCTGGCAGCGGCTCAGTCAATACCAGTCCCACTCCGTTCATATACGCACTGATAACCTCACCTCAACTCAGGTCTTGTTTGATAACCACTTAGGTGCTTCGGAAGGGGGAAGAAACGCTGGTGGCACAGTGGCCTTATTACGACACAGAGGTATAAATGAACATGGACAGAGCCTATAGTGCAAGGAAGGTCATTGCACGGACGGTATCAATTGAGATCCAGACGCGCTTCTAAATGGATTCACCATGTTACCATGTGCACACGAATGAGTTCGATAAATAACAACGCGCGGCGTCCTCGGAATGCTAATGGTTTGCGCCGTGCGCAGCGTTCTGGTCGACAATGCCGCGACAGGGCATCAGGGAAAACCTCAAGTGTTAAACGTGCGTTAAACGTTAAACTTGTTGATTTAATTCTCGCTAGTCAAGATTGTTAGAATTAACAGCGTTGACACGATTATTCCCCCCCGCGATAATTTAGCAATAATTTAATGATAATTCAAGTTAAGATTCGTTAAGAACTCAATTCAATCCATTAATGATCAACAAGCCATATATTATTGTCCACTATTCGCTCAATTAGCGAATTTTTATTCAAAAGAGTATCGAAAATAACTAAGGAACGCGAGGTATATCAGTGGATCACCAAGACGCCCACACCAGGGATTGCGAGAAGGGGGGTAACTGGGGATACAATATGCGGTTATTGAGCTATTTTGAGGTGCATCGATAACAAAGAAACGGAAAGAAGCAGAGTACTTACAACCAGCAGTGATTCAAAAGATTTACCGGTTGTTGAAACCGGTCACATGCAAACTCATTCAAGTTTTTCAATGGAGCTCCATTTGGCATGATCTAGATTTCTACCGTTAGAGTACCCCCGGTGATCAGGGTAAGATGAAGCCCGGGGTAACTGAAGCAGTCGTTCAGGAGGGTAAGGCAAATGATGTCGCACAAGGCGCGACTTGGTCATGACCAGGTATCGTAAACGAAACCGAAGTGTCTGATATGCTTGGTGTCCAGAAAAGGGGAGAAAGGAGAGGGGTAGGGGGGAGGGTAAAGGTGTAACGTACTCACCCGTGACCAGCACAGCTATGTCAAACGTGATCAGCATTGCGCCCAACGGACGCGCATATGACCCGACTGCGATCCCGCCGCTCGAGGAATTATTCACGCTCGTACTCACGGAGACGCAGAAGAGTTGTACGAGGGCTACATGGACCAAAAGAATTTTGAAAAAAAAAAATAAGAGAAGGAAGAGATGAAGACTGGAAGGGCGGGGGAAGGCGTACCAACTCCGGCAGATGCAAATGAGAGACTGGTACGGACGTATGCTAAGAAGGTGCGTTCGGTTAGCGAAAGCGAAAGAGATGGTGGGAGAGATCATTGACGGGGACAGGGACTGAACCACTTACTCAAGCGGTCAGCAAAAGCGTAAGGGAAGAAGCCGCCACCACGGGCGAGGCGTTACTAGCGGCCACCCTTGGGATTACATTGCACAACAGGATCGAGCGGAAGAACGAGTGGACTATGGTCAGGGGGACTTTGGTTTGCAGGGAGGGGGGAGGTAACGAGGGCAAGAAGTCGGCGAGCACGTGGGCACCTAAGAACGACAACGAGGTCCTCGATATGAAGAACGAAGGTTGTAGGCTAAGCGAGGGTGCTGCGGGAGCGAACGAGGTCGACAGGCGAAAAAGTTCAGCTACAAGTCAATACAAAAGAAAACCCCCCGAGGATGACAATGGAGAAATCATGACGTACCGACGATAACCTCGCCACCGTGGGCGATCACAAGAGTCGCTACAAAGTCGCGAACATGGGTGGGGGACTCAGGGAGCTCGTCGGAAGCCACACGTTGGGAGGTTCTCCCACTGACCCTTTCACCGCTCTTGGCCCTACTATGGCCCGCTTGTAGCCGCCTTTGCGACGTGCTGATCATAGTATACCCCTCGCAGTTGGCGGAGAGCGATCACCAGGCGGAGCGCGCCTGCGTGGAGACGGTTGGTCGGGGCGATTGCCGTGCCGCAGCAGTTGTGCTGGGCATGTCTGGTCAGCACAACACTGCAGATTTTAGCTATAACAGATGCACCTTGCCAACTCATATATATTTGCCATTATCATATGATAGGCCTGTCCAGGTCGAGATAAGTAATGACGGAATTCGATCGGGCTACAGTGCGCATAGAGTGGATGTAGAGTCAAGTGGGGTGCTGCTAACAAGGCAATAAACTTGAGGCGGTTGAGACCCGGACTCCGGATGATGTTGATTAACGCGCGGGTTCCGATGATGGGTTGATATAATTTTTCGAACACCTTTGTGCTTCTTCGTTTATGTCCCTGTGGACAGCACGTGCCTCGGCGTGGCTTTTCCACTGTCCATTACCTCGATTTTGATAACAGTTGATCTCTTGGAAGCTCCGGTCAGGTCTTAGCGACATTCACATTATGGAGATGCAGAGTGATCCACAGACATCTCAAGAGCCTCCAAGTCTTGTTCTACGACTCGCTGGTCCTTCAACAACCAAAGCCGGGTAGGTTGGCACACGTCACAATGCCAAACAACGCTCTCCCAGGCTCATGAAGCATCACGCGCCACTGTAGCCTTTCAACAGAGCAGAGTGAAATCAATCGCATTATTGCGGGGGCATCCAAGGGGTCCAAATTTTACGAGGTTCATCTCCAAGGCCCCCTATCAGCGCGCCCCCACTTACGGCCCACCTTTCAACATCCAGAATGAGAAGCGGAAAGACAAGGAAGTGACCGCCCGCATAGAACGCATTCTTAAGCTTCGAAACCAGTCCACAAAAGGGGTCGACATGGGTGCGCGCACGATATATGATTTCACGCCCTCTACTGGTGATGAACACCTCTTGCTTAGGCAAAGTGGAACAGAAGGTCGATCACCTCGTGCGCGTCTCCTATTACACGATCGTACAACTCCATGGGTCTCAGCGTGACTCCTTTTAGCTAGAGGCGATTGAACGGGAGCGAGATCTAACGCAGTTCATCGTTCACGTTGACATGGACGCATTCTACGCGAACGTGGAGCTACTCGACAATCCTAGCTTGGCGGGAAAGGCATTTGGGGTATGCCCCGTTTTCATCGGATCAAGGATCCTATTGACTGACTACCATAGGTAGGTCATGGCGTACTGACTACCGCATCCTATGAGGCTCGAACGTACGGCGTACGTTCTGGGATGCCCGGTAAGGCCAGTGATGTTCAGGGTACAATAAGTGCTGACCTTACCAAGGATACATCGCGCAAAAACTCTGTCCTGACCTTATCTTTGTGGATCTTCATATGTCGCGCTATAGCGAAGTGTCGAAACGAATAATGGCCATTTTCAAGCAATACGATTCCAACATGCTTGGAGCAAGCGTCGATGAAGCATATCTGAAGTATGTATTTTCCTCTAGCACCCTTCATGACAGGCGAAGGGGATATTGTTCTGATAGCTTTATGTCCATCTCAGTATCACTGAGTATTGCGTACAACACAACTTGGATCCGGACGAATGCGTACGGCGGATGCGTCAGCGGGTTTTTGACGAGACCAAGCTGACAGTGAGCGCGGGTATTGCAGCTAACAAGGTATGCTTCAACCGTTTTCGTACCAACTCCCAATGTCCATCGTCGCTTTCTAGATGTTAGCCAAGGTAGTATCTCCTCCGCCTATCAATCGTACCCCGGTCTTACTTTGCACGTTTGGCTCAGATATGTTCTGACAAGGTATGATCCTTTACTCGACACTCAGCCTTCCGATACAAACTTCCCTTTCGGTCTAGAATAAGCCAAACGGGCAGTTTCACCTGCCTCATACGTCCGAGGCGATCAAGGACTTCATGCGGGACCTGCCCATACGCAAGATTCCAGGAATCGGCCGGGTCAGCGAGCGCTTGTTGGACTCTATTGGGGTGACGGTTTGTTACTGTCTCTATCGTGTGTTGAATTTCGCTCATTCTTCACATTCGACGTATATTCAGACATGCGGCGACATCTTCAAGTGCCGCGGCGTACTATCGTTACTGGACAAACAATTCGGCTTGCGCTCAATGCTTCGAATACACCTAGGCATCGCGTCCAACGTCGTCCAGCCGTGGGCACGGGAAGAGAAGAAAAGTATAGGATCAGAAAGGTCTTCGGCACCCTTCCACACGATAACCATTCGCTAATGCTCTACCAGAACATTCAAGGCCACTTCGGAGAAAGAAAAAATCTTGCAGAAACTCGAGGACATCGCGGCCGAACTCGAGGACGACATGGACAGTGGGGGATGGACGGGCCGGACCATCACGTTGAAGTACAAACTCGATACGTACGAGGTGTTTACCCGAGCCAAATCATTCAATCGGTGGATCAAGACGAAGGCTGAGCTGTACGAGGCCGGCAAGGAACTCCTTCAACCCGAATGGCCGCTTTGCCTTCGTCTAATCGGACTCCGCGTCACGAAGCTCCAAGACCTCCGAAAGAAAGAGGGCGGTATCGGAAAGGTCTGGCGTTCCTTCCCTCGCGGTCGCTTTTCCAGTGCATACTGGGGCTGACGTATCGTCTCCCGTAGTTCTTCGAGCCGCTTCCTGATTCTCCATCCAAGAAAGGTCGCGCCTACGACAGTGACGATGGTCGAGACTCAGATGTCGAGTCCATAGAGCTCGACCCAGAAGACGATGACCTGAACTACAACGCCTCGGACGGCGAAAGCGAGCCCCTACACCCTGCCACGCCTCACGCCTCGACCAGCGGACATCACCAACCACCACCATCACCAATGTTTGCGCCTCCCGCCCCATCTTCCCTGGCATCGATGCCGAGCCCGTCAAAAATATCGTCGGAAACACGCGGCACCGTGATGGCGCTGACAGGCTCCGTGCAGCGAGCGACGGTCTCCTCCACCTCGGAACGCCAGGACGCGGTGGCCTTCCGGAATCGGAAGCAGCCGCGGGGCGTCGGCGGCCCGTCCGAATTGCCGGATCACGCTATGCGCGACGGTGACAACGACACCGCATGCGTCATCGCGCAGAAACCGCCCTCAGACCGCGCCGCCCGGGCGCGACCCGGATCGACGAGGACGACAACGCCCGCCGCCGACGCTGCCGCTGTGGGCGAGTGTCCGCTTTGTACGCGGCCGTTCGCGGATAACGATGAACTCAATGCCCATGTCGATTGGTGTTTGAGCCGAGAGGCCATCCGTTCTGCGCAAGTCGAGGGCGACGGGAGGTCCAAGGAGCGGAGGAAGCTCGAGGTTGGCGTTCGACAACCCAAAGAGTGGTGGAAGGGAGGATCCGTGGAGGGGAGTGGGGCTCGAAGTCGAAAGCCGAAGCGGCAGAAATTAGGAGGTTGATGACATCCACTTCTATGCGCGTTGTGTATCCTGTCATGTCTCATTATAGCACATTGTCCCAACGACGGCTTGCGACGACCAACCCTGTTCCAACAACAATTGTCCCTAAATCTACTGTGATAAAGCATGCAAAATCGAATAGCACTGTAGCAGCAAAGCAGAACAAGTCCACAGCGAGATACCCACGTCATGCGCATCCCTCGGCCCATCTCACCGACTTTGCCGGTTTCGTATCTCGTGACGCATTTGGCCAGACTGGTGGTGGAGCGGGCGTAGGGCGCTCCTCGGAGTCGCTCTCGCCATCACTCTTATCTTCGTCATCACCTTCGTCGGCATCGCCCACACCGAATAACTCCTCTCGTTCATCCCAGACGTCGGCCAGCGCCAAGCTCTCAGAGCGAGCGCGTGCTTTGCCCTTTTTGTTGCCATTGTTCTGTGGGAACAGTTCGGACGGTGGTGTGTCGGGTTTGTTGTAAAGAGGGAGAAGTTGTGTACCGGAGTCGTTCTCCTCGTCAGAGTCGAGAGCGAGGGACGAGTTGGACGCGGAAAGGGGTCGGTACAGCCGCGAGATCTGCCGCGAGGGATTTTTGTGATGGTGTCAGCTTTGGCCTAGGATAAGAAGGATGGGCTCGCACCTCCCGTCTCCGGCGGTAGTACTTCTCGAGGTGGTAGGCGACGTATAAACCGATTCCAGACCCCAGGAGATTTGCCTTCTCAGGTGCTCTTAACAACTTAAAGGATAATGAGAGATGAGGAACGCACGACGACGTCGCCGAACTGGAAGGTCTTATGCTGGGCAAAGGACATATGGGTCAGATATACAAGTGAAGGGGGAAGGAAATGGGCTCACAGGGAGCAGTGATTGTACTGATTCGCTCACAATCCCGCCAAGGAAGAAACACACGAAGAGGGTAAGGATCAGCGGGCAATGGCGCCAGAACCATATTCGCCGGTGTTCTCTGTGGATGAGGACGTGGAACGTCAGGAATCAAGATCATAGGAGTATGGGGTAGAACTCGGCCCACTCCTCCACATCAAAAATGAAATAGAAGACGCCGGTCGCGATACCCAGACAGAAAAAGTGCAATAGTTTGTCGTTGGGTGGAAATACATGGGCGACGTTCGTGAGGCCCAGGAATGCAAGCGAGAGCATGATCAGGACCGTAAACGCGACAAACCACTGGTTAGAGGGAATGAGGGAATTGCTCAGATAGGCACCCAACAGGGAGGGGAAGGCTCACTGGTCGGATGCGCAGGGGCAGATCGTACTTTGGGATGTTGAAGCTGTAAGAACGCATGATGGCCTTGAAGGCACGACGGCCATGGCGGCGTGCATCGGCCATTAGGCGTTAGAGTCCGGTTCGTATCGTGGGCGGGAAGTGCGTTTTACAGTATCGGTTTGGAAAGAGGGACAAGAGAAGCCGTTGTTTCCTTGTCAGACTTGTATTGGGCGCTCTTGTCAGAAATGGGTACAGGTACAGATTGTATTGGAGACGCTGGCGGCTGTGGAAACCGGGAGGCAGAAAACGGCGGGTGTGCGGAGAATGCCAGTGCATAATGCCATGTGCCGTGGCATCAACCCCGCCATGCCCATGACAAGCCATTCCGAACCAAACTTAGCCAAACAACACTGAGCGCTGTTAGTGTAGTTATGACGACCCTCGCTCTAGATACTGTCAGTCCCACATGGGAAGTTTGTGGCCTTGCTGTCTCCTGTTCAGGGGCACATAAATCTAAGACTATTTACTCTGGTCCGACTTCTCTGTGCGACCGGCTATTAAGTCCATATCCTGAGTCACTACTTAGTTTTGCCATCGTCTTGCCCTCGGGACATCGACATCATATCCCTACCTCGCGCACGAACCGTTGTCGCAATCACAGCCCAGCGCTCAGCTGCAACCCGCGCCTATCTGTTTCAGGTGAGTACCTTACGGATATAGAATCCATCGATCAGGCGGTTCACCAACCCTTGACCCAACCCATCGCATCCCACTGTCTCACCATCATTCTCACAGAGGGCCAACACGTCACACTTTTTCTCTGCTCGCGATATGGCTGACCAGTCAGGATCCACCAGTTTTCTCGCACTCTACGGGTCTGCCTTGCAGGTCTATGAGAAGAATGCTGGCGTCACATTGGCCGAACACCCCCTTACCTTACACCTCCAGAGTTGCGACTCTATTGGGTCCATGGCTTCTGTTCTGCAAGGTCAAGCACAGGCTTTCAGTGAATTCCAAGGAAGCGATAGAGTCATGAAATCTATCAAGAGTATTGTATCAATTTTAACTAGACTTTCTTCTACTGCCGCCCTCGCCGTCGACATGGGTCTGGTACGTCAGCAGGCGTTGATGTCATGTTTTATTACTAACAGATTTTGCAGCCATACTCGCCCGTGAAAGCTTTACACGCTGGACTTACCGTACTACTTGCTGTATGTGCCATTCTCTACCTGTGTAGGTACATTTGTGACATCGAAGCGAACCAGGCGGCCATGGGCGTCACTGCCAACTATGACGCACTCGTCCACTTGCTCGAGTCCATTGAACATTTTCTTCGTCGTCTTGATATATATACCCGGATCCCATCTACTCCCGCAATGGACGAGATAGTGGTCAAAATAATCGTGGAGTTGTTGTCGATGCTCGGTCTAGCGACTAGAGAGCTTAAACAGGGACGACCAAGTGAGTCCGTTTTCGGCGCCCTGTTACCTTACTGAGCCCAACGCAATCAAAGTCATCAAGAAGGTTTTCGGAGAGAAGGACGTCGACGCGGTCCTGCAGAGGCTGGACCGGCTCACAGAAGATGAGGCGAGGACAACTGCAGCTCAGACTCTCGAGGTTGTTTACAGTCTCGTCCAAAACATGACGGTGATCATGGACGGTGAGTAAATGCACTGTGCTCGACATCCACCATGTGTTGAGCATCAACACTATTCCTCGTAGATGGCAGGGTATCGGTTGATGGTGTTCGGGAAACCCTCGGTGAGTTTCGTAGGCGGCAAGGAGCTAGTTCGATGTTTGACTGAACATTAGAAATCCTACATAAAATGGCGAGCGACAAGAACAAGTCAAAACGTGGGTCATTTCCTAATGTTCCATTACTGACAAGACGCGCTGAGATTGTCTGGCAGGTGAAAAGCTACAGAGAGACATTCGAAGTTGGCTTTCACCCCCCGATCCATGGAAAAATCACAACGTTGCCCATGAGTTGCGGCATGATGTGACTGGGGCATGGCTTGTTCAAGGTGTTGCACTTTCAGAATGGAGGGAATTTGGACCGAGTTCACTACTATGGTTACATGGGAAACGTAGGCCCTACCCCCAGTTTACTCGTCCACAGAGGCTGATAGTTTTTTAGCCGGCGCAGGCAAGAGTGTCCTTTGGTATGTCAATCCTTCGACAATACTTTCTTCATGAGAACTTACGATGTTGACCAGTTCTACGATTATCCAAGAGATCGAGACCATGCGGAAATCCGGACTTGCATCGCTGGCATTCTACTATCATGATTTTCGGGAGGATCAAAAGCAGGATCGCCATGGGCTGCTCTCATCCGTTCTATTCCAGCTTTGCGACCAGTCTGATTCCTACCATGATGTCCTTTCTACCTTCTATTCGACTCACCGCCACGGTGCACAAAATCCCAGCAACGATGAACTCCTTCAGTGTTTAAAGGAATTGCTAGATCTGCCGGGACAAGCTCCAGTCTATTTGATAATAGATGCCTTGGACGAATGTCCAAACACATCTGCTATCCCATCCCCCCGCGAGCAAGTTCTAACGCTTCTGGAACACCTTGTTGAGTCACGACTTCGAAATCTGCGGTTATGTGTCACGAGCCGACCGGAAACCGACATCAAAACTGCTCTTGAGCCCCTAACTTTCCGTTCTATTTCAATACATGACGAGAGCGGACAAAAGGAGGACATCGAAAATTATATCAGGTCCGTCGTCAATACGGATCCAAAGAATCGAAGATGGAAACAGCAGGACAAGGAACTGGTGATCAAGGTCCTCACAGAACGCGCTGACGGGATGTAAGTAACCAAAGCATAATTTGTTGGCGGTCTTGCTTAGGTCGATAATGCAGGTTCCGCTGGGTGTATTGCCAGCTTGTGTATCTTTGCGGCTGTCATCCAGGGCGTATCCGTCATGCCCTAGCCGAATTACCTAGGACGCTTGATGGGACATATGAGCGTACGTTGCAAGAGATCAAGGAAGCAGACTGGGAGCTTGCGCACCGACTGTTCCAATGCGTCAGCGTCGCTTCGCGACCGTTCCGTGTGGAGGAACTGGCTGAGTTCCTCGCATTTGATTTCTCAGCGGGACCGATTCCTCAATTTCGTGAGGATTGGCGTCTCGAAGATCCCACGGAAGCGGTGCTTTCTACATGCTCCACATTGCTTTCCCTTGTCATTGTC
>Ga0307512_10001923_pt1 | contig 27742 bp, 22 predicted proteins | sample 14_EM_MG_FD_200267 | JGI IMG/M metagenome (GOLD analysis project Ga0307512, IMG submission 200267) | Populus trichocarpa ectomycorrhiza microbial communities from riparian zone in the Pacific Northwest, United States - 14_EM | ecosystem: Host-associated > Plants > Roots > Unclassified | place... | reverse complement strand
GACCAGTGTTAATTATGCTCATACAAAATTGACACTTACTCTGATCGCAAAGTTATGTATACACGAAATATGCACAATTCATTGCTCTTTTACCTCCTGGTCTCCAATTTATTATATCTCTAATATTGATAGAATGGTTGTGGGAAAACATCAATTTTCGGCGAATTTTGAGTGTATTTTTAAAGCTGCTCTATCAATTTTAAAGATATGGTAAATCAAAGACCGGGAATTGAAAGAGCGATGTATTGTACATGTTACATATATACATCTCTTGGTGATTAGACAAATACTCGCAGACTTAATTAGACCAAGGTTTTGTCATTTTTCTCCTTGCTGCCATGGCTCCACGAAGTGACAGGTCAGTTCACGGAGTTGTGGTAGACTCCATGAAGTGACCGGTCAGATCATGGAGCCCAGTTACTCCGCGGGTTGACTAGTCACTCCGCGGACTGACATCCTCCGTGAACTGACTAGAACATGTAGTATATCTGACCCTGGTCAAGACTACAGTCATCTGTACCGGGCCCTGGTCCTGGAGATTTCTGCCCGGGACTGACTAGTCCTTCCGTACTCACGCCCTAGACGGGACGACGATGTCGGGCTCCGAAAGACTGTAGTCCGGACGGACGGTTGGGAACCCTGCTTTGTATTACACTTGACCCAAGCTTTTGTTGGTCTTGGTCATGCACGTCAACTTCCGGTACCGTTCCGGGTGTGTAGTAGATATGTACGATTAACGGTGTAATAGTGTAGATAGTTCTTCTACCCTCGTTGCGAGATTCGTCGAACGTGCCTGTGCAACGGCGATGATACCCCCCGGGCTTCGTAGGAGGCAATCGAGGAGGTTGCTGCGGGCTGGCTTCGTATATTCGGACATCGTAGCAGGCCTTGGGGGCAGTGGGTTTCGTGATGTGGTTCGAGGCAACCTTAGAAGCTATTAAGCAGCTATAGCAGTGGGGGAGGGGTAGCTCTTGTAGAGCATCTGTAGCATTTGCATTTGGTGGCAGCATGCATAGCAGTAGTAATATCGTAGTAATATCGTTCGAGAGAGATAGTCGTAGGTTTTTTGCATCCACGACTGAGCAAAAAAAACTTGGCAGCCGCCTTAGTGGTATTAGATGTATCATGTTCTTGCGGTGGACCAGACTTCCGAACGGTGGAAACTGGTTGGGAAATCGGCACTAAATTGAACTATACGGGTTATACCAACTGTTTAAAAATCGAAACTGCACTGCACTGCGAAGAACTACCTGCGCACTGGTTTACTGCGGGAAACCAGTATACCGCTAAAACTGTTGGGAGGTCTGCGGTGGACAAAGCCTTGGTGTAAAAGAGATGCAGCTGGGATATTATCATGAACTATTGAAACTGGTAGAAGAATAAAGAAATGCCGGTGATAATGGAGTATGTGTAGGAAGTAGGGAGCGCCGAACTCATAACACTCACAAGGGCGGAAGAGGCGCCAGCTAGGTGCGAAGTTCCACTTGGGATAACCTGTGTATAGAGCGGACAGAACTCGCTCAACTGTCAGTGCCGGAAGCTGCGGGGCTTGGTGGCCATTTCTCAAAGTAGCTACGCCTCCTGCCGGGCTTCAAGGTTCCCAACTGTCCGTCCAGACTGGCATCATTCGGTGCTCGAGGTCTGCGTCTACGGTCGGGCCGACAAAATGTATCGCTAGGGCGTCTAGGTATATGAGTGCCCAACCTAGGGCCTCGCCAGGGTACCCGTAGGTGCTGGAATTATGGTGGGGGTTGGCAATGGTATCCAATGATTCCGCTCCCGGATAAACCATGCCAGGCAATGACCAATGCATATCCGCAAGATCCGCAGCCAGATAACACGGGCCAGTGTGCTAGCATGGTATAGGTGATGAGTCCACTCACGGAAAATCCGAGCTCGATATTGCGTTGAGAAGTTCAATGGTTGCAACGGACAATTGTGCGCCACGTGTGATCTCTCCACTTGACTGCATGAACACATATCTCGCACCGAATGCAGTTCTCTCTCTCGCTTTTACTATCCAGTCTCGCACTCACTTGCAGTCTCCTTCTTACTTTTACAATGCAGTCTCGATCATTCTATTTCTCTCACTCCCAGTGCCTCTCATTTTATTCTTCTTTCAAAGCTTTTGCTTTCATTGATGAATTGATGTATTGATGTTTCGGGCATCCGATGTCTAGTGTACATACTAGTTTCATTATTCCCATAAATGTCGGCATCTCCTCCACTTTGAAGCTTCGCTTCTGTTTTTGTTTCGTATGTATTTTTAACGCTAAGGACTATAAGTCCCTGGCGGTCAATAGTCTGAGAAGTTCATACCCTAGGAAATTTCTGGAGTTTCACAGCCCTGAAAATTGCCGTCACGCTGCGGGCATCAGCGTGCCCGAACGAGACGGACAGTTGGGATGCCTGCCGCGCTTGTCCCTCATTAATTAAGCATCTTTTTGTCTCATTTTTTGTCAACGCCCCCCCACCCATCACCCCTAGAGTAAGACAAATGTTATCGAGAGAACCGATTCTCTTGGTGCTCCTCCCTCGTACGAGCGGCCTCAATCCTGCTGTGCCCACTAGTCTACAACCCTTCACATTCAGGAACGCCTGGATATTGCAGGGCGTCCAAACTAGTAGCATGTTTTGGGATAGCGCTCTTCCTGCAGATGCACAACTTTGGAGGGAATATAGCACCCTTGCTGATTTCCAAACTCGCCCTATCGAACAGGATCTCACCACCGGAATCCTCACTGTGCAAGCCGCAGCCCAGGCATCTCACGAAAACCGCAACAGGCATGTTGTCCACATCCGGCGACTTCATCGCTTTCGTTGCTTTATGCAACAGTGTTCAAGCCGCAACTGAAGACCTCTCGTTGGTATACTGATTTTTACTCCAGAGTCTTGTACAACGAAGATGAATTTTTGAATTTGGATGACGCCCAATATGATCAAGTAAGCACTCAGCACCTTGTCTTGCTAGTAGTACAAATGTAAGAGCCTCATTCATTCCCTAGGTTTACCAGGAGATAGTTCGTTCATCGGGAACAGGAAACAAACGAGTTAACAGGAATGCGACTTATGTCAATCTCGTGTGCAGACCCGTTTGGGTTGCATCTGTCTTCTCTTCTGTGATAAGCACTGGTCTGTCAGACAACAAGATCGATAACACCGGCGAATTTAGATGCACTTGGGCGTGTGATTTGCCGGTGGGCGGTTAGCTGCTTTTGTGACAAAACGATCAGTGATTCTAGTAGTCCGGGAGTGGACTAGTCTAGACTGGACCGATCCTGGACTGGGCCCTACCTCAGACTGGACCAGTACTGCAAAAAAATTGTGTCATAGTCCAGTTCAGACCAATTCAGACCTGACCGATCCCGGTCTAGACCAGACCGAGCCTACCTCAGACCGGGATCGTCCGACCGGTGGAATCATTGGTGTGCGTTTGACGTGTTGGATATAGTGATGCGCAGAGTATTGGCGTTGTACGCGGTCGTAATCCTTTGGTAGATTTAGGAGAAACTCTGCGAAACCTTGGGCAAATAAGTTCAACAGTGTAGTGAAAAAGAGCATCGAGTAGGGAATGAAAGACGGTGCCTACCGGAATCGCTTTAACTATTGCCCCTAACTGTCGTCCTTAACCGGTTGTTTTAATGTTCGGGTTTGCCTTTCGCTGGTTGCTGGGGATATCGACGAACTTGACGCGGGTGGTGTAGGATACGAGGTAGAATGCTAGGACGATATGGAATGTTGCTGGTGAGGCTGATGATGGAGTAGCAAGCTGTAAGGTGCATCGTAGCGACGTAAGTCTACCAACTAGCAAGGTACGTGTTAATTATACGAGTTATCTGGCCTTTTACGTACCCCAACATATCTTCGGTTGCTCAGCAGTTAGATGCATGAGACAACACGAAAAAACCCTTCAGCGGAAAGTACCCCTTCTTCGCCTCAAATTGTTAGGACCCCTGAAGCCAGCCACAGAAGGAGGAGTGGCCATAAGAAATAGACAATGGGTAGCTCTTTGTATGTTGTGAAGCTGCTCCAGAGAACTGATGGGCCGATTCCGTCCCAGAATGCAGAAAGTCGCCCTCTCCTGTGTTCGTTAAGGAAGATATTTGCTGTTGTTGAAGGCTTTGCATGGAATTGGATACCTCTGGAGTAATGGTGATATCTTGTCAACACCGGGAATGCAACCTTTATCGAATTCCAATCTTCGTTCAATTGCTGCACAGCTCTCTTTCTGTTTGCATCTTTGAACCTGGTTGCATGTTCTAGTCAATTCACGGAGTATGTCAGTCCGTGGAGTGACCAGTCAACCCGTGGAATAACTGGGCTCCGTGTCCTGACCGGTCAGCTCACAGAGCCTACACGTTCCATGAGCTGACCAGTCACTTGGCTGGGTGATACAGCCAATTGTAGGGAAAATCGAGAAAAAAAAAGTTTGTCTTTTCTCTGTTCAGCTGCACTTGACAAAAATGACAAAAAGTCAGTCCAATTAAGTCTGCAAGTATTGGTCCAATCACAAAGTGATGTATACATGAAATATGCATAATTCATCGCTTTTTCATCTCCCTGTCTTTGATTTACAATATCTTGAAAATTGATTTAGCAGCTTTAAGACAAACAGCCAAAATCGCTGAAAATCGGTGTTTTTTCACAACCACTCTATCAATATTAAAGATATGGTAAATTGGAGACCAGGAGGTGAAAGAGCGATAAATTACACATATTTCATGTATACATCACTTTGCAATCAGAGTAATTGTTACTTTTGTTTGAGCACAATTAGCACCAGTCAGTTCATGGAGCACTGATCTGACTGGTTCATTCATGGAAGGTAGGGCTCCGTGAACTAACCGGTTACTCCGCGGACTGACATTCTCCGCGAACTGACTAGAACAGGTATACTTGTGCCGGAGATATGTTGCAGATCTGATACACGGTGGCTGACGTCTCGTCCATATATCTCGAGTCTTTCTCCTTCTCTCTTCTCTGTACCATAGAATACACGCACACGGTTCTCCCCAACTTCCATATCGTAACAGTATTGTTGAAATAGTGATGCTAGAGAAGTTTAATTGTATATTATCTAATAGGGCCACAAGGCCATATATATATGGGAGTACAAGTGTGAATGCGTGCGTATGCATCTATGTATAGACCCTTCAGGCCGACAGCAATCTCCTGTCATACGAGACTCACCTCCGGCCATACGAGAGTCATCTCCGGCCATAAGATGGCAGAGACCTATGATGCAATAAGTATAAGGGCGGTTCTGCCGAGTGATAGATATCTGATGCGTGTGATGTAGTCGTGATGGAGTGGTGATATCCAATATGCCTCCCAACCGTGTCTATGGTACATAATCCACATTATAACCTACTCGGCCATCTGGAGGGAGAGGGGAAGCGGGTACTGCAATACTCTAGATTTGTGATTGTAGTATAATTAATACAAACTAAAAACTGTCGTTCTTACGGTTTGATTCACAGTATCTTTGGATACGATGCGTGCAATATTGTGAACACAGTATGGAGGAAAACCTGCTTTCGAATTCTCCCTCACTTCTCTCGTTGCATCCCAGGTATCTCCAAAGCACAGGCACGGTTCTGGCCGCCTTCCCAAACTCCAGCCCGCAGACTCCTCACCCTCAGAGAATCGAGCAACGAACAGTGCAGGAGAGAGTACTCAGACAACATAACTAGGAAATATGTATTTAAATACACATCGACAATAGGGACCTTAGACCTATGCCACTGCAGCCACCTTCCCGGCGTGATAACTGCGGCCACGCCGACCATGAATCGCGCCTTTCATTTTGTTGATAGGCGTACTGGTACCACTGCAAGGAACATTCCAGTTGCAACTCTTGCACACCGACTATACAGTTGATCAATATCTTGTAGAAGCTATAAAAAACCTAAGGCTGCGCTTACTTGGAGCTTTGCACACATGATCTCCCACAGAGCGCAACCGGAATGCCCGGTGGCAGGTGCAGAAGCGTAGCAGGACTCGAGCTGCGTATAGCAGTTGCCAGAAGACTCCACGGTTAATTAGCACGAAAACCCTGGTATATGTTGCAGAATATTCGCACCTTGAAACACCCAGCGGTACTCGTATAATGTGGCGGAGATACAGCACACCAATTTGCGTTCTTGACCAAGCACTCTCCATACTTGTGGGGTGCAAAGGGAACCATAATCGGAGCCCCACCGCCAGAATTAGTTTTAATGTATGGCTCGGGCCCTGGGACTTGGTAATTGTCCGGCTTCTTGTTATTCCAATAGTCAAAAAGAACGCCGGGGTGATGGTCATCCACGTAACCGGGGATAGAAACGGTAACTTTCGGTTGAGAATGCCCTCCAGTGGAATACACGAAAAGTTGAGCGCATCTGTTTTATCAGTCTCTTTCTTTACTACGATGGTGAATCAAAAGGAAGAGATTACCCAATGTACCACTGCGCCCCCCCAACACTTGCCCCTTGATGGAGGGCAAGAGACTCGCTTCGGAGAATGTAATAGCCCCTAGTACGATTAATGCCTTACCAAACAGAGTGATAGAGTTGTCGCGTATGAGAACGTACCCAGCTAAGTCGGACGGAATTATAACCTCCATTTTGTTCCCGTTCTTTCTGAGTCTCTCCGTACAAAACTCACCGGAATGGAATCCATCAACCCAGATTTTGAACCATCCGCCGCCAGCAACAGAACCGGAACCACCTTCACCCATCCGCTTCATGTAGACTGCACAAGGCCCTTGGTGGGAAATATCAATTGGACTGTCCTGAGATCCGTCAGGCCATGTACGCCATTGGATCACGATCCTTGATCCGGCTGCGGGAATGTATCAGTGGGGCGCGAGATCGTGAAGATGGGTAGTTGTACCATTTGCAGCACAAGTGATGGCTTCCTGATCAGAGCCACCAATATTACATGCCATGTTATCGGATTTGACGTCGGTGACAGGATTGGTGTTCGGAGGAATCCTCATGCAAGTTCCGGGCCCTTGATTCACTGATGTGAATGAGGACGTGTTAGTGTTTGTGATCCGTATGTACTTGTAGCTATCACTGCTTACCCCCATCAATATAAATGTTTGTGGCCATATGGTGAGCGATGGCGCCGCTAACAATCAAAATCGGAAGTATGAGAGTCGAAAACCGCATAGCGTTAGGAAACAGGTGAAACGAAAGATGAAGTGGGATGGGCGCACCAAAGAATCAAAGGAATGACAAAGAAGCAAGATACAACAAGTTTCGCTGGTGAAGCGACAAATGATGGTAATGGTTGCGCTTGACACAAAGATGTACCTTCAAAGTACATAGTAGGGTAAATTGACTAACACCCGACATGAGTTATTGGGGTTAATTTGTACCATCAGACTAAGCAAGACAATCGTTTGTGTAATAATAAATTTGAAATAAATACGGTAAGCACTTTACTACGTACACGTCCTGGAGGTTCGCCAATACCAACTATCTGCAAGTGCAATATGTGACTATAACCCTCAGAGGAAGAGAAGCACCTACCCACTTGTTTTTCTGAAACTCTAGTTGTCTTATACATAGAATTCTTTCAACTAGTGTCGTTTTAGGAGCTGGCGGCTTACTACCGGGCACGAAGAGACTAGATTCACCAATCTTCATCCAGAAACTCTAAGTGTAGTTGAAGTGTTTGCCACCATACTCTCTCATTGTTACAAGCATATTAGCTCAACAATACAGTCTAGACATCTTAAGCTTTAGCATTGAACCTTTCATAATCAAGCTCACTATTAATTGCATAATTGGGTATAACATAATACGTATCTCCATAAGGTAAACTAGACTTCTCAATAGTCCGTCTCGTCTGGGCAAAAGTAAGCCCTGGACTAGGCGACAATTTTCGGGGTAGCGAAACTCAGGACTGTGTAGCCCTAGGGCAGCAGAGTCATGGACTAAAAGAGTGTGGGGCCCTGCAGTCTAACTCTGCGCACTGCGCACGGCGAGGCTGTAATACAAACACGATAACATACAAACAAATAACACCCTCCGCTCACTACCAAGCCTCCTCCACTCTCAACCGTAGCTCCTCCACTCTCATCTGCATGTCTACCAACATCGTCTCTATCTGCAATATCCTTCGAATCTCCACTAGATATCTCCTTCCTGAACCACGATTTCAGACACTAACTACCTTGAATAATATCATCCCCCAAGCGAGTATTAGCGTTTGATCCTACATGTAACTTGAAGTAAGTGGAGAAAGGTACAGACGTGCCAAAGCTCTAGGGCTTTGGCTGGCTGGCTAAACAGGTGAATATCGTTCGGACCGCATAGAGCTTTGGTATTTCCATTCGTATTCATTCACTTCTTTTATCCAAATCACATTTTCACCACAAATAATATTCAGGCAGCACGCCGTTTCGCGGTATAATTGCTCATTCCTTCAGGCATCCAGCCCAGACTGCGTATGGACCATTCTATCTTCGGGCACCCAGCCGCTGCATTCAGGCACATCCATGGTTTGGAGTTCGTACCGACCGCATCTTCGTATCCCGAAACCGTATCCTAAAACTACAGGTATCTATATCGGGCCCTAAGTATTGAAATCTCGCACCGGGACGGACTAGGTCTCCGAAACGCACGCCCCGGACTGTGGGGAAGCCTGAGGTAAACTTCATAGTAACTTGGCTTCCCTATAGTTCGTTCCGTCCTGGCAAAAGTTAGCCCTGGCCCTACGATCATTTTCCGGGTACCGATAGAAGGACAACTTCAGACTAGGCCTCCGGAGCTCTGGACGACGAGATTGCAGAGTCCTACACTCCATCTTATACGCTGCACTTGGGCTATACTCTATAAATGAAAGAATTACATTGAAACAAGTCACTCTAATCGTAATTGTATCTCCTGATTCTCCTCTGCTCTTATCTGCAAGACAGTGTGCCAGTGAATCTCGTGCAGAATGGCGATGCAGACGCTAAAGGGGGGGCCGGAGAAACCGGAGGTCTGTGGAAGAAGCGATTGCCGGTTGATGATTCGGAGAAAGGCTGATTCGAGTTCTCGGCGACACAGATTGGGGCTTGAGAAAAAAGTGGGCGCTTACGCCTGCCCACAACATGTTTGAAGGTGGGAGCACACCGATACCGTCACCGGGCTGTCCGACACCTGTATTCGTAACGCCTCGGTTCAACTCGAGGGGAGAGTAGCAGCCTGGCAACTTGAAGTACTATTGTTAGCATTTGTCTTGTAGGGGTAACACTAGCATGCAAGTAATAGGGTAAGCAAGGGGTTACAAAGTTTAGATTTGCATATAGTGTTGATATAAACAGCTCTGAATATAAAGCGTAGGTGTTGGTGTTGTCATTCGTTTTGGTGTTTGGGCGGGGAATAGGTGTGGCTGAATGACTTACAATACACAAATCAAAACTCGGGAGCAGGTTTTGGAGTACAGAACACAACCAGAAAGCTTATGGAGCCGTTTTCGTAACCTGTTCCATCTTCAATATTCAAACTGAACCTTCATCTCTCCTCAATCACTCTCGAATCCGGAACGATTACATAGAATTGTCTGCGTTTGTAACTACGCCTCTTCTCTTTTTTTCGCTACAAAAACGTTCCCATATTCTCTCGTCCTTAACTCCAAATTAACGATTGCTGATCTTGTACAGGAAAAAAATTGTCTCCGTAACCCCATTCCATCCGTTGTTTTAAACTTGTTTTTTCTCTCTTTCATGTATCCGTTATTTAGAAAGCTAATAACATCTTGATATTGTTGGCATATAGTCCCAACACCTGAACTACAGTAAACTTATCATGATCATATGGTCGTAAGCTATCACTGCGAGTTAAGTGAGTAGTATGCGGGGGTGGAGACCTACACAGTTGTAAACCCGGTTTGTGGGGCCATACGCCGGTGATGAGGGAGCCAACGTCATTGGCGAGTCGTGAGTGCCATATGCGGACGGCGAGGGAGCACAGTCGGGGTAGCTATCATGTTGAGGAACGGTGAGTGGACTATAGCGTAACATCACTTCTGTCGGTGATGGAAGAATCTCTGCAACACAATCTACATGAGAACCTTGGCCGTGTACACCAATAAGGGGCTGTCAACTACCAGGACTAGCCATTTGGTGGTCCTGACGGTTATGCTACACATATATGACTATTTTCGCGGGAGAAAAGTAAACTTGACTGTTGATTGTGGCCCGAAAGCTACAACCAAGTTGATTTGATCGCTTCAATGATTCGACTTCTTATCACCTTGAGTTGCATCATCTGGACGTCGCTTGGCCTTGCCGTGATTGATGCGTGCATCGCCGGGTCTCGAGTACGCATTCAGGGGCCGTTGGATTGATTGTGGCTTCTCCGACTCTCGATCTTGCTTGATTAACCACTGAATGTAGTATTCGAACTCGTCTCGATTTACTTCGTGCGATTGAACACGTTGTCCGCGCTCGGAAGATAACTCGACCCGTCAAAAAATGCTTGTACTCGTAATCTTGCGAGTAAAACGTCTCCAGTTACTCAAATACCAGAGTAATGTAATAGAACGTACCTGCCCGTACAGCCGCGTACTGCAATGGCCGGTAATTGTAGGGTACGGTTGTTACATGTGTACCTGCATCGGGCCATCTGGAGACTCAAGTCCGTTTGTTTAGATCGTGAGCCTCTGCTCCGTTTGATGGCTCTTAAGCAGTTACTGTTTCGAGAATATGCAGATCGGCTCAGATTGAAACAACATTTCATCCTTACACATATATAGTGGCTTTCTACTATCCAACTCTATCTTGATTGTGAACTCTTTCTTCAACATGGAACCTACAGCCAGCCTGGTGAGGAATCACTACTCACAGAAGAATCAACAAGTGTACCTAGAGAGAAATGGCACCAAAGAAGATGGTAAATCTTAAGGATCCACAAGAAGATTGTCTTATAACCCATGATATTCTCCATAGTGTAGGAGAAACAAATTCATGTGATTTCATTGATTTGAAATGCCAGGAGAAGGATTGCACAAATACCAAAATCAACAGCAAACAAAGTAATGACCACTGACACTCTGTAGTGTCTTTCAACATCAAAGAAGATAATTTGGCCAATAACCACAAGGTTCTTCACAGTCTGGGATATAATAGCAACAAATCTCAAACTACAATAGAATTACAGTCAAAACTACAGGGCTGTCAAGGGACTACCGATGCATATACTTATCCTGAAAATATGCAGAAATTAGCTTACCTAATGGCACATCTATCACTAAAGCACCAGATGTCTATCCTTATTTCATTATAGAACTCTAATCATTCACCCATGTAGAAGCTTCTGTCCACTAAATCTAGTTGAGATGAGAATATTGCCGCACTACAATTGACTATGTGGGAAATTTAGAAAAGATTAATATACCCCATCATGTGGAGAAACAGTGCTTCACTGATAACATTACACAATATGCACTTTAAAGCTGAAAAGGATTGCAACTTGAAAATAATGGTTAGAATTGTAAGCTTACATTTGCAGCTGGATCTATTGGTTCACATTCTGTGCACATATAGATGGGTAGTACCTCTTCTAATGAGTGTCCCAACATTTGAGAAAAAGTTCAGTTGCCAAATTCAATTTGACATGTGTGATAAAAACTCAAGTAATCTCTACAAGGACGCATATACTGACGGCTGGCGGCATAGGGATATAGTTGGAAATGTGAACTCAATTGATTATATATGTAGTCATGTAGATGTACATGTAAGAGTAGCACCAGTGATTTATGGCTCTGGGTTAGTCGACTATATGGAATTGCTGCTTCTAGGCCTCTAGTCACATGCTGCTATTACAGTCTCTAGTAATAGTTCTATCACAGATTAAATGAATTGAAACATTAGTGAGTCAATGAATTGTATATATGATAACCGGTATATACTGTAGGAAGATGTTTGTTGTTCTGCCTTGCTTATTGGGTTTGTTAAACAAGCCAAGTTCACTCAAAGGTAATAATGAATGTGATTATGTACAATCACATATACTCTTGTTTGCTAGCATTGGCCAGTATGCAGTTTGGCAAAAGCTACATGTGTGATTGTACAGTCAGGTTAGAACCAATAGTCAGCCAGCAGAGTAGTTGTTGTGATAATATTTGTAGCTTTACATTATCGCACTTGGATATTCATGCAGACTATTTTTGGATTGGAGAATTTCTGCATATTGTTGCTGTCATTTGGTTAGAAATATCAAATGCTGCTGTCATTTACAGATTACTGCCCACAGATCACAGGTGAGAACTAACATACAAATTTGTAGTAATTATGTATGAGTATTTGGAAGGTTTGAACCTGATTCTGTTGCTGTTCAATATTGTCACATCCAGTCATAATATATAGTTGCCAGAGTCGGTTAATTGATATGTGATTCTTCTGGGTAAATTCGGTTAGGAGTAACAATCAACCATCAGAGTGTATACTGAAATTATCCAGGATGGCGTTTTAGTCATAATAAGTTTGGGAATTGTTTACATTTGCAACGATAATGAATTAGTTTTGAATTTATCCTATTGTTACGATAATCAATCAATTTCAATGTACACAATTTATATGGACTGTACTGTATCTTAGACAGTGTTTATCAACTGAAGACTTCACTGTGTGTTTGAAAGTTTATTTCAAATTAATAATTACCTAGATTTTAATCTGCAGAGACATGTAGGTAAGTATCGTTATTGTACATCTGATGGGATATTTGTTTCATTGTTTCATCATATCACTATAGAGATCGTGAAGTGTGTGATATTTGTATATGAAACAGTGTCTTGTAAAGATGTACATTGACTAGGACAGGAATAATTCGAAAGGCCATATTGAACAGTTCTGTTATTCCAGTGATGCTTTATTTCAATTGTATTTCACAATGACAAATTTTCTATTCAGGATTACATCAACTTTCATGAATATGAATGGTGTATTCCACTATAGTTTAGATTGTTGAAGAATGCTTTGGTGATTTCAGCTGATATGTCATGGTACAACAACATTTTTATTTGCATATATATTGGTGAATAGCACATTAATTTAGTTGATGAAGATTCATACTTATATCACTCATACAATTAGGATGACACAATCACAGCATGCAGAGAGGGATTCATCATGCCTGAATGCTGCTGTTGTAAACAATCTACAGGAGGCGTTTCAGAGTGAGTTATATTTCATATTGAACTGGCGAATAGTACTGTGGGAGCAGTAACTGAATACTTACTGTGAAATGGTTGAGCTGGATTGTCAGAACTGATGACTAAATTGCAAACATGACATTACATACGATATGGGTGGTTGTGGTTGAGTCATTTTTTCACTGATTGGGTTGTTCAAAATTTGGTGCAATTTAATTTACCTTTTCACATTCAATCTGTCAATATTAACTGAATATGAGTTGGGAAATATTGTGTGCATAAACGGTTTAAGCATAAGTAATATGAGAGGAAACATTTCGTGTGAAACAATGGTTGAATGTACACATGTAGCTATGGCTAGAAGTTGTGACAGAATTATGAGTCTTTTGAATCTAACTGTTTATTTAGGTTGAAATGTTCCTACATAATTCGTCCAATATCATGATAATTCACTATTTTGTTCATTGTCAGCTCTCTCATGTTAGGGAGCAAAGACCTGTTGTAATTTCAATCACTGCGAATATCCAACTACGCAGCATAATATTTCATGCCAAAGATTGTATTAACCTCTTCTGGTTAACATTAAACTGAATTAGTGTTAGCAACAGTTGCAAACTGCTGGAAGTGTTCCGGGTAAGGGTTCAAATTGTAAATGACCAGTTGCAACTGGTCTTAGGACATGAAAAACAGGGACCATTGCATCTGGGCAGGTTTACACCGGAAGAGCCGGGCAGTTGCAATGACGGCATTTTCGCAGAAATAACGTATTTCAGTTCTGATCTCAACACGACATGATCTATATGTGAATGATGCTGTTTTAGGAGGTCTTTCAACTGCTGTTCTCCGATGATGAATCTGAACAATATTCGTCGTGTAGCAGTCGAAATCCCACAATTTGTATGTGATTTTGAGTGTTATGTCAGAGTGACTCAATGAATATTCATCACAGTGCAAATTGGAGCCCTGGGGGTCAAAGAGCTGCGAAAACTGCACATTTTGGAGACAGACAATGTCATGATATGATAAGAACTCGTAATGTTAATTGGAGCCAAAATTGTTTGCACTGGGAACTGGATCTGCAGTGCGGTTCTGTAACGGGCCATGTCACGCCTCCTATGGCAGGCAATTTCGAAACCTCATATGGTTGTTTGCATTGGTAAATGCCTCGATAGAACATGGTCTGTAAGTGGCAGGCAGCTGCCCGTGCGCTAGGAAGTAATGAAGTTCTAATGATTTACTTCGTGCAGAGACTCCGACCGTTCAATACTAAGCCATACTCATCAGTATGTGTTGGTATCGTACTGCTATCATTTTCTTGCGGGACAGCAAAGAGTGTCTCTATCACCGCGCATTTTAGAACTCTCCTGATTTAGCTCTTGTTCTGTCAGTATTTTCAATTATGCGTCAGTACTCACCTGTATGGGGCCATCTATGTTTTGATTCAACACCAATCCAATCTCACTCTCACCACGTTCAGTACAACCTTTTGCTGCCTAGTATGGGTATCTTCTGGCTTGTATCTGTGGCTGAGCCATGTTCATTTTGCGGAACAGTCCATGGTCTATCACTTGTAATACTCCAACTTGTGTACACCGGCTGTTATCATCTTGTATTCATCCGTACTCATCAATATCTGATCGTGTGTTGTGTTCATTTCACACAAGTCCAGAGTCAATTGCAGAAAGTACTTGGGTTTAGATTTATGATGCCCAATACTGCGCAGTACTAATCTGTACAACGCCGTATTATACACTTCATTGAGTTCACACCCTTCTGTCGATGTTGTTTATCTCATTGATTGCTTTTGTAGCACCGATATTTGTCGAGTATCGGGGTGTATCGACCAATATTAATATACTGACTGGGTTCATCCGATTGGTTCTCAGCCTTTCAGCCAGAATAAATACAGGTTTTCCCATGCTTCATGTTACCACACAGTACTGCTCTATGCTTATTTATACTGCCTGCCAGTATATCTTAGTCCCCTGTCTTTTGCCAACTACTACAAGTGCATTCTGTAGTGTCAGTATGTTCCAATACTACTCCCACTGTGCTTGTATTTAAAAATTCGGATTTCAAACGTCTTAAACGAACTATTCACTGCAGGCTTTTGTACATATTCCATACTCACAGTTACAGCATGGTCCAGTCTGACTGAGGGCAAGTAGAAGCAAATTGGGAGGTGGGATTTGACCGACGGCTAGTAGGGGTGAGCCCCATTGACTAGCGGCTGGCAGGGGAGAGCATTCTGGCCCAAGGATGGGACGGACGATGGTGGCCGAAACCTTGATCTTGAGCCAAAGTTTAAGCTTGAATGAAAGCATGGGCCAGCACTGGAGCGAGAAACCCAAAACATGAGAACGAGCAACAGTTTGAGCTAGAGCTTGAGCCAGAGCTTGAGCCAGAGCTCAGAGCTTGAGCCTGGGCTAGAGCCTGGGCATGAGCTGGAGGTTTTGGCGCCAGAATCTGAGGATGGGAGGGAAGTAAGCAATGATTCCACCACACCGTGGTTAGTCCAGTCCAGTCCAACCGATTTCTGGACCAGGATCAGACCAGTCCAAATTTCCACCGGACTGGTCCAGACGGGGATTTGACCAGTCCACTCAGATGGAATTAGCCTGATGTCACTGTTAGTCAGTCATACACTGCGTCACTGAATAGTGTCAGACAAGTGGAGTGAGGTTCGTCAGAAAGAGCGGTTCTGGCCGGAGGAGCATAGAATCAGATTGAGAGGATGTCATTGGCTACCAGGCTGTGAGGAACAACATAAATTGCGTGAATCTATGAAGGCTCGGCAAGATGGTGTAAGGAACCATGTAGATTATGTGGATCTATGAAGGCTCGGCAAGAGTGGTTAAGGAACTACACAAATTACGTGCATATATGAAAGTTGGGCAAGAGTGCATCGGACCAGGAGCTGTGAAAGAAGCAATGTGTATTTCGTTGTTGGATGAGATGATGTCTATCTACCCAAGGTTCTCACAAATATATACTCCCTGTTGTAATAGTGAAGGGGAGATCTGTGTGTATCGGCTATGGTGTGATAAATAGGGACTGGACTCAAGGTCCAAGATGAGTAGGGAACGGAAGAGTACTGTGAAGTCTAAAAGAGCGGTTACGAACCTTCGGCTTGATCAACACTCCCATCACACAGTCCATCTCTGCTATCCCTGTATGTCCATATGCCCCCCGCCGGCTTCCCCCTGCCAAACTGAGTGGTTGAGGTGGTGAGAAAGGGATTATGCCACCAGGTCACCTGCATGGACCGGTCCAGACCGAGCCCGTCCAGTCCAAGACTGGCAGTCTGTTGTCCAGTCCAGTCCGGCTATCGTGTTGGACTGGACTGGACTGAGCCCTATCTCGGACTGGAATCGTCCTAACTGGTGGAATCAATGCATGTATGGAGGCCAGGAGCGAGGGAAGAGGTATATCAGAGGAGTGGAGCGCCAGGGGTTACGGCAAAGCAGCGCATTCAGCTTCAAAAACCCGCCCACACGCATCCCTACATATACCATGGGAAGCTCTTTACATTTTTCGACGCTACACCCAGTGAAATGGCTTCCGGTGAGGGCTTGGAGAGTCCAGGTGGAGCGGTGGCACCTCTGTTCATGGGTCGTTGACTGTTTTCGTTGAAGTCTTTTGTTTTTTGTAACTGTTCAAACATGGGTCAATTTTCTTTATATGAGTCAATAAACCACATACGAAAGGAAGAGCGAGTCCACTGGGTAGTTGTGGTTAGTACTAACATATACTTCTTCAACGCACCCTTGGCAATGTTATTGAGTTGTAATATTTGGATTCATACAGTTCATTACATGTCAGTATCTTCCAGTATGGTCCAATGACTCAAGTGTGCTGTATTCAGGATCCATTTTTGCAGTCTCTGATAGCGCTTTTTCCTTCATTGACAATTTCTTTCAGCTGTTTCCTGTTTGTAACCATCAACAAATGATGTAGCCTTGGGGACGATTACAAAACCCTACGCCATCACGCCAGGGATGTCAAATTTTTTCAGTATTTAGCCACACCTACTGGGACCCACATCTCTCACCCGGCTTGCTCACTATTTGACCTCACCACACTTCACAGAATGTGTCCCACAATGCAGAAACCACCAAGCTCTCCGCCGTGTGAACCAGGCCGTTCCTTTCTGCTTACTTTAGCTTGTTTATCATCTCCAAACTGCTGCGTCAACAAGGATGAGAATGCACACATCCTCGAGCTTCCGACTGTGATGGACCGGTGTTTGTCATGTGCTGTTACTTGTCCACTGGAGAATAACAAGGCCAAGGAGGATGATGAGTTCGATACTGGTGAGGTGGTGGACGAACCTCCTGACGAGGTGGATAGTGAAGCTGTCCCGTGGATTGTTGATTCCATATCCTATGAATGCCCAAATGAGATTGACCATGTGACCAACAAGAGAGGAAATGTGGAGTCTCGGAGTGTTGACGGAGACACTGATGGGAGTGATGACTGCCTTGCTGCCACATGGAGCCCTCCTCCAACGCATCGATGCAAAAAGTCATGAGCTGGTACCACAAACAACTCCGCTATGACATGGTCAATAGTCGCAACCACTCACCTCATCTGGCTACAATGCTCTGAGAAGGTGATTCAATCCATTATCAGTGCGAGTACTACAACAAAGGCATGGCTCACACCAAGGGGAACGCAGAAGATATTCAGACCGTCAGTCAGCTGATTAACCTTACAATTGAGTAAGTAAAGGTCAGTAGTAGTTAGCACCAAATGGGAATCTCTGGTATTAAAGTGATTACTTCCCCTAGCAATGCATGGCCAATGAGTGGAAGCAGTACAAGAGCTGTCCATGTCTACTGAAGAAGATTGAAGCAACTGCAGGGATTTCAAAGAAGGTAGATGAGCTAAGGGAGGCTTTGGAGGAATGCATCTCAGCTGGCGAGCAACCTGGAGATGGTATCAAAGATAATGATTTGAGATATCTGGCAAAGAGTTTGGTATGATTCCATATATCGTCACAAATAGTAGGGACTGAGCCGTGTTAGGATACGGTATTGGTGTTGCCCGCCACAAAATAAAAATTTGAAATCCCTGCACATATTCCTTCTTCAACTTCTCATCATCCAGCAGCCATCTGCTTAGCAGTGTTTTAGTTGATAGCATGAAAACAAATCTAGGAGCCTCTCTATCGTATACAACTGGAAGACCCTTTGGACATAGTTGACAGGAGACTAACAGAGAATAAGACGGAGTTTTACAGCCATGCCAGCGAGGCAGAAGCACTTCTAAACCAGGCCTTTACAATGGCAAATACAAAGAAAGGCAAAGGCAAAAGTTGAAAGGTGGTAGAAAGGTAAAGAAGGATGACAGCAATAGCAGCGGTAAGTGTAGTGACAGAAATGGCAATGATAATGTTAATGGCAATGGCAATGGCAATGGCAATGGCGATAAGGTCCTACAGCCCAAAAACCCAACAAAGAGGCTGGAAATGAAGTTGAAAAGGAAGGTGGAGAAGTAGGGGGGAATTTGGGCATAGTGTTGTAGAGATGACGAAAAACATCTTGTGCAAAATGGTACTATTTTGTACTGACAAGTGCTGGGTAGTATTGATTTGAATTGAAGTGTAACAAAGCGTGTTGATAATTCTTTCAGCTGAAGAAGCGATGCAAAAGAATACCAGTCTGTACTTACAAGTAATACCCAATACTGTGACAATAAGATTAAAATAACAATGTTTGTTTGCGTATTATTAGAGTTAGCAACTGTTCTGGACCGTTGCTTCGGGTCTGGGTCCGGGTCCAAACCGAACCGTTGCCCGATTAGCCGTGCGGGTCGATAATACACCCGAACCATGCACTCAGGGATCGTTTGATGGTAAACTCACAACCCGTCTGAATTGGGTGGGTTCTCAGCGGGTCGCCCAGGGGGTCCATCTATAGATTCATATACGGCTCTTGTATTTGCAGTGTGTTAATAGTATCTTATCTAAATCGCGTTTTCAGCAACAAATAATGCGCTTTTGCTTGTTGTGCAGTTTGTAATATCGAATAATTTGGTATCTGTATTTCACCTTTGATATATGTTATGTTTGCCTAGGAAGGCGATCAATAATAAAGGTATGCGTGCGAAGATCCGCGCGACGCCTTTATTACCTAATATGCACGTCCTAAAACTGTTGACGCTCCGTTCATGCTCATTTTCAGGATGCCCCAGGGAGCATGTCGCTGTTGTTTTCGCCAGTCAAGGCTGCCAATATCTGATGAATGGTTATCTGCAACCAATCGGAACATAAAGAACCCAAGATACAAAGATAAAAATCGTTGACGCTGCGTTGACGCTCATGCTAAGAATTGGGCGGTGACACAGTTGATATCTCATTCACCAATAAAAGCTGCCAAAACGTCCGTTATAAATAACCTCGAACAAGTCACTGGTGAATTCCCCTACTTACAACACCACAAATTGTTGACGCTCCATTGACGCTGAGTTTAATGTATCGTCCATTCAACATCTGCTGCCGCTGATAATTGTTATCATTATGATTTCACGTTTTGGGTTGTTTTTCTGTCTGATTGAGAGTCTGCCCTGTGGCAAACCCGTGCGGCATAATAATCTTGCACTGTTCACTCTGACACGACTAAAAATGATTTATCATGACAAACAATTCATTGCGTCTGCTATACCTGTATTTATGAACCGATATTCACAAGCTACTTCTTACCATTCGTCCAGAATAGATCTCTAACTGAAACTATCGGTCAAGCTGCATACAGAAGCTGGTGAATCATTGACACATTCCGTCATTCATTTCCTTCACTTCTTTGTTTCTCCTTATTTCTACTGCATTGACCATGACCAACACCTTTTCAGCATGTCGCTTTGACTTCCATGTTGGCCGAACCAATCCATACACATTTGGCGCGGCACTCACATCCTGCAGCTCTGGGTATTCCGGATCCTGAATGCCATTGTTGGGCTCCATATCTGACTCACCGTCTGCTGCACAATCGTATTCGCTGTCATTTGGATTATCCAAGTCGCAATTCCAGTTAAGCCAATTCTCGATGGCCGAAATACATTCAGGTACTCTATCCTCATCGCTCTCGCCTGGATGACGGTTGATTCGCTGGATTCAGAAGACATATAATATTGCAGTTCGTCCTCAAGGGTGGTCCTTTGCGGACAAAGCTGGAGGCAAAGGTGTTCATTCTGACATTTTGAATGCAGCTACACCATCGTGTTGAAAGGGTGACCAGGAGGCTTGGACGATCTCTTCCGTGTCCGAAATATATCCAACGGCTGTCATCTGCGTGTTTTGACTGCGCGACTCCTTCCGCGTAGCACGTACGTTTTGGCTTCCCAGCCACATCTCGAAAATTTTGTGGACCTTGGCCATTCGGTGCAATATCCATTCCTCCACCTCAATCTTCATTTGCGAGTCATTTTCATTGTTCATTTGATCCGATACTGGGTTATCGCCACGCAAAACCCTGGAATTGTCTCGAGCAAACTGCCTTACAACGACATTTTTGCGAAGCGTCTGGCCTGTGGTTTTTGACTGCCTCCAGCCAATAACATCTCGCCCAATGCAAAAACTGGCCTCCATTCAGAGACCATGTGGTATGATAGAGAATATGTCGCATGCCGCATTCGAGAGATCGGTGTACTTTGAGTGTGTTTCCTCTTGTTGACGCCACCAGTTCGTTATGTCCAGGATCCAAAATGTACTGCTAATTGCCATTGGGCCAGAGTGGTAATCATTGAGATTTGGATTAATTTGACCCCAGTTCTTTGGTGCTTCAGGCGGGGAATTCAAATAGAGCCAGGCAGCGGTCAATGAGTGTGCTTCCTGATCGCTTCGTCAAGGTGTCTTCTCAGCCACATTGTTAGGCGTTAAGTATTCTGCATCATCGCTGGACAAATCATACGGATCAAAGCATGATTGACAGTTCCCAGAATCCGTTGGAGATGGGACGAGGTTGCTGTTCGGTAAGCTTTTGAGTGTATTGACCGGCACACGTTGATGTTTAGCACAGTATTCATTCTCTACCTTCTTCAGAAAGGCCTCCTGGTATTGGGTAGTATGAGATGTCTCGTGCTCTAAATTAATATCCATACCCTTGTCCCACTTTCTAAACGATCGCAACATCAGGAATGGATCGAGGATATCTGCCCAAATGCGCCGCATGCCCGTCCTTGGAGTCACTTCAGCGTAGTATTTGGACAGCTTTTGTCGAGCTAACTTCGCTGCAAAGAACAAGTCTTCCTTCGATGCAGTCTTCTTCTGGGCCTGAACTCGCATTATGCCATCGTTGTGATCAAACGTATTATTGTACACCGTGATAACGTGATGCAATGTGACTGTATGCCTCTTCGACATCGACAGGGTCCAATGTCGGAATGGCCTCAACACTTCCATGACATACTCCACAATTGTCGATTCATCTTGAGTTGTGAGGAGTGGCCAGTAATAGATGTATTATGATACTTCAGCCACTCGCATGTGAATTCACTTAATCGGAAGGCGCGCTTGAGCAACTCCAGGGTCGATGTCCACCGGGTCTTGACGTCCATAATCGGACGTACAGCGATTCGGACTTAGGCTTTTTGACAGTCAATGAACTCGTTTCGGCGACCCGGTGTCAGTGTCATCAATACAGCAAGCATTCTGTGCTATATGAAGGTCAGTTTCAGGACATTCAAAATATCATGAAATACGTACTTTGTCGATGATCTTCGCTATACCTGGTCCCATGGCCGACACTCTGTCGATTCTAACATTGCCCTGTTTTCGAAGTCTTTGACTCTTCCCAATGTCTATGTTTTCATTCTCTCCACATTGCTGATCGCACTCGTGGGCGTCCCAAGATTTGGTTCGGCCTTTGAGACCGAGACTGCTCATGAATGCACTTACAGCCAGCTGTATGACGTGCGCCCAGCATGGCATATGGTTTCACAATGCAGGTCACTCGATTCCAGAGGCCTCAAGTAGTGATTGCGGCTCGCCTGTCATCGAGTAATTAGAGGAAGCATTATCAGTGGTAATACCAGGCAAACGGCCGTCGGTAAGCTCAAAAAGATCAAGCACATCCTTGAAATGTATGGCAAGCCTTGCTCCAGTGTGCTGGCCTTTAACCTGTCATTCTTAAGTAGCTTTCGAAAGCGGAAAAGACTTGCTGATCAACCTCATCAAACGCGGGATGAACTTCACGCAATGCCCAATTTTGATCCATCGAGTATGCAATGAATGAGGTTATGGCTAGTTTGTTTGGTGATATCCATCCGTCCAAAGTTAAACGAAGTTCATTTCATGACAGCAACTGCTTCTTAATTGGATTCACTATCAGAGCATATTCCCTCCGGCAAATGTTGCTAAGTATCATAGCGGATGGCAGCACTAGGTTATCGTGTAATGCTTTATATGACCTTTGTAACGCCAGATTCAATATTGCGTTTGATGGAATATGGGCCGAAATAAATCCTCACATGAGGTAGCGATTCCACATGTCTTGGTGAAATTCTGAAATTTCCAAGTCCTGAGCTGCCAGTTTGGAACACATTGCCTGTCATTTCGGGCAATATGGAATAAAGTGGACGTCAAATATAATTTAACTCTGCGATCATACTATTGTAATTTCTTGACTTCCTTGCCTCTTCAGGATGGCCAAGGCTGTTTCACCAACCGTCGAAGTGGTCAATTCAATAACCTCTGACTCTGTTGATTCATTTAACTTTGCGATGTGAGCTTTTGCCAGCAAGTGTTTCCCCATTCAGCTTGTCCCATGTTCTGATGGATGGCGAAGAACTTGATGACAAACGATACATATGATGCCAGGGATGCCGGTCTCCTCAAGTCCACAGTGTAACTAAAATCGCCACGAAGGCGCATGTCTAGAAGTATTCCAAGCAATAGGCCGCTTTGAGCCTACATTCATTGAAGCCCACCAAGCATCGAATATGATTTGTAAAGTAAGGTTGCTTAACTTATACATAAAGCCATGTTTGTTTTTGGAAGAGATCATTACCTTGAGTAAAGAGGTGTTCAAAGATTTTGAATCCGACATGGCGGAAAGAATTAGAAAGCTGGATGATTCAACTCCGAAGACTGCCAAAAGTAACCTTACAATATAGTAGACTGCGGGTTTATAAATATTGACTTTACAGCTACAAGCAAAAAAATCAGACCTGTAAGACATTGCATGCATATTTGTGAAGTTGTATACAAAGACAGATAGCAAAGACTGTGTGTGTATAACTCGATTTCGGAACAGCACAATGCAGTTCATTGTTGTGTAGCATTCTGAACCTCCACAAATATTGTTGACACTGGGTGGGCGCTGAATTGTAGGAGGCGGATGCGATATTGTCAATACCATGTTCCCCAATAAAGGCTGCCAATAGGTTCATTATGGGTTATCTGTGTTCTATTGCCGTTAGATTATCCAAGATGCAAGATCAAACATTGTTGAGGTTCTGTTGACGCTCTGTTGACGCTCTGTTGATGCTCTGTTGACACTCTGATGACACTCATTTTGGGACATGGTTACAATCTTGTCGCAAGGATTTTTGCCTAGTAAGGTGGCTAATAGTACGATTATGAATCAATAATGTCGCACAGCCAGTTGATTTTTCAAGATGCAAGGCATAAAGCTGTTGACACTGGGTTGACGCTCATTGTTGACACATGGTCACGAAGTCGTGGAACGCAGCTTTGCTTCGAAAGGCCGCCGATAGTTCACTTATGGCTTAATGTCACTGCACATCCCTTGCATTTTCCGGGATGCAAGGCCAAAAGACATTGATGCTGTGTTGACCCTGATTTTTGGGAGATAGTAGCGATGGTGTTGGAATGATTTCCGCCTAGAAAGGCGGCCGAAGGTACGATTATGGCTTAGTGACGCAGCACAGCCCTTGCATTTTCCAAGATGCAAAGCCAAAAGTTGTTGATGCTCTGTTGACACTCATTTTTAGGACATAGTAGTGATGTTGTCACAACTCAATTCCCCTAAAAGGTGGCAAATGGTTTGATTATGGCGGAATGTCACCGCACAGCTCTTGCATTTGCCAAGATGCGAGGCCTTAAATCATTGACGCTCGGTTGAAGTTCATTTTTAGGACATAGTAGCCATGTTGTCGCAACTTCTTTCGCCTAAAAAGGTGGCTGATAGTACGATTATGGCTGAATGTCGCCGCACAGCACTTGCATTTTCCAAGATGCAACGCCCTAAATCGTTCACACATATTTCTAGGACATAGTCGCCATGATGTTACAACGATTTTCGCCTAGAAAGATGGCCGATCGTATGAGTATGGCTGATTGTTGCCGCTCAACCATTGGATGTTCCAAGATGCATGGCCAAATGTCGTTGACACTCTGTTCATGCTCATTGGTAGGACATAGTAGCGGTATTGTCGCAACCATTTTGGCCTAGAAAGGCGGCCGATACTTCCAGTATGGATAAACGTTGCTGCACAGCCGACGCATTGCCAATGATGCAAGGCCAATAGTTGTTTGCACTCCGTTGACGCTCAATGTTAGGACATCGTTCCGATCTTGTCGTAATCATATTTGCCTAAAAAGGCGGCCAATAGTTCGATCATGAGTAAACCTCACCGCACATCCCTCTAGATTTTCCATGATGCAATGCCAAAAATCATTGACTCTCAATTTTAGGATATGGCAATGAGCATGTTATTTGCCATTTTCACTATAACTCCGACCAATACATTCACTTTGGAAGGATGTGGCAATGCAGCCCTTTGATTGCCGAATGTGTGAGACCAAAAATCGTTAACACTCTGTTGACGCTCACATTAATCACATCGAAACAGCCTTTGTACACTCAATAATTTCATGCAACCAATCATATACACATTATTGACACCCAATAATGCATTTGTATGTATTATTGTTTGCATCCAGGAGTATTGTTACCACTGAATTACTGAGCAACTGCGTTCAACGCTATCTGAGTAAGAGATGACATGGTGCTATGACTTTGAGGTACTTTTGGCTGGCAATTTGCCGCATGTAGATCATCTCGCTAATTTCTGGTAAATATAGCTCGACTTCCTCACCTTTCCTTATCCAGCTCCTTCTCCTCAATTTCCATCATGTATCATCAGCAATTAAAAATATTTTCAATCATGTGCATGAGGCCTGTGCAGAGAGTTGCGCAGTTGGATACATGGATGAATACAGAATGATGGCCTTCGTTGAGATCAATTCATCTTGATCATCGACCACTCTTTCTATGACACGTATGACATCACTCACTTAAATTTTTTTTTCTATATTTCATCACTAATTTAGCTTTAGCTTGGTCGCTTAACAGTCACCTGCCGATGTAAATTCAATGAATTGGCCGGATTTCCACGTGATTTGGATTCTAGCACCTTCACATGGTGCATTCGACCCTTGCACATACACAGACGAATCATCATGTCTCACAATTCCGTCACAGAAATCCCAAAAAAGCGGACACATAGCAACAGTGGTAAACAAATTGCTTTTCACCAAGATATGAAGTCAAAAATGACAATTTGCCTATCTATTCCTCCGCAGACGTAGTAGCTGTCACCATGCCTTCGTCCAGATCCGAAATCAATAAGGTGATTAGCTGGAGGCGATCTGGAGTGGTAAACGCTTACCAGTTCATGAAGGATTGTGTGCAGTAAGAGGACTTATCACGCTCAGTGGTGGGCTGAAGACAGGATATGCTCGTGTTCATCTGCGGCATCACTGAACATAGCCTCCTATGAGTAATTCCTGGTCGAGAAGTCCCTCGCGGCATTTGCGATATTCCGGTGACAATCCCAAGACACTCTATCACCTCTCCAAATTTTGCCGGTGCAGGTGCGACAGCCTCATAAACCGTTTGCGGTTGAACAACAGCTCGAACCATCATTTCGGATGTGCTGTACTTCTTCTTTCTTCCACGGAAATAGTCAGCTGCATCCTACCATCCTGGTTGTGTCGATTCTTCAAGCTTCCTCTGCTTGTGTCGAAACCTCTCCATGCGCTGCTGTATCGTTTGGTGATTGTGCCCATCACCCAGCCGGGTTCGTCATCTTCCCTCAGCTTGCCCTGCTCTGTCTTTTCATTCTCATCTTCTTCATCTTTGCCATCATCGGAACTTGCAAAATTACTCGGACTGCCCCTGATTGCAACCATCATCTGCTCAAATGTCTTTTCGGACTCTTGGTTCCTCAATCCTGTTGAGTTGATTGGAAGTATGGATATCAGTCTGCCCGGGACTATGATGTAACTCGCCTCGTTTGTAGTGAGCACCATTAGTCATTGATCGACCTTATGTCGATGCGACAGGTCTCATCACACGACAAAATCGGCAGACCTTCGCATACGCCCGCACACACTTGACTCCACGAGCACACGCCGCCGTGCAACACATCCCCCGATTTCAGCATGCTTCATATCTTTCTGCTCTTGCTGAACCGATGCCTCTGCGTCTTCAACTCACTTTCTTGCCCCAGCGGTTTCTCTCTGAACATAATCCTCAATCCATGTCTCTTTCTCTTCATTGCTTGAGATGTGCATTTCTCGTCATTTCTCCGCCGCAAGCTTCTTTGGCATGTTAAGCTGCGCAATGGCCCAACGGCTCAGACTCTTTCGGCCTCTCAGCCACTCTTGCCTTCATACGCTTGATGACATCGTTTGTTAGACGGCTTTGTCGATTTGTTATATCTGCCCGCCAGAAGTGGTGAAAAGTTGTATTTTCAGACCTTTGACCATTGTAGTTTGCGTGGACTTTGTTAGGCAAGATGTTGGCTGTTGGAAGATATGGACAATATGGAAGCAAGCTACGTCTTTTATGTAAAGGTTAGTACGTTTACTCCTCTCGAACCAAGCAAAACCTCCCTTTTGACTAAGAGTAAATCGGAATTATCAGGCTAACCGTACAATATGACTTAATTGCATCAGCAAAAAACATTTCGGTCCAGGCGGAATGGGTCCATCAGAGTGGACGCGCTCTGTCAGAGCCGTCAGAGACACCCCGGTAGCGGATCACTCCGCCCACGGCGTCAATACCACGCATCACGTTGCACATCGCCCTCCGATTGCAGTTTCACCGTTTCTACCTCAGACTCTGCAAGAGCATTCTCAGATGCTCCTGAAAGCACCTGCAGTTATGGAGGTGCATTCAGGACGCTACGAGATTTGACTATTAGGATAGTCAAATTTTGGAGCAGCGGAGAACGCTGCGCAGCTCTGCGGGAGACTTGGTGCCGTATTCTCAAGGCAGTGGTTCTTGGGGATCCATAAGCACAAGGCATTTCGTCTATCATATTTGTCTTTGTTACAGTCACAAGATTCGCTACCTCATAATATGGCATGCATTATTTAAGTATCTCTATATATATACATACGGTCAATCTGGCCACAACGTAATTCGTGAGAAAGAACTGTTCTAGCTCGACGACCCTACGAAGAAAGTGAGAAGATATGATACTACCCGGCCGTGAGAATCCACGCAATTGCGTGGATACAGATGAGATGAAAATAATATGATGTCTATCTACCCCGGGGTCTCCCGAATATGTACTCCCCGTTGCTCAGTCCACCTCCGTTACCCCTGTATCTCCGTACACCCGCCGTCGCTCATCAACGATG
>Ga0307512_10001922_pt1 | contig 27751 bp, 32 predicted proteins | sample 14_EM_MG_FD_200267 | JGI IMG/M metagenome (GOLD analysis project Ga0307512, IMG submission 200267) | Populus trichocarpa ectomycorrhiza microbial communities from riparian zone in the Pacific Northwest, United States - 14_EM | ecosystem: Host-associated > Plants > Roots > Unclassified | place... | reverse complement strand
GTACCAGAACGTCGCACCCGTTCACTCGGTCTCGTACCGCAAGCGACTCCTCGCGGAGGGTACCGAGCTCTCGGAAGCCAAGGGTAGTGCACCCCCTGCTCGCGCTAGCAGGGACGACGACTTTGCGTCGCACGAGAAAGCTTGAATTGGGCCTCGCGCGTAGGCCGGCAGCAATAATCACCTTTTTTTTTAATATTTTCCATCTCATAGCCTCATATTGTGGTTTACCCCCTTGGTTCCAACCATGTCGTTGTTATGCTCACACCTGGGGGCCGGGATTTCAATCCCTGTTGGTCCGTATATCGATAAAACAAAAATATACACGATCCCGTTGTATTAACTCCTAATGCATCACTCGATTCACCTCTCCCCATTTCGTTCTGGCAGATTACCGGTGACCCATCCTCTCTTTGAGATATTTTTTGTAACGCATGAGCATTCGAGTGACTTTGTGAGTTGTGCCCTTGAAAGCGCTCCCCAGGTGCACGTGACAGCACCACGCCCATTTATTTCTGGTTGGCGGGCGTTTCTTGCTGCTGCAACCGTACTTCGTAGTCACCACACGCAATCTCTCTTTCTGGATCTCAACAGGCGACATTCGGGCGAATGACACATATAGGGTCAAAGTCTCCCAGGAGGGTATAAAAATGCCAAAGAGACTCGAGAGCACCGATGGCGGGACATCTCAGTACCGGTTGGTGTTTCAAGCTCATATGCCGTGGTGCCTCTCCGAAGTTATTTCCTCGTGAATGGTAAATAATCTCCACTTTCTTGTTTTGTTGGGACAAGAAAGTTCGGATCTCAGGTACAAGTGAGAGCGATCACACGTTTCGCTGGCTATACCCTTTAAGCTCACCACTCCCTCCACCCCCTCCACATGGCCTCCGGCGCCTCGGTTCGCCCATTACCGAGTTCCCCATCCCACACACGTTCTATTTTACCCCACAATGGACCCAAAAATGAAAGAAGACTTGGCGCTCGCGCGCGTGATGATGGCGTTGTGAACTATTAATACCCTCAACACAAACATCCGCCATATCGGTAGGGGGGATGCCAAAGTTCGGTCCAGAACCTCGGTTTGAATCGAGAACCGTCAAACTGAACCTTAGGTTCAGGTTCAGTCCGGTTCTCCTGTGTGTGGGTTCGGTTCGCGGTTCTGTAGACATGAACTTCTTGGTCTCAAACCTGTTTGAACTCTTCTAGTTGCAGTTGCAGTCGCGCTATGGGCCAGGTCTGACACGGGCTAAAACCGAGAACCAATAAGACACAAGGTGCAGAACGATTTACGGGCTGCACAGGGTGTTGTGGCCATTAGCAATGTGAGTTGCAAACAGCGACCCTAATGGAGCACCGGGCCAGTGTGCCTGGAGCTTTCAAGCTCGTTTATTTATATCGCAGGAAAATCCGGGAGGGGCTCAAGAGAGACCCCTTGGGGTCATTTCAGAGTTACCTGACCCTGACCCACCAAAACCCCGACCTGTTTTCCAGGGTACAGGGTTTTTTTCAGGTTTGGGTTGAGGGCTCAGGAAAACCCGGGTGGGTGGATACAAGAGGTAGAATGTTCATATTGATTATTTGTCTGCAGATGGCAAGGATCGATGGGGGACTGCAGTACACTACAATGCATGGATGGCATCCCAGTCCATAGGAAACGGGGGATACAATACCAACTGAGGTAAATCTCGCCTTTGATCCGCGAGAAGGTATAGAGGACGTTCGCCTCCAACTTCCAAGTTATCACCCAGCAGTGTACAACACCGCTCCAGCGATTAGCGCTTAGCGTTGATTGACAACAAGACAACCCACGAGCGCGAACGGAAACATGCATCCAAGGTTAGTATTACTAGAGTTTGTGATGACAATGCTGTCCATTGGAATACCCTCCGTGTCGCGTGCACAGCCTACAGTATTCATAGCGTTTCCGTGCAACCGTCCTATTGATGCGGTAGGACTCAGCGGCCTGGGACAACTTATGGTCCGACTCATGAGTTGGGTGTCGAGAAAAAAAGACGTGTCAGTACCTAGCTGGTCATCCAGTTCCTGAAACAGCACTATCAATGTTGACTGTTCAAAACGTGCCAACACAATATCACAGTGTTTGGGTCGCGAGGAAGCGCAATCTGGCCTATGACGAAAGGGTTTCAGGAGGTGAGATCAATAGCTCAAACAGTAGACTCCCTGTCTCAGCTCTGTGACGATGCGAACAGCGTACATTAGTCAAAACGTCAAAGGGGGGGATAAATTCTAGTACGAAGCGCACAAGACGCCTTTCGAGAACGATGCTGACGAATTGGTTCTGTGTACAAGAGTCAGCAGACCACCCGCGTTCACACATGCAACGCGCTTGCAATCTACCAGAATCTGTCGGAGCTCCTAAGCGGAATGTGACGGGGCACATGTAACAGTCCTTGGGAGAAGGGTCTATGAAAAGAGAAAGACGAGTCCAAGCCTAACGGTTGCGATGAGTCAGCGGGACAGCAGCGATGAGTAAAGACGAAATAACGATTAGCGGAGTCCATTGAGGCAGGTTTATTGACAACGTAAAACAGGTTCTGTAATACGATGAGGGAAATGTAAGTCGAGCGAGTGAATGAAATAACGATGGTCGCTCAAATGACAATGATCGGTTGAAGGAATAGGAAGATAAGTGGGAGATCGGGGGAGGAGTTGAGCACAGTCTTATTCCTTTTGGGGGACGGGATCTTAGCTCAGGGAATGCCAAACAAGTAAGTCTACGGATTGGCGTACACAAAGACCATCTAGAGAGGAGATGAGCGCCTGGCGAGGTGAAGGGGTGGAACCAAAATGGACATATGACGAGAGCAGCAAACATGTAGAATGAGACGACGGATGGCAGCCACACGCAGTGGCGAAGGATGTTTGCTAGTTGAGTCCATGATTATTCGTTAGTCGTGAAAGGGGATGAGGCGAGGAAGGGGAGGGAAAGTAAGAGAGGAAGGGTCATGGTCTAGCAAAAATACGGGTTGGCAAGAAGGTGCAAATATATGTTTTTGAAGGGTTACACCAACCGGAAATATCGTATGAGTTTCAACTTGCGCTCCGTCGATCGAGAAGCTTGAAGGGGGAGGCGGTCAACAGGTGTCGTGGCATGGGGTTCGTCGCACTGTCCGATTCACGGATTGTGTGAGGAATCGTTACCGTGATCATGTGCCCACGCCGTGCTTAACGAAGGGACATATGAAACTCACGGTTTGACGTGAAGAAACTGCATGCCTTCAAGTTCTACATGTCCCTTTGCGACGCCAAATACAAAGGAGTCTATCCATCCTTGCTCTGGGCTGACGCATCGGCGCCGTGCTCGACAAGGAACCGCGCGATCTCAACGTGTCCCTCTTGCGACGCAAAATGCAAAGGGGTCCACCCGTGCTTGTTCTCGGCGGTAACATCTGCACCATGTTTGACAAGGAACTGTACAATTTTCGTGTGTCCGTTCAATGATGCCGGATGCAGAGGAGTCCTCCCATCATGGTTCCGGGCTGTCATATCTGCGCCGTGCTCCACAAGGAACCGCACGATATCCAGGTGTCCATCGCGCGACGCAGAATGCAAAGGGGTCCACCCGTCTTTTTTCTTGGCTGATGTATCTGCACCATGCTCGATAAGGAGGCGCACGACCTCCAAATGTCCCTTCAGGGACGCGCAATGCAAAGGAGTTGACCCATCCTTGAGCTGAGCTGTTGTACCTGCGCCGTGCTCCACAAGGAACTGCGCGATTTCAACACGTCCCTCTTGCGACGCAAAAGGCAAAGGAGTCCACCCGTTCTCGTTCTGGGCCGTAACATCTGCACCATGTTTGACAAGGAACTGTACAATTTTCATGTGTCCGTTCAATGATGCCGGATGCAGAGGAGTCCTCCCATCATGGTTCCGGGCTGTCATATCTGCGCCGTGCTCCACAAGGAACCGCACGATATCCAGGTGTCCATCGCGCGACGCAGAATGCAAAGGGGTCCACCCGTCTTTTTTCTTGGCTGATGTATCTGCACCATGCTCGATAAGGAGGCGCACGACCTCCAAATGTCCTTTCAGGGACGCGCAATGCAAAGGAGTTGACCCATCCTTGAGCTGAACTGTCGTACCTGCGCCGTGCTCCACAAGGAACTGCGCGATTTCAACATGTCCCTCTTGCGACGCAAAATGCAAAGGGGTCCACCCGTTCTCGTTCTGGGCCGTAACATCTGCACCATGTTTGACAAGGAACCGTACAATTTCCATGCGTCCGTTCGACGATGCTGTGTGCAAAGGAGTCCTCCCTTCATGGTTCCGGGCTGTCGTATCTGCACCGTGCCCCACGAGGAAACGCACGACATCCAGGTGTCCATCGCGCGACGCAGAATGCAAAGGGGTCCACCCGTCTTTTTTCCTGGCTGATATATCTGCACCATGCTCGGTAAGGAAACCCACGATCTCCAAATGTCCCTTCAGGGACGCCCAGTGCAAGGGAGTTGACCCGTCCTTGAGCCGAGCCGTAGTGCCTGCACCGTGCTCCACAAGGAACTGCGCGATTTCGACGTGTCCCTCTTGCGATGCAAAATGCAAAGGAGTCCACCCGTTCTCGTTCTGGGCCGTAACATCTGCACCATGTTTGACAAGGAACTGTACAATTTTCATGTGTCCGTTCGACGATGCTGGGTGTAAAGGAGTCCTCCCATCGTGGTTCCGGGCTTTCGTATCTGCACCGTGTCCCACGAGGAAACGCACGACATCCAGGAATCCGTCGCGCGACGCGAAATGCAAAGGGGTCCACCCGTCTTTTTTCTTGGCTGATATATCTGCACCATGCTCGATAAGGAAGCGCACGACCTCCAAATGTCCCTTCCGGGACGCGCAATGCAAAGGAGTTGTCCCATCCTTGAGCTGAGCCATCGTATCTGCGCCGTGCTCCACAAGGAACTGCACGGTCTCAACATGTCCCTCTTGCGACGCCACATGCAAAGGAGTTGTCCCATCCTTGTGCTGAGCCGTCGTATCTGCGCCATGCTCCACAAGGAACTGCGCGACCTCAACTTGTCCCCCTTGCGACGCCACATGGAAACGTTTTGATTTGTCTATACCGCTTGCCATTTCAGGTAGGGTTTCTAACGCTCAGTCAGGTGTGGAACTAGTTCGCTGTTACCAACAAAACGTACCGTCACCAGATGCTTTGCCATCTGGCGGGGAGGTCACTCGATGGCCAGTGAGAGACAAGTACAATTCGTTTGCTTACTCATGTCTCGGACAAGACTGTAGACAACTTTAAAAGTCTCCGCTCCAACCGTTCGATCCTCGTCAAAGGTGAGCCGATCTAGCCTCTGTAGGCCAAGCTCGGCATACTTCTCCCCCCCAAAAAGCATTTTTACGAATTTCTCTGCGTTGCACTGAGAAAGAGAACACCTCAGCGAAAAAGGACTTACTCGGTCGTCCCTGGTTGAGTTCTGCTGTAGCCAGTGCAAGGGTGGAGATCAGCTCCACCATTATTTTGACTAAAATCTCGTCCATGGCGGGTGTCGGAGGGATCGTGGTATATATATCGAGACGCTTAAGGAAATGTTCAAACGACTCGAACAAGTCGGCGATGGCATCGCAGTTCGCGATCACGTCATTGGCTGCCTGGTGTACTCTGATGTCACATCGATACGCACGAGGAGCTATAGAAAGGCACATACAGTGAGTAGAACACCAAGGCCAGTGTGTAATGCCTTCGCCGGTGGAAATGCCTGTAGAACGATATCAGAGACATGGAAGACCGTCATCGGCGTCTTCTGACGTACCAGGCCTAAATCATCGCCGAGGGCAGCGGTGGCCGAAAGCTTATCTAGGGACGATACTGTACTCCTGATTGATTCCATTATCCTATCTTTTGCTCGAGATTCACCGAAGGTCCTCGCTTGATCTTGAAGAAGGGCAGTGATTGACTCGACGGAATGGCAATTATCGAGTTTCTGAGCGAGTGGGTGCTTCTCCAATGATATTTTTGTCTTCATTTTGTAGTCCTCCAGGGCCGACTCGAAAAGTGTCCGGAAGCGAGATGATGCTGACTGGTCAGTCATACTAAATGGGAGAAACCCGTGGCCTTGAGAAGGGGAGTTGGTTGGTTGTGAGGAAACGATAACGAGATAGTGGGGTGCCGTGGTAGAAGGTTTGGGCGGGGGTCCGTGCGTCCCTCGCAGTGTTATATATGGGGACGCAAAGCGGTTGCCTGAAACAGACGGGTGTAAGTTTGGGTCGAGCGCTCAATCGTGTTTGTGGCACAGGTGTGAGAAATTAACTCAATCTGCGCACTGGCAGTTAGTGAGGAAGTGTATTTGTTCGAGGCCACGAGGCCAGAAGGGAGATGGCAGGACGATGGGGCTCTGAGAAGGGAGAAGGTCTCCGGATAGTTGACTGCTTAGTGCGGCCAGTCGGAAGGTGGACGGAAAAGACATAGAGGAAACAGAAGTATATTCCGCTAACGATACGAAGGCAGCGAAATAAAAATCATTACACTGGACAGCAAAGCGAAGACACTGCGGCGTGAGGATCGTGCGTTTGGGTTAGGTTTTGGACAGATTTCCAGAACAGGCAGTGCCGCGTGCAGTCACCCCACCCCGGGCCGGTAGTGGCGAGGCGATTGACAAAAAACAAAGAGTACACAAGTCGGTTGCCATTATCGCATTGGGGTGCTTTCATCCTGTCACCAAAGTTCAGAGTGCGTCTTTACACTTCTTCCTTGGCAGTGACAAGGAATCCGAGGATAGTGATGAGAGTGACGATGATGTATGTTCTTGCTTGACAAAATAGATTCTCTCCTCACTTCACCTCGATCAGACCATTAACGTCAAATCACTCGAGCATAAACACGAAGTGAAGAAAAAACCCGCAGCGGCAACAAGAAAAGTTGTACGACCTCTTGCAAAAATACGATGCTCGCTTTTCGCTTGACCACAAGATCCTCATCATGCAACTCTCAGCCTACGTCACTGAGTTACACTGACTCAGCCACCTTGGCTTTTACACATACATGCTAAAATACCTTACCCACCACCAACTACGTGCCCCGGCAATCCTCGCTGTACTCGCCCAGGCCTCCCATGTCCTGACACCACCAGACACGCTGATACCTTCAATTCGCAAATAGACGAGAACGAATACTCACATCCTCAGCCCGATCAATAACTTCTTCAAAAAATTCTTATCGGTATTGACCTGTCTCTCCGAATTTTTGACCTTCTGTCATGCGCTCCCGGAACACACTCGCAAGCCTCTCTTGACGCTTTATTGCATTCCTCTTACCTAAAGTCAGTTCGTGACATACCATAGTACTACAAAGGTCATAGACAAGGGTTCATGAACGGCGAGCCACGTCGAGGAAACGCCCCGCAGCGATTTGCTAGCGCATGAGAGGCGGCGGCGGCGAGTGAAGCGAGGTCACACCCTCATATGGCCGAAAGGGATGAAGAGATGAGGGGGATGATGGATCAAAATGACACAAAATTTATAACCTGGTCCCGAAAATGCCTGTCTACCACCAATGTGCCTCTTGGGACTCTTGGTATGCATCAGTTGTCGTTGGGATGCTAGAGCACTTTGTGGCCAAGAGCGTCACCTCTCACGGGCCCGACCTGGTTTAATGCCTCAGTCTTGAGAATTTCAGGGTCCTTGAACAGTTAAGAAGACGGGAGCGAGCAGACAGGTGCTCCTGCACACGGTGTCGTTAGGGTCTTTTAGGCTTCCGTTCCAAGGCACCTAATGAATACCATTTGCCATACAATACTAACGGCATCCGTATAAGCGTAAGGAAAGATAGAGGTGAGCTTATTAGTCTAAGAGATTACTCCCTTCCCCAAGGGATCGATGTCTATAAGCCGGAAGCGCGTCCGTAACACCAAGTCAGGCGTGACTCGTCTCTGGAACCACCTTCTCCCATGCTGGTGTTGCTGCGCGGACGCGGACGCGCGTGCTGATGCTGCTGAGGCTACCCAAGGCAGGGCGAACGTCGAGCGAAAAGACGGGCGACCCGTCCGGAAGCGGTGGTATGCCGTAATAATCACTAACATATTGGATTTCTTCGCCAGCCAAACCCGCCAGACAATCCAGACGTGGCGGTCAAATGGAGGTTCGTCACTGGTAAGAGGGCGACGATATCAGTATCGTGGTAGCTGAGGGTCAATGCATCCTAAACCATACTTGAAGCGGTCTGGTAGGAGCCAGCCGGCGAATAGGAAAAACCTCGCCCTTGACGAGAGTTCACCCGGACCCCCTTTGAAAGCGTACCGGTCGTAGCCTCTCGTCCCTGCCAAACCAGACAGACACACGTTCGTTAGACGCGCGATTCACCTCAGTCGAGTGAAGGAAACGACGCACTTGTTGACGGGAGCCTTCCACTTTTGCACTTCCTCTCACGCCTTCTCATTCAAGAAGTTGTGGATCTGCACCATCGTGTCGATCTAGCCTTCCGGAATTGGAAATCCCTTGCGGCCCAACGCGTTGTAGAACTGTTGCGAAGACGGATACTCCCAGTTCCCCGCGGCGTCGCGATGGATCGAAAGATTCCGTGCGCTCCGTGGGGAGATCGGTAGTCTGCGAAGGTGTGTGCTCCCACGTGAGGACGGGGAGGTGGGTCTCGTGAGTCGAGCGCTTCATTGGAGTTGGAGTGTTGCACGGGGCATTGGGCAGGTGCGGCGGCGGCGGCCGATGACGATCTCGACGAGGAGGCATGATCGACGGGATAGTTGGCAACGGAACGCGAGGATGACTGCGCGCGGTTCGCTAGGGAGGCGTGATCTACCGGACAGGGAGATGAGGCAGAAGGGGACCCTTCCGTGCGTTTTTCAAACGCCGAATGACCCCCGAGTGACGATGACGTGGCAGAGTGTTGGGTGAAAAAAGCGATCTGGCCCATTCTCTAGAAGAAGGAACATGTCGCGTTACAGAGTACAATGTATGGCGCAGAGCGTAGAAATTTTGTTTGGGTTTGAGGTTTTTTGCTCAACGATGGATGAGACACGGACGTGATGGACTGCTGAGCGCTGACGGACTCCGGAGTCCGTCCGGACTTTAGCTTTATGTCCCAATTTGCACGACCCGACATTTGAGCGTGAAAGGTCCTCGCAGTAACGCAAAAAATTTCGGGGGCGGGAAAACGCTATCCCTATCTGGCACCCCCCATAGAGATCAGATACAACCCAGCGCTAACGCAGTCTTATCTTCTTCCTCATCTTTACACCTCCCATTCTCTTTTTGGTTTCCCGGAGACCCCAGACACTACGAGTGCATCCTCTGACCGGTCTGACCCTTTACTGCCAAATCGCTCTTCCATGCACCGACGTACCGCAACCAATAACGTTCCCTCCATCCTAGCCGCGCCACAGGCTCGTCAACGAAAGTGGGCTTCGCATCCGAAACTCAGTGAGAGCGGCTGGCTGTTCACGACAAAGGGTGATGCTTTTGAGACGGGATCATGAGGCTTTGAGTCCACAATGGCCCTTGTAACGCCTCCGCTCTTGTTTCTGTTGTGAGCCCCGACCCAGGAAAGCCCCTTATTCACTTTTTCTGCTTTTTTGTGCTGTTTAGACAAAAAGTACAAAAGTACAAAAAAGCCAAGTCCTTTACTTGCAAGATTGCTTTCTGAGCCGGTCAAAACGGTAGATTGCTTTTCAAAAGTATTTCAACTCAAAAAGTACATGTTATCAAAGTCTGTGCTGCCCTGATGGAGGTGGAATTTCGGAGACCCTGAAGTGCCCCATCAGTGGAATTTCTCTCCGCTTTCGGAACGCTCTAGATTACACGTAGCTGTTCCTCGATCACATGTACATCATTTGCGGTTACTTCCCATGGACTTGGAGAAAAGGGCCGGTTCTTCTCTCTTCGTATATGGCCGCGCTGCAGCCTCGTGCTTCATCGGTATCCACTCACTTCGTCATGGCCCATTCAATCTGGCGTACCACCGCGGGTATTCGGATCCGATTCTCTATCCTCTGGCAAAAAGCGACGGTTAAAACGTTAAGATTCCTGCTCGCTGGAGGTAGAACCGTTCAGCCATAAACCTTGACCCGAAGTTGGTGCGAAGGGTGCAAAAGCCTCCCCCTTCGAGTGAGTGATCGGTGACGACAAATGAGAAGTGGGGGTTCGGCCACTGGCGCTCGATGCGGGATGCCCGTGTTCGGGGCGCATAGAGTACAGTCAGGTGTTGCCATGGAACCGGACGACCGAGCTAACGCCGACCCTACGAAACTCCCCACGATCAATAATCAGTCCACGCCTGCCATTTCGGCCTGGCAAGCCAGATAGCACAATGCGCTCCGATGCATACAACTGTGTGACACAAGCCTACCCTGCCCCTCCCCCCAAACGAGAAACTTGCTCCAGTTATAAAAGGTGTATTGGGAGGCTCAAGGCAGGCTGCCGCCACTGTAGTCCGGCTCATCACAGGCCATGCCTTTGTCGGTTCCTATACGGCCTGCTTTCACCCACGCAAATGAACCAGCTGCGCGGCCTGCAGGGTCAACCCCCAAACCGTTGAGCTTGTCATCAAATTTTGCCCACATTATGAAAGGGCCGGGGCACCTTACAATGAAAAAAAAAAACGGTCCGCGGCTGGACAGTCGTAGAGTAGTGAGTATTGATGAACCGATCCATCGCCCGACCGATGGTGCTCTGAGGTTGGACTGTAGTGTAAAATCCAAGATATGCTGGAGTCAGGGAATGGCGGGTGTAGGGTTATTGACTGGGCTTTCCTGCATACCAGGTCGGTAGCTTGAAAAATATATGGAGTAAGAAGGAGTATGGGTTATCAGATGTGTGTCCTGTGACGTGTTAGGTAACATTGTGAGCCGGAAACTGCTAGGAGATTTTGGAAAAGCGGCGGTTCAGGTGTCTGGGGCGGTAAAGAATGAATATGCATCCGGTACTGCGAAATCGACTGACCCTGGGATGCAACTTAGAGCTGTATCCAGCTGTAGAAGGATGAGCAGGCGATGTGTCCACCAGAAATTGAGGCGCTTCATTAATTGCGAGGAAATTCCACTGGGTACAGGTACACAGATCCCAGGGGGAATGATTTGGGGTGAATCACAAAGCGGGAGAGGGAGCGAGGGGAACATTACCGTATGCGGGGAAGTGTCTATAAAAAAAAATTGAGGGCCAAAGTGTGGGGTTGGGTGCCTGGGGTCCCGGATTGATCTAAGATGATCCGAGAATGGTTGACCAAGTGGACGCCAAATGGATTCTCCACTTCCAACACTCTTCCAACCCGACTGTTAGCGGGACAGTTGGTGTTACATTTACATTAAGGCCACCCCGATCAGCATAAATACCCTACACGTCTTCTCATGACTCTCTCACTCCCAGCGGGTTTTCTCTCCTCCCGTTCTCCCCCCTTGACTCCCGTACGAACCCTTGAGGAAGTGATACGTTCATCATGCCAGGTGGTCCAGTTGCGGCAGGCGGGGGCGTCGGGGCTAATGCCCCTAAGAACACATTAGCTGGCGTTCTTATGGTCTGTCCTTCCTACCCTGCTCTCGCGTCTCTCCCTTTCTCATCCTCTTGTTTTTCCACAAAAGACCGGTTTTGCTGCGTTCGGCGGTATTCTCTTCGGTTATGATACCGGCACCATCTCTGGCCTTCAGCAGATGCCAGACTGGCTCCGTACCTTTGGTCACCCTGTTCCCGTCTCACCCACCTTCCCCGATGGTTACGGTATCACATCCTCTCAGAGGTCTCTCGTAGTGTCGATTCTTTCCGCCGGCACATTCTGCGGTACGTTTGATCACCTCACTCTTTTTCGGCTCTGTCTAATTCATTTTATCTAGGCGCCCTACTTGCCGCCCCCTTTGGTGACATTCTTGGCCGAAAATGGGGCATCATTGCTTCATGTCTTGTCTTCTCCATCGGTATCGCTTTCCAGACCGCAACCACTCAGCTTAACCTCTTCATCGTCGGTCGTGTGTTTGCTGGTCTCGGTGTCGGTTTGGTCTCCACTTTGGTCCCGATGTATCAATCCGAGTGCTCCCCCAAGTGGATCCGTGGTGCCGTCGTCGGTTGCTACCAATGGGCTATTGCCATTGGTATCCTCCTCTCCAACATTTGCAACAATGCGACCAAGGACCGACCAAACCACTCATCGTTTCGCATTCCCGTCGCTATCCAGTTTGTCTGGGCTGCGGTTCTCGCTGGTGGCATGGCCTTCCTTCCCGAGGTGCGCACTTTCGTGCCTAGTCAATCTCGTGTCGCATCCGTCTAACACACGCTATTCCAGTCCCCTCGTTGGCTGATTAAGCGCCGTCGCGATGCCGATGCCGCCAAGGCACTTTCTCGTCTCACTTTTCTCCCCGCCAATGATCCTGACCTTCTTTTGGAACTCGAAGAAATTCGTCTCAATTTGAAACACGAGGACGAACTCGGTTCAGGTTCTTACCTTGACTGCTTCCGATCCACGGACAATCGCATCCGCTTCCGTACTCTGTCTGGTATCTTCATCCAAGCCTGGCAACAGCTCACTGGCATCAACTTTATCTTCTACTTCGGCACGACTTTCTTCACCAACGCCGGACTCCACAACCCCTATCTTATCTCTATCGCCACTTCCACGGTCAACGTCGGAATGACCGTCCCCGGCATTTGGGGTGTCGAGCGTTACGGTCGCCGTCGCCTGCTTCTCGTTGGTGCGGTTGGCATGACCATCTGCGAATTCATCATTGCCATCATCGGTTCGACTACGCCACTGAGCAACCAGTCCGCACAGTCCGCAGAGGTAGCATTCGTTTGCTTCTACATCGCATTCTTCGCCTCTACATGGGGACCCATCACATGGGTCATCACTGGCGAGATATTCCCCCTCAAGGTCCGTGCCAAGGCAATGTCGCTCTCGGTGGCATCCAACTGGCTTTGGAACTGGGCCATCGCGTATTCCAGTGAGTTCTCTTCTCGTTTCGCCGGTGAGCGTTCCGGCACGATTCTTATCCGAATTTACAGCGCCGTACATGGTCGACTCTGGCCCCGGAAACTTAAACCTCGGAACCAATGTGTTTTACATCTGGGGCTCGACGTGTGCCTGCTGTATCCTCTTCGCCTACTTCTGCATTCCGGAAACAAAGGGTCTCTCTCTCGAGCAGATCGACCTGCTGTACCAGAACGTCGCACCCGTTCACTCGGTCTCGTACCGCAAGCGACTCCTCGCGGCGGGTGCCGAGCTCTCGGAAGCCAAGGTCAATGCCTCCGCTGCTGGCGCCAGCAAGGACGATGACTTTACGTCAAAAGAGGTTTGAATTGTGCCTCGTGCGTAGGCCGGCGGCATAATCGCCTTTTTTTTATTTTCCATCTCATAGCCCCATATTGTGTCTTATCCCCTTGATTCCAACCATTTAATTGTTATGCTCACACATGGGGACCGGGACCTCGATCCTCCTTGGGGAGCGTTGGGTAGTATCCGTGATTCTGCCCATGACTATATCGATAAAAACGAAAATATACACGATCCCGTTGTATTAACTCCTGATGCATTACTCGAATCACCTGTCTTTATTTCTTTCTGGCGGATTACCGGCGACCCATCCTCTCCTTGAGATCACTTTTTACAACGCGTGAGCAGTCTAGTGACTTTGGAGTTGTGCCTTGGAACTTGGAAGAGAGATGAAGGCGATCCCCAGGGGCACGTGACAACCCCGCTACACACATGCAAGCTCTCTTTTTGGGTCTCGACTGGCGACATTTGGGCGAATGACACATATAAAGCCCCGTCGAAGCCTCCCAGGGTTGATAAAAATGCAAAGAGACTCGACCACCGATGATGGTACATCTCAGTACCGGTTGCCAGTTGGTGTTTCAAGCTCACATGCCATGGCGCCTCTCCGAAGTCATTCCTCGTGAATGATAATAATGTCCATTTCCTTATCAGAACAAGAAAGTTCGGACCTCAGGTACAGGTGAGAGCGACCACACGCATCGCTGGATATACTGTTTGAGTTCACCGCTCCCCCACATGTCCTCCATCGCCTCGGTTCACTCATTACACAGTTCCCCATCCCATATACCCCACAACAGTCCCAAAATGAAAGAACTTGAACTAATGACATATAATACCCCAAGCCATCCGCCATACCGGACGTGGGCCATCCTTGCCTGCTTCCTTTTTCCATGTCCGACTGGAGTCATCGATGTCATCTCTCTTTCACAAAATGGGCGGGTCGGTGATATCTTTGCCCGTGTCTACTCCTCCCGAGCTTGGACGTTTGAACCCGTTACAAGGTGAAAACTAAGAACACACACAAAAAAGACAGTTGGAGAAGCGGGAGGGAGGTTTCGTCAGTTTGGCCGGGCGGACGTGATCAAACGTTTCGCCACGTCTCTGCCCACGTCATTCAAAACAGCTTTCAACCCGCCGAGCTTCAAGTTGAAGGGGATCCTAGGCGTCATCTTCGTCTCGGGTAGATCCACCTCTCCGTCCCAGTTGATCCGCACGCCTCTGTGTTCCCCATGCACGAGAAGCGCATCCAGCGATTCTTCCCGGGCGGCCGCGGATTGGTCCCCCTTGCTGCCAGTGCCAGTACCCTGGGCCTCGTCATGGCTCCGCCGTCGCCTCGTCGTTCCTCCCTCGCAGAGTTCGTCGCGGACAAAGTAAACTCGTTCTTCCGGGATGTCCAAAAGCGGTGCCGCGCACGCCCTGAACGACGGGGAGAACGTGACGCGGTCGTGGTTGGCGCGAATGGTGATTTCTCCGCGGAAGCAGCGAGGAAGCGAAATGGAGACCTCCCCAGAGTTGGCACAGATCTCAACGTCGAGGTTCGGACGTGGTCCATTCTTCCCGTCGTCTGGGCAATGCTATTTTTATTTTTTATTTGCGTGATATTTCGCATTTTTAACAAGGAAGCGGGGGGAGTTTAGACGCACCAGTTTTGCCTTGACAGTGCCAGAATGGCTCAAGAGGGTCATGGAAGCTCGATTCGATTTGCCGCTCGGGTCGGGGATGATCCATATTTCGGCGTTGACGGATCCTTTCGACGATTCGAGGAGGAGGTTGTGGTTTTGCTTGGAAATCAAAACCCCGTCGTACGCGGATTGTAGCAGTGGGGGCATGGAGAGGTCGAGGGCGTATTGTCCCTCGATGGGTGCATTCGGCTTGGACACGCGCAGGTAATTCGTGGGGCCGATACCGCGTTGCCTGACTTGGGCTAGCAGAGATGCTATTTCCTAGACATCCATAGATGGAAAATTAACTTAGAGCCTGCTCTTCGGCACTGATAATTCGAGTCGCCCGGGAACGTATGTATGAGGAATGGTACGTACCCCAGCGTCGCTCTCGGGACCGGGAGGACCATCGACGTCCGGCGATTGTGGTTGGGGAATTTGTGCATCCGATTCGTTACTTGGAGTTGCCATTGCTGTGGTAGATGTCCGTGGAGTACAAATGCAACACTGTAGCGTAGAATTGCGCGTTGTTGTTTGAATGAAAGGCGGTCCAGGTACACCACAAAACGAACTAGTCCGTACGCGGTGGACAGCCAGAATCGAACGTGGAAGGGCGCTTATTCTTCATGACAATTGATTACGTTGAGGGCCGTCCAAGTCCGCTCGGGCGATAAGGTGGTTCTCTATCCTTGAGCGTAACATGACCAGGGGCATACTACATGGATCAGTAGTGCCAGTACTTAGGTATCCTCATGATAGAAGTGACAGAGAAATAAGTGTTGCAAACGGCGCGCGCAAGCGGATCGATTAGATCACACATGGACACTGACATCCTACATTCCTTAGCATTGACAGTAGCTTAGTTGCACACTCGTTTAGTTTGGCACCCCAAAACTTTATTCATTCGTTTATATACAGTAGGTAGTTGACCCTTGTAGCCCTCAGTTCTCGTGTCTGACGCACGCGCTCTGAGGCCCGACGCGTGCCCGGAACTCATTTAGCACTCGTTTGCTTTCTACAATAAGATCACGTGAACTTCTGCTAAATTAAATTAAATCTTTGCCTTCACCGTGATTGAATATTAATATTGATCACTGATTGATCCAGGACTTGTCATGAACTTAAAAAACAAACCATGCTGAATTCGTACAGACGCCTTGAACCCGTACCACAGTAGAAGAAAAGTATAGGATGAGTCCCTATCAACCGTTGGTGCGAATGGGTCATATCCGTATCCGTATCACAAGAGCCATCAAACACAACACAAAAAAAAAGGCCGGAAGGATTATGGGAGGGAGGGGAAGGGGGGCTTTTCAGTTTGCCCGGCCAGACGGGGTGAAGAGTCTCGCCACATCTCTCCGACCCTCCTTCAAAAGGGATTTCCACCGGCCGAGATTCAAGGGTATCATAGATGACCCGGACATCATCTTAGGCGGGTCCGTTTCCCCGACCCAATTGATCTGCACACTCCTGTGCTCCCCGTGCACGAGGAGCATATCCAGCGGTTCTTCACGTGTCGCAGATCGGCCCTTATTGCCCTCACCGCTGCTGCTCCGCCGCATTTTCTCCACGCATGGTTCACCGCGGACAAAGTAGACGCGTTCTTCCGGGACGTCCAAGAGCGGTGCTGTGCATGCCCTGAGAGGGTAGGATAATGAGACGCTGTTGTGACTAACGTCCTGAATGGTGATGTTCCCGCGGAAACAACGCGGAAGAGAAATGGAGACGTCTCCGTCGTTGGCATATATTTCAATGTCGAGATTCGGACGTGGACCACTCCTGTTGTCGGGGCAATGCTATTTTGCGCATGTTAGCACTTTCCCTTCCCCATAATTGAAGAAAGGGGTGGTTTTGAGTTAGACGTACCACTTTTGCCTGAACGGATCCAGATCGACTAGTGAAGTTCAAGACGGCTTGCCTCGATTTATTCCTTACGTCGGGAATGATCCATACCTCGGCAGTAATGGGACCACTCGACGTTTCGAGGTAGAGGTTAGGTTTTTGGCCGTTTTTGGTCGTAACCCCGTTAAATGCGGTTTCTAGCAGTAGGGGCATGGAGAGGTCGAGGGCGTACTGCCCCTGGATAGCTGTATTCGACTTTGATACGCGCAAGTAGTTCGTCGGACCGATACTTCGATCCTTGATTTGGGCTAAGAAAGATTCTATTCCCTAGATATCCAGAGACAATGGTTAGCTTAGAGCCCACACCTCGTCACTGATCATTCAAGGCCCTAGGATCGTAGGACGCATGTTTTGAGGAATGGTACATACCCCATCGTCGCTCTCCGGATCGGCGAGACTGTCGATGTCCGGCGATTGCGGCCTAAGAGATGGTGGGTTCAGTTTGTTGCCTCGGGTCGCCATTTCTGTGGTAGGATTCCGAAGGATGCAAGGGTGGACGTGTGTGTATGAGTAAAAGGAGGATCCAGGTACGCCACAAGCTAGTACTGAGATATGTGGTCCGTGCACAGATAATTGTGAACGTGGGACAGCGCATATTTATGACAGTAGATGGATTGCCTTGGTGCAGTCCAGTAGGCCCGGAAGCAGCCCGAGGTGGCAATACAGTACGGTGTTTCTTCTTCCTGAACGAATGATACGGGGGCCACATGTAGTACTAAAAGAAGTCTTTATCGGCCCGAAATGAAGCATATATATAGACCGGATGAGCGGCCCGCTCTCCGTGTTGAATTTTCTGCATCTGCCTTGCCGGGCCAAGGCCGATGCAGTACCGTACGACAATCAAGCACCATGCCTGTCACTGCCAAAGAAAGAGAAACGAAGAAATAGAAGACAGCCGGTATCCTTGTCCGTATTTTCTCAACCAGATGTGAAAAATCTCCCAAAGTCATTCCAAGAAGCCTTCCACCCACCGCCAGCAGGCTTCATTTCCCCCTCGCCTACCCTGTCGATTCGCACGCTTGTATGCTCTCCGGTGATCAAAAGTTCGTCCAGCGGTTCTTCTACCGGACTGTCCTCGTCATCCCCCTCGTCGTCGTCCGAGACTTCCCTGCCCCACTGCCCTCTGCGCGGTCGTTCACCGACAAAGTATACCCGGACGTCCGGGACGTCCGCGAGCAGCGCGGTGCGTTCTTCGAGTGCAGGAGAGAACGTGATGCGATCGTGAGTGGTGAGGATTGCGACCGGCCCGCGGAAGCAACGAGGAAGCGAGAGACAGATCTCGCCATTGCTAGCGCTCAACGCTATGCTGAGAGATGGACGTGCATGGCGTTTCCGGGCTCCGTCAGCGAAAGATGGGTCGTGCTGGTTTCGTGCGTTTCATATATCAACATCACCTCCTCATTTCATCGAAACAAGGGACGACACTGGGACTCGGGAACGTCGAAGGAGACAGACGTACCACTATCGCGTGGAGAAAGCCATGGTCGGTGCACAAGTCCAAGGAGGCTCGCTTCGACATCGCGCTTCCATCATTGATGAGCAATATTTCGGCGGTGATGGGGCCGCTCGTCATGTAGATAGAGAGATTCTCGGGGTCTTTGTCTGTAACTGCGCGAGGCACAGGCGGAGGTGGCGGAGGCAGAGAGAGGTCGAGGACGTATTGTCCTTCCACCGCCGGACCGTGCTTTAATATGTAGACGTAGTTCGTGGGAGCAAGGATGCGTCCAGTCAGTGGGGACACTTGGTCCTAGATTTTCAAGGGCAGAAGTTGGAAAGGACTTGAGAAAAACGTGCGCCTTCACGGGACACGACGCGCATGAGACACACCTGCTTTGCGACGAGGATCCAATCCTCCTCTTCGAATTTGGCCTCAATGATGTCAGACATCTTCCAAATGGTCACAAATTTGGAAGGCTTTGAGACTATGAGGCGAGGAATGTATCGCGACGACAACTGGGCTGCGAATGCGACTCGGCGGCGAGGGGGTTGATGATTGTCATATTTAAGACCTTCAGCCAGCTGTGGCCAGAACCTGAGGATAGGTATATTTGGTCACGTAAACGTATGTGGAACGCGTGAACCTCGTGTATCTCAAGAACAATCAGCCACCTGCATGCAAGTATACTAGTAGGGGAGTATTGGAACATTGGCTAGATCTTTGATTCGCAACACTGTTTGTGTCCCATGGTGAAAGTGAGAGTAGATTAGGGCAGATGTGATGGACGCGGCGCTACATGCGTGTCGGCTTACCAGCTGTCTAGCATGTCAGCACGTCTAGGTCTGCAAATTCAGACAGACTGCGATGACCGGTACGGTACCGGGACATCGTATTTGATCTAACACAGCTCAGCCACTACAGCCAGGCACGGAGTCCATACAGTATGTTCACATGGCAGAGTACGCCTTCACAAGAATCAAAAAAAATCAGAAATTATAGTCAAGGATGGCAAAGAAAGAATCATCGGGAATGATCACCACATTCGACCGCTCGAGAAAAATCTGTCTGCACCACTGAGGAAAGACATCCAACCATCGGGCCACATCATGGGGGGCTCCTCTTCGCCATCCCAATTGATCCGCACGCTCGTATACTTCCCACCGACGGAAAGCTCATCCACAGGTTCGTCTTCCACTAGCGGAGTTTCGCCTTCGTCGTCATTTTGCTGCGTCCCACCGGCACCGCCGCGCGGTCGATCACCAACAAAGTACACCCGGGAGCCCGGAACGTCCGAAAGCAACGCGGTGCATTCCTTGAGCGCAGGGGAGAACGCGATCCTTTCGTCGGAGGTGCGGATGGTGATATGTCCGTGGAAACGGCGAGGAAGAGAGACGGAGACGTCTCCGTAGTTGGCGTGCATTTTCACGTCAAGAGCTGGACGGGCGCGGCTGTTTCCATCGGGGGAGGAAGGGTCATGCTATGTTGTACGTTCGTTTATTTTTCGTGAAAAGTGCTGATTGGAGGAGCCAAGAGACGTACTAATATCGCGCGGATAGCGCCGCTGTCGGTGCACATGTCGAAGGTGACTCGCCTTGGGTCCCCGCTCCCATCATGGATGACCCATATTTCAGCATCGACGCGTCCGCACGTCGTATGGAGGGAGAGGTTCTTGGGGTCTGTGTCTTGGGCGATGGCGCCAGGCACGGATGGTGGCGGTAGTGAGAGGTCAAGAACGTATTGCCCTTCCACTCCGACATTCACCTTGAATACACGGAGGTAATTCGTAAGCGGGATGCCGCGATCCTGGCCTTCCATTGGGTTCTACGTGATTGATTCGAGTTCAAGTTGCTGCTATCACAAGGTGTATGAAAGGATGCCACATACAACAGTGTGGGTCTCGGTTTCGGCAATAGTTGTTCCACCCATGAGTTCCGATTCAGAGCCATTATCTGCTGAGGGACTTGACTCTTTCAAAATCATGCCAGCAGTTCAAGGGGTCTGACTCGTCGGGTGGAAGGTGGGAGAACGGGCACTCACAGCTGGCCTTGGGTCCACCGTCAACACGTTGTCCATGGTGAAGAATGGCGCTTATTTATCAGCATTTATGGGTGTTGCGTGGTTCCTGCGTTATGCAGCCCGTTCGGACAAACGGGCATGAGTTGTGCTTGAATAAATGACAGTGTAGGCGCGTCTACGTCGGCGGTACCATGAAACTTTCGGGGCGATACCATCCTCCCTTGGAGAAGGGTGAAAGGAAGGCTGAGCAACGCCGCTTACAGTTGGATGTAGCACGTGACCAATATTGATTTTCGGCTTGGGTTTAGGGGAGGGGATTTCACAAATTGAAGCACAAAATATGACCCAAACCAACCCCAGAAACAGCTGGTAAAAAATACGGTTACATAGTCGATAGCGAGTACAAATCGGCGGTATAAAACCTTGCAAGAATAGACACTACTGCCGAGGACGACAAGACAAACGAAACATTCGGACCGTCAAGTGGCCATCAGCATACGCGACCGCTCGTGAAAAATCTCGTTGCGCCGCCATAGAAGACCTGCCAACCAGAAGGCCTCATCTCAGGCAGCTCTTTTTCTCCGTCCCAGTTGATGCGCACGCTCGAAAACCTCCCACCTACAGAAAGCTCGTCCAGGAGTTCTGGAGATCCACCCTTTTCGTCCTCATCGCCACTGGTAGTACCACCCCATGTCCCCCTGCGTGGTCGTTCGCCGACAAAGTATACCCGGAAGCCCGGGACATCCGAAAGCAGCGACATGCGTTCTTCGAGCGCAGGAGAAAATGCGACCCTCTCGTCGCCGGTACGGATGGTGATTGGCCCTCGGAAGCAGCGAGGAAGTGAGACGGAGATATCTCCATAGTAAGCGCGCACGTTCAGGTCGAGAGCTGGACGGGCGCGGGTATTTACGTTGATAGATGAGGGATCGTGCTGTTGTGAATCGGGTATTTTTTTTCAACCACCAGATTCTTCAAGACGAGGGACGCGAGAAGAACCAAGGGAACGTACCAGTTTTGCACGGACAACACCATTATCGGTACATAGTTCCATCGAGACTCGCTTCTCAGACATGACACCATCATGGATGATCTGTATGTCAGCATCGATGGGCCCGCTCGTCGTGTAGAGGGAGAGGTTCTTGCGGTCTTGGTCCGAGAGGATGCCAGGCGCTAATGGAGGCGGTGGCGGCAGTGATAGGTCGATAACGTATTGCCCTTCTACTCCGAGACCCCGCTTGGAGACGCTGGGTCCTGTATTTTCCAAATGAAAGAATTTTGTGAAGGTTAGAGAAGAGATCCGCGGTGTGGTGCCAATGTCCCAGAGGCACGTACGCCGGCGCTGGTCTCTTCTTCATGATCATTGCTTATGTCTATCACTTCTGGCTCATGACCTGTACCAGTCTGGGCATTCGAGTCCTTCTTGACGATCATGGAAAGAGAGCAAAGAGCACCCACATCCGACAAAGCGCCCAAACGAGACGGGAGATAACTGGCGCTTACTGATTGCGGTGCTGGGTTAGGGGAAGCGCGGCTGCCCGGGGCGTTGACCGTTGTCGGACACAGTACGATCGCAGTATGCTTACTACAGTAGGAGGAGAGTCAGAAACCAGGGATGTTTGCTTTGCTACTCAGGCACACATAGCCGACAGATTACTCAGACCGGACCATGCCCAGCTGTGAGATATGAGCAGTATTGATGGCTGCGTGATAAACACAAACGCACGGGTGACAAAACAATTGCAACAAAATTAAACAAAAGAAAGGGTATGAGCGTGAGGTTTTAGTAGGCCCACTTGTCCCACACTTGCCCTGCCCAAAACCAAAAAATAGAACTATCACTTACTATAGCCTTTGACGTCCTTGACCCCAACAGAAACAGCTGGTAGACAATATGATTATGTAGTCGATAGCGAGTACAAATCAGCGATATAAAACCTTGCAAGAATGGACACTACTGTCAAGGACGACAAGACAAATGAAACATTCGGAGCGTCAGCATACGCGACCGCTCGTGAAAAATCTCGCTGTTCCACCACAGAAGCTGTGCCAACCAGAGGGTTTCATTTCAGGCAGATCCTTTTCTCCGTCCCAGTTGATCCGCACGCTTGAAAACCCCCCACCCACGGAAAGCTGGTCCAGGGTTTCTCCTGATGATTCGCCCTCTTTGTCCGCACCGCCACTGCCACCACTACCCCACTTCCCCGTGAGTGGTCGGGGGCCGACAAAATATACCCGGGAGCCCGGGACATCCGAAATTAGCGACATATATTCTTCGAGTGCAGGAGAGAATGCGATCCTGTCGTCGCCGGTGCTGATGGTGATAGGTCCTCGGAAGCAGCGAGGAAGTGAGACAGAGATATCTCCATAGATAGCGCGCATGTTCAGGTCGAGAGCTGGACGGGCACGGCTGTTTCCGTTAGTGGAGGAGGGATCGTGCTATTGTAAATTGGTTTTTTTTTTTTTTTAACTACCAGAGGGATGGCAGGAGAACGACGGGAACGTACCACTATTGCGCGGACAACGCCATTGTCGGTAAATAGTTCCATGGAGGCTCGCTTTGGCTTCCCAGACATGACACCACCATGGATGATCCATATTTCAGCATCGATGGATCCGCTCGTCGTGTAGAGGGAGAGGTTCTTGCGGTCTTGGTCCGAGAGGGCGCCAGGCGCTGACTCGGATGAAGGCGGTGGCGGCAGTGAGAGGTCGAGAACGTATTGCCCTTCTACTCCCTGGCCCTGTTTTGAGACGCGGAGATAGTTTGTAGGGGCGATGCCACGTCTCGTAAGTAGTGGAGAAGCCGAGTCCTGTATTTTCCAAAGGAAATAGATTTGTGAAGGTTAGAGATCCGTGGTGTGGCACCAATTTCCCAGAGGCACGTACGTCGGCGCAGATCTCGAATCCTTCTTCATGATCATTGGTTAGATCTATCGCTTCTAGTTCATGACCTGTACCAGTCCGGGTATTCGAGTCCTTGTTGACGTACACCATGGCGAGAGAGAGAGAAAAACGAGCGACGAAGCGCCCGAACCGTGACGAGATTTGTGGACGGATATAACCGAATGCGGCACAGCGCTTACTAGGTCAGACACAGTAACGGGTAATGGAGTATACTGGTACTGCACTGTACTGTTTGTCCAGGCCACACTAGCATGCCGACCAGACATATTTCCTAGACTGGGAAGAGAGAGACCAAGGATGCCAATGACGTGATTCCGTCTTGCTACTCAGGCACACATAACCGCCAACAGATTATCCAGACCAGACCATGCCCAGCCGTGATATATGACCAGTACTGATGGCTGCGTGATAAATACAAGACGCACGGGTGACAAAACAATTGCAACAATATTAAACAAAAGAAAGGACGGGTTCGGGTGTCTTCTCATGCTCCCAAATTCCGGAAGGGCCGCAACCTAAGAGGGCCTCCAAATCAAATATATGAGTCCAGAGTTGGTACACTTGGAGCACGCGATCCAAGTCCGTTGCCCGGTTCGTGGCGTCTTGTTGGTTTTCGCAGTGTGTAGACAATGGGTGGAATGGCGCACAGGTGATGTAGGGGAAGGGTAGGAGTGGTACGGACAAGGGTACGGAAACAAAAATGGGAAACACGGTGCCAGTCTTGGCCACAGTTGCCTCCCTTTCGCCAGTGGGCTGGGATATTTATTCGTTATCTGAGACATCTCTGGAGCTTTGAGAAGAACGATGAAAGCTCTAGGGGCGGATCAGAGGTTTTAGTGGATAGTAAGTGGGTCCCACACGATGAGATAAGCGTCTCCACTCATTCACCTCACCCCGGTCCGACGGCCCGGTTCCAGCGTGCCCATGGCTCGCTCGCTTTATCGCTTTCCAAAAAAAAAACTATCAGTTATAGTCCTTGACCCCAACCCAAGGAACAACTAGTAGACAATATGATTACATAGTCGATAGCAAGTACAAATCAGCGATATAAAACCTTGCAAGAATAGACACTACCGCCAAGGACGACAAGACAAATGAAACATTCGGACCGTCAGCATACGCGACCGCTTGTGAAAAATCTCGTTGTGCCACCACAGAAGTTCTGCCAACCAGAAGGTCTCATCTCAGGCAGATCCTTTTCTCCGTCCCAGTTGATCCGCACGCTCGAAAACCTCCCACCCACGGAAAGCTCGTCCAGGGGTTCTCCTGATGATTCGCCCTCTTCGTCCCCGTCCGCACCGCCACTGCTACCACTACCCCACTTCCCCGTGAGTGGTCGTCTGCCGACAAAATATACCCGGAAGCCCGGGACATCCGAAAGCAGCGACATATATTCTTCGAGCGCAGGAGAGAATGCGATCCTGTCGTCGCCGGTGCTGATGGTGATAGGCCCTCGGAAGCAGCGAGGAAGTGAGACAGAGACATCTCCATAGTAAGCGCGCACGTTCAGGTCGAAAGCTGGACGGGCACGGCTGTTTCCGTTGATGGAGGAGGGATCGTGCTATTGTAAATTGGATATTTTTCTTAACCACCAGAGGGATGGCAGGAGAACGACGGGAACGTACTACTATTGCGCGGACAACGCCATTGTCGGTAAATAGTTCCATGTGGGCTCGCTTTGGCTTCCCGGACATGGCACCATCATGGATGATCCATATTTCAGCATCGATGGATCCGCTCGTCGTGTAGAGGGAGAGGTTCTTGCGGTCTTGGTCCGAGAGGATGCCAGGCGCTGATGAAGGCGGTGGCGGTAGTGAGAGGTCGAGAACGTATTGCCCTTCTACTCCCTGACCCCGTTTTGAGACACGGAGATGGTTCGTAGGGGCGATGCTACGTCTCTTTCCGTCGGTAAGTAGTGGAGAAGCCAACTCCTGTATTTTCCAAAAGGAAATAGGTTTCTGAAGGTTAGAGATATCCGTGGTGTGGCACCAATTTCCCAGAGGCACGTACGTCGGCGCAGGTCTCGGATTCTTCTTCATGATCATTGCTTAGATCTACCACTTCTAGTTCATGACCTGTACCAGCCCGGGTCTTCGAGTCCCTTTTGACGTACACCATGGCGAGAGAGAGAGCAAACGAGCACCCACATACGACGAAGCGCCCGAACGAGAGTTAAGTTACGAGACTTGTGAACGGATATAACCAAATGCGGCACGGCGCTTACTGATTGCGGTGGGTTTAGGGGGAACAGCCCTGGCGCAGCCAGGTCAGGTCAGACACAGTAATGGAGTATACTGGTACTGCACCGTACTATTTGTCCAGGCCACACTACTAGCATGCTGACCAGACACATTTCCTGGATTTGGGGAAGAGAGAGACCAGGCGGGGCCAATGACGTGAATCCGTCTTTGCTACTCAGGCACACATACCGACAGTTTATCGATTATCTGCTAGACTATGACTACTGTAGCTGTGCGAGTTCACGGCTGTGAATCATGAATCATGAATAATATATGATCAGTACAGTACTGATTAGCAACCGCATCGCACATCGACCCGGATACGTTCGCAATCACGTGTAGAATAGAATTCGATACGTTTGCGTTGACAGGGCTGTGTGCTGGCATCTTAGCACATGACATGGTCACCATCATCACTAAGCCGCGCAGCCCGTTCGTCGTTGCTATATATACCCCGTCCCACAGTCTTTTTCTCTCCAACACCCTTCAAATCAACAGCGATCATTCGAAAGATGTCTAACGGTAGCAAGACCAAATCCGAGGAGGAATGGCGGGCGGTCCTCAGTCCCGAACAGGTGCGTCCGTCGTTGCGTCACAAGCTCATCACATTCGGGCTCTCCGTCTGACGCAAAGCACACGCGTAGTTCAGGGTGCTCCGGATGAAGGGCACCGAGCGAGCTGGGACGGGCGAGCACGAGCATAACAAGGCGGCTGGGATCTATTCTTGCGCGGCTTGCCAAACGCCGCTTTACAAGAGTGGCACAAAGTTCAACAGCGGCTGCGGCTGGCCAGCTTTCTTTGACGGTGACCTCCTCCTCCCTCATTATATCCTGATTCACCGTGCTGAACGGGAGCTTCGTGTTTAGCCATCCCGGGCGCTGTAACCCGCCACGTCGACCTCTCTTTGGGCATGGAACGCACGGAGATCACCTGCACTGCTTGTGGGGGTCACCTTGGGCATGTGTTCAAGGGGGAAGGTTACAGAACGCCAAGTACGTTCCCTTCGCCTCTTCTTTTCCGATGGAGAGATGCTGACTAGAGCGTTTTCATAGCCAACGAGCGTCACTGCGTAAACTCGATCTCCCTGAGTTTCACACCCGATGACAAAGAAGGTGGGGGGTCGTGAGATGAGGCGCAGCCTGGCTTGCTGGGTCGCATACTGAGAAGGACCGGTTTGAGGCGTTAGGATGTGCGCAATGTCGTTAGTCGTTTGAAGATCGGATGAACATTTCGGATATTGATTTGAATTCGTCGTGATTCATCATGGTTTTGTATTAAGCATACAGCAAGGAGTGGGTATCATAGAATATATGTTACAAGGAGATCACGGTGGTGCTAAAGAAAAATACTGGAACTTGATTCTCAGGAATTAAATAACACCATCATCCAGACCGGCGTAGCCTTGTTCTGGCCATTGAAGGTACGAAATCCGGATTATCCAAGGTGGGAAAGATGTCAAGGGAGATATGCACCACCCACAGGAATTGCTGTGCGAAGTGTTCTCTTATCAGCCCTATCACAAGGGAGAGGAGGTCAGGCTGGAAGGAATCAACTTCAGTACAGTAGACGGCACAAAACAAGATTAAGGAGCACCTACAGATTATTTCCACCTGGGGCGTGAATGACTGTAGGACGTCCCCCGTTCTATCATGCCAGTGGAGGACAGTCACCTTGTGGCCAGAGAACTGTTGCGCGGCAATAAAGCGCTCAGCGGCTCCTCGGATAAGGTCCGACCACTCGGGCCCCTCTAAGAATATATTGTATGGCAGACGGATTGTCTACCTGTGAGTTCGATGAGGAAGGGTGTATGGCAATAGAACCAGCGCAGCACCCGGGACGGGGCGCGCGATGGAGCGAGAACGGGGGTGGCGGATTGACGGTTGTTAGTCGCGCGACCGCCGGTGAGTCGCGTGGTCTCGGAACGCTCTAGAGGGGTGAGGTACTGACGAGGGAAATGAAACGTACGGATTCGCGAACAATGTCGTTGGTCGACAGCGGCGACGCCGTGTGGAAGCTGATCGGACGGAAAGAGAAAATAGAGAAAGAGAAATCGCACGCAAGAGAGATAGAAAGGGGGCCGCTGATTGCCTCGATGATCTGGGGCCGGGCGATAGTATTTATACGTCGACAGTGCCGAGATAAAAACAAGTACGCTACGAAATAGTTGTGAGTAAGGAAAAGAGAAAGAAGGGAATGTGCGTCGCCGGCGACAATCCCGCACGGCGATGTAATCCAAGAAGCGATCGGTATTGTTTTGAGGGGGAAGTGAGTGTGTATCGAGGGGCGCGACTGCGGGCGCGAGGTCAAGGCGTCGACGGTGTTTGGCTTGGACCGTTGGACAAGGCAGAAAAGGAAATCTAAAGGGTTGATT
>Ga0307512_10001921_pt1 | contig 27752 bp, 36 predicted proteins | sample 14_EM_MG_FD_200267 | JGI IMG/M metagenome (GOLD analysis project Ga0307512, IMG submission 200267) | Populus trichocarpa ectomycorrhiza microbial communities from riparian zone in the Pacific Northwest, United States - 14_EM | ecosystem: Host-associated > Plants > Roots > Unclassified | place... | reverse complement strand
GAAGCCGAGTATCACATCCGGAGACCAATGCCGGGCACCACTGCCGGGGCTAGCCCTACTCCTCAGCATGGGGGCAGGCGAGGCTGGTGGGGGCAGGCGAGGCTGGTGGGGGCAGGCGAGGCCAATGGGGGCCGTAAGCCACCGGCCTCATGCCCGAGCCTTAGGCCAAACGCCACCGGGCCAAATCCCGTGCCAACACCCTCAGTATATTTGACGATATGGAATGGACTCGAAATACGAGTGGATCTGTTGGATGTGTCCATCTCAACGTATGTGGTACCAAACTACCGCGGTTTAGGGCCCGAACCCGGTAACGGTCGATCGGTCCTTGTGCCGGTCCTACCATCGACTAATTTACTTCTCTTGCAGCCTCCACTATGGACTGCAATTGAGTAAATTGATATGCGGATATGTGGATGCCAACGTGCGGCAGAAACATATCTGTACCGTGATAGTGCTACCGGACGCGGTGAGGACAGGTCTTCTCCACAAGCGTCGATGAAGCTTCTGGAACGTTGTAGGACATGCCTCTCCCGGGGATACAAACTCGGGGACCGCTTGATGACTACCAGCATGCAGGCGGTTATCATGGCATTCACCCAACGGACTGGGGTATGTACAAGTTTGCCGGGAGCTACGGTAAAGCGGACCCACTAAAGTGGCACCGTGAACCAGCAGAAGTGGTAACCCTCGTAGGCTGGATGGGCGAGCAAGTAGGTGGGCGAACAAGATGCAGCGGCAATAATTGCAATAGAAGGGCATTCATTTATATCATTGAATGACTGCTACCAGTTCGCCGAGACCACAAGGGAGCAAGCCTCCGCGTACAGCTCTGATTTAACCGTATGATTAACATCGCTACTCCTGAATATACTCTTCACTATTTTCATCTTTTTTTGATTTTTTTGGCTAGCACAGATGGAGCAGATTCTGAGTTATACGAATTTATGCGAGCCTACAGTTCGGACATAATCTTTATAGACGAATGATAATTGAGAGCAGTGAAGGGCACTTAGGAGCGTCGTAGACTTATGAACTAGCCTAGGTACGACTAAACTATATGGGTCAATCAACGATGAATCAATGAGTGAACGTTTTAATCGCTAGAATCAACACCGAATGAGATTACCCCCGAGATGAGAAATGACAATTCTGCAGAATGCTACCTTATCGACCTCGGACGAGCCATCGCGAGGACTACGAAATTTGGGCTTTACAAGCGCATTACGGAGATGGATAGCCGATGATGGATGACAACCAGTCTTCTTGACTATGGCGATATATACGAAGTTATGTGGAATTCTACCCTTTTCATTATTCTTACTTTCGATGACAATCTACGAGACTAGCAATTGAATGCAGATATGCGGATACAATGTACCGGCGGCATAGCCCTACTTTTCAAAGATACCTAATCAAGCAGCCGTATGGCGGAGATTACAATGCCTAATAGATTGCCGAATCTGTTACAAAGTTACGTTACAAAAAATACAATCCCGAATGAGATCCTGACTTAGACTTGGTGATCCTGAGCTACACAGCTACGATGGCAATTGAAGACTGCGAATCGACTTCCAAATCAACACCGAATCAACCCTTACCAATCGATATGATGTCTACGGAGTTGTATGAGATTAGTCGTTGGTGGAGTAATGACTTTCAAAAAGAGGGATATGACCGTATCAGAATCGCAAACGATTTTTGTGCCAGAAGTGCCAGAACGAAACACAGTGAAACACATTCAACATTAGAGAAGACTAGCAGCGACAAGCTCACCTGACGAAGAGTCAACAAGCGCACCTGAAGATGAAGTGGCAAACACACGGAGAAGACCCAGCAAGCGCGCTCGACAACCAGAGACGATGAGTGCACCTAGCATACGACGTACGTGCAAATGCACTCGAGAGAGATGATAAGTCAAGTGGGCCTGATTTGTGCTGAACCAGTGCAAATATGGCTACCGAAGAGTTCTAAGCGAGATACCGAATGACTGCAATATGGCTACCGAAAATGATCACCGAACGAGATCGGACATAACCACGAAAGCATACTAAATAGTATACCAAATAGTATCACGAATCACGAGAGAATCGAGACAACTATGGAGAGATGATCACCGAGATCTCACCGCGGCGAAGATCATTGCCGAAGGACTTCAAATAGAGATCAAATAAGCGGATTACCGGGAATCCTACCTACCGAGGCCTTCGACCGAAATGTTACCGGATAGCGTGCTGAAAGATCAAGAAACTATCGCTGAACGGCTTACAGAAATAAATGCCGAGCAACCGTATCAAGGCCTAGCAGAGGACTACTGAGAAGTCGACCGAGATGTCTACGGAGAAGTCAATGGAGATTCAACCGAAGTTGCTTACTGAGATGGCTACATAGAAGTCGACCGAGATGTCTACGGAGAAGTCAATGGAGATTCAACCGAAGTTGCTTACTGAGATGGCTACATAGAAGTCGACTGAGAATGTACCGAAAATATCATCCGAAGGACTTTTACTGAGTAGTGGTCTACTAGACAGTACCGAATGGAGATCACCGAGTCAAAAGCATCGAGGGGCCAATTGCACAGCAACCAGCTACTGATGACTACCGTTCTTTAGCGATAATCTTACTACACTTCTACACCTATTATCACTCGCATCCATATTTGCAACCGTTGTTGCATGTGTACCTGCATCGTGAGCCTCACAGCTCAGGTCCGTTTGATATGCAGTTGGTGTATGAAGATATGCCTCAGGAGAGCGGCTCGTATCAGTACAGAGCGGCTCATATCAGTGCAAACGGATGAGCAAACGGAGATAGATATGGAGACGAATATGGCTGAGAATATGGGAGACAAGTCTATATATATACGGGCCTTCTGGCATCGAGAGATCAATCAATCAATTCAAAGAAGCATCCAAAGTAACAACCGTACCCTCGCAAATACTATTCCAGTCAAAATGTTTACAAACAAACAATACTATTCCAGGTGGCACGCGATAGTACGAGCCCGTATCGGCCTTTACAACAACCACGAATTCCGAAGATTGCTTTCTACCTCTCGGACAAAGTATAATTGTGTGGTACACACTACCGCAGGATTGGAGCTACCAAAATCTTATGCTAAATCCCACTGGCACGACATATCATTTGGTATCTACTCACTTCTATTGCATATATTGGTCTCAGCCGGAGATGAGCCTTGAATGGCCGGAGACGGTGATATCTCTTATGGCCGGAGACGACTGTTGGCTGTGATACCGGCTGATGGCATCCAGCCGTACTCAATGATTCCACCAGTCCGGACGGTCCCAGTCTGGGGTTGGGCTCAGTCCAGTCCAGCCCAACTGGAAGGTTGGACTGGACTGGACCAGAGACTACCAGTCTTGGACTGGACGGGCTCGGTCTGGACCGGTCCACACACTTACAAATTCGACATTGTTTCATAGTCAAGTATCACTGAAAACATGACTCATCCTAACATTTGATAACTACTCACCTCTGAATACCCACTCTGTGCGAAATTATGACAGTTCTGTCTGTATATTCGGTACCATCAAGATATATTTTTCCCATTAAAAGACCGATACAGTGAGAAATATACCCTAAACCTGGACACAGCGCTGGACCGGTCCACCCACGGACTGGTGGAATCATTGGCCGTACTTGTATTCATATATATGTGGCCTTGTGGCCCTCTTAGATAGTACACAATCAAGCTTCTCTATCTCTACTATTCAACAACTTCCCTGGTCCTGGAGATTTAAAGGATGGATGCCCTAGGGGCGACTAAAGCAGTGAATCGGGCTGGATGTCACGTTAGTCTCCCAGATGACTATACTCCGGGTAGACCGTTGATATCTTTGTAACCAGCTTTAAGCAATCTCCGGATCCGTAATTGAGCAACTGGGATTCGAACATCTTCGACTTACTTTTTTCTAGCCTGCATTTGTATCGTCTCGCCTACTTTCGCGCGTTTGTGAGTGTAGGCTATTAAGTTTGCCTGAAGGCACTGTGTCTCCGGGGATGCGGATATTGGTGATACGGTATTGCGGCTGCTGGAGGAGCAGCACTCTCTCTCTATAAAGAGGTGTAAAGTACTCTTAGTACATGTTTGAATAATGTAAATACATGAGTTGGGGTAGCAAAAGTCCATCCCGTTCGATTGATCTCGTCTAAGCATGACCTTACCCTGCTTTTGACTATGCTTTGTTGTCTTAGGAGTTGTGAGGTTGCACGTCATCTTTTGCAATATGGAAGGGAAAACCGTGTGTGGTACAGACAATGGTACAGGGAGAAGGAGAAAGACTGAAGATATATGAAAATGAGTTATATGCTTTGTGTCCTACTGGGTAGCTCAGCTTATGGTCAGGTCTTTACATGCAACACTCAGAGGCAAAATTGGCCTAGTGATATCATCATGATGCGAGTGATAGCTTGTTTATTTGTTTTAATCATACTGCGTTCACTCTATCTAAAGTTTACTAGTGCCTGCTTCCTTTGTTTTGTTTGTTTTAATCATACTGTATTCACTCTACTTAGAGTATGACAGCCCCTTAGTCCCCTCAGTGCCTGCTTCCTTTCCCCCTCTGGATGGGTGATCGCATTTCTTTATCATTCTTTCGCTTTAACAAACGAAAGCAAAATGTGTGACCGCACACAGAAGAACGAAAGAGAAAAACCGATGATAAGCCTTGCTCCAAGGCGTGGAAGCATCCCCACTGTAGTAGCCGCAAGGATATCCATCACCCGTAATCATTAGTCTTTGACCTGGCACATTAGCATTTAATTAAAAGTCATGTGGCTTTAATATTGCAATGTAAGGGGAGAACCGTGTTTGCAGATTTCACGGTACAAAGAACAGATAGAAGAAGAAAGACTTAGCATGTATACAGAGAACTTTGGAAATTTTTGGGTATGCCTTTCCCGCTGTTTGTCGCTTGCCACTCGGATATTCAACATTTAACATGCATGCAATGTGAAGGTCTTTGTGTTGCGGTGTCAATGTAAAATCAGGCACCTTCTGCCCATTGAGACTTCGTCCTTGCTGATAGTATCCTTAGTGTCTGTACTCGACTCGAGGTAATGTTCCGTGGTAATGGAAAGATCCTTAGTTCACAAGACCGCCCGTACACCTGTTGGTGAGTCTCTCGTTTCAAATATCGTGTGTGCGCTTAGTTGCCCTTCTAGCCCTTCCGTGTGCACTCATCTCAGCAATTTCTAGCTCCATTTACGCGCGTCAGCTATGTTGGTTATACAAAGAGAGAGAAAAATGTGGAGTGAAATCCAGAAGGCCTTGTTATTAGTGGTTTGCGTTAAAGGACTAAGCCCCGCCGTCCAGTCACTCTTTTCGGGACTTCGCCACCGGTAGTAGTCATTCAAGCACCGTCAATGTGTAACTCTTCTACTGCAACTACCGTCGCTGCTCTTTGTGTGGCTAAGAGTTTAGCCCAAATGTCATTGGAGCTAAGGCGGGAGCTAAGGGCCTAAGGCAGGCACTTGATTAAGGGCTAGGTGCAGTGCCTATCTCCCTGCGAGCCTCTGGCCTGAGTGGAGCTTCGCTCTGATTTGTTTTCTTATTTATGTCTATCTTATTCTCTCTTTGTACGATAGACAATTAGCATCTTTTATTCTCTTCGTTAATTGCTCTCAAAATGTTGCCTGCATATTGCGAAGGGGGTCCTGTAGGTTGTTTGTGAGCAACTGTAATGACGGTCGATTGGTAGTTGGTGGTACATTACTCCTAAACTGGATGGTAGCGGTTTAAAGCAGTTGCACGAGATGATGGCCGATGCAAGCCAGTTGCTGCGATTCGGATAGTAGTGATCAGCATTATCGCACTGAAACAAAGTTCCTCAGTGTGGTGCAGCCAGTATCCAGAGTTAATTGGGTATTAGTGTTAGCCCATCTGGAACAAAAATTAAGACTATTAGGTTCTCAGGTGCCCAGTGTGGTGGCGGAATAAGCTAGCCGCGTGCGAGCTTGCGAGCACGTGGCTAGACACACTGGGAACGAGAGAAGCTATTAAGAACGATAATGGAGTGATTAGTTGGAATAAAGAATATGTATGAGAGCATTGACAGGCAAAAAGCTTTGTATTTTTGATCTTTTATGCAATAAACTGCACTCCGTTGTTTGAGGTACTAGTGTGGTTTGCATGTGATGAAATCATGTTTAGTGTAGCTGGTTGTTTGGGAGTCTTAATCTACCACTCTCGGTACGAATGAATACGAATCTGGGTCCAAATCGGGTGCGTGAGAATCCTATTGCGGTAAATGCCAACACCCGACGCTACTGCTCTAGAAACCCAAAACGCCCCACAAGTGACAGCAGTTTATGGGTTTGAGCATGTATTGAGTCAGTACAGACAAGAGACTTAATATTGTACTATGCTATGCTAGTTCAAAGTACAGCTACTGTCCAGTTGTGTAACGCGGATTGTGATAGTCACCTGCTCTACCCTTATGGGCGGTAAAGATTCTGGTATACTTTGGCATTTTAGGACCATTACGGGAAGCTCAGCTGAACGTAAGATCCACCGCCGGACATACCGCTCGATAAATGGCTTACCACCCGTATTCCAAACCCTCACCGTGTCATAAACGACCGTCATCTTACCGTTTTCCTGCCGGTTCCCTACCCGTGGTTTGCGGCCTCTAATAGGTACCCATACAGGGCTCCCATTTGTATAAAGATCCAATCTCCCCTCAAGATCGACTCCGTCATTCATATGGTTTACCATTCACACTGTATTGGCTTTCCCACTGACCCTTCTCATATACTCTCCCCTAAAGCCTACTACTGGAGATATATCATGGTCTCTTCCATCCGCACATGGTTAGCCTCCATTCCATTTGTAAACTATCACACCGCGGCGCCCCAAATGGCCCAGACTCAACCATCATTTTAAGTTGCGCCATAAATGTCGCCAGTTCACGTGCGAACCCCAGTGCACTCACGCACCTCTTCTTGCGTTTGCAGTGATTTCCGTTGGTGGCACCGGCTTTTTGCTTTGGGTCAGCAAAGACAAACACCTGTACGTACCCTACATCCTGCTTGATGCCTTCGCAGTTAGTTGACTAACCCATCCCTCGGCAAATACCGATAACGAGCACGAACTTTCCAGGGTGCGAAAGTCGCCGTCTGAAGTCATCACTCCCGAACACAAGTGCACATCGTTCCCGCTTGCCAAAAGTCAACATGCACCAGTAACCCGGCTAATCGCCAACCGCTGGGGCGGGCAGGATGGTGGCCGAGGCCGGTTCAGACTCCGTAGGAGATACTTGCCGTCGAGAGTCTGACAACCATGGCCGACAGGCATCGTAAATACGGTACAGGAACCCCATGGGTTGAAGCAGCAATCATGCTCTCTGCCAAACAGCTTCCTTCTCTTCTCCTTTCTGTGCACCTCACCTTCTCCGAGATCTCACTCAGTGAACAGATCACTACATCGATTTCGCGCCATGTGAAATTATGGAGTACACAGTCGGAGTTTATCGCTATTCTCTCGGTTGAGACGCTTGAGTTTCAGCCTGTAGTGACTTCACGAAACTCAGCCACCTGCAAGCAGATATGGTCATATTAGCGAGTGACATGAAGGAAAAACCAAAGAACGTCAGAGAAGGGATTAGAAACGGGGGTTACGATGTAGTTTCGCCGTGCTGCAAATGTCCCCGCGCTCGACGGAGGGTAGTCGACGCTAGAGCTAGTCGGCTCCTCGAGAGGGTGTGCAAGCAAACATGATCATCTCGCAGCATTAGTTGTACGTTAGTTGCATCAGTGTGCAGTGAGGGGATGTGGGAGTGGATGTTGGGGATGGAGAAAGACGATGCAAGGCAGGGAGTCTTGGCATTCGTTTAACAACTTGAGACGATCAGCACGACGGAATCAAGAAACGAAATGCATGTTCATGCCAGCAAAACATAGCAAGGAACTATGAAGAACTCGAAAGCACAAATACCCTTGAATAACGAATATCTATGTATGTAAATATATACGTGGAGTACTTGGAGGCCGAGCCATATATAGAAGGTTCTCGGCTTTAGGCTCCGGTAGTTGGCTTTTGGATTATCTATTACCTAAATCTGACTGGAGCCTTTTATCCGCAAACCTGCTGGTCGCAATCATCGACGAGCGCCGATAAGGCGGTGAGAGTATGTAAAACTGTGTAAAACTGTTTGAGGCTGAAACAAGACCTCGATATTTCATTCGCTCTAGATAAGGGTGTTGATGCTTACTTGCATATACGAATGCTCTGCCCTCGACAAGGCGAACAAGGATCTGAGTGCGGGGCGCACTTATGAATTATGGCCCAATGCTACAGTGCCTTAAATGGACAGGTTCTAGCTCAATTCGCACACATAACGCAACAACTAACCAACATATACAAGTTCAATATCATCAGATAAATCAAGAGATATGCGAAGGAGCTTCCGCGACGCCTTTCGAAAGGATAAAACAGATGACGCCGAGTCTGAACCCCCGAGGAAGCAACGAACCCAAGAGAAAAAGTCTTCCGTTGACCACCCTATTGGCTGTGAAGTGGTATATGAAGGGACTGAGCCTATAGCGGCAGAGTAGCTCCCCGTACAGCCGAGTTGTTTTCCAGATGTCTAATTTCCTTCCGTAGTGTTGTCTTCGTACATGGGCTGAACGGCCATCAATCGCGGACATGGACTAAGGACGGGGTTTTTTGGCCGCGCGACTTGCTGCCACATGATATGCCCAATGTGCGGGTCATTACATTTGGATATGATGCAAATGTTTTCCGAGTGTTTGAACCCCAATGCTCCGAGAATATCCAAAGCCATTCAAAGGGACTCCTCAACGCTATCATGATTGAGAGGCGAAAGATCCCCCCAACGGAGAGATTGAAGGTACGTTGAGAGTCTGTTCGTTGTCAGAACATGAGACTAACCACTGTTATAGCGTCCTATCGTTTGGGTATGTCATTCGCTAGGTGGCATAATCTGTAAAGATGTACGATCTCGAGAAACCCCAAGTATGTATGAACGTGCCATTGATGTCTACAGGCCATGGATTATTCTAAGCAACATATTGGTCTCCAACCGCTATCTGAAATTTTTTTGCATACCTATGGGGTAATATTCTTAGGTACACCACATCGAGGTAGTTCGGCTGCTTCCCTCGGAGTCATGGCTGCACGCATGGCAAAGTTTGCCTTCGTGGACAGCTCTAATATTTTATTAAAATCTTTGCGGAAGAAGTCTGAGGTTCTAGAGCGGATCTCGGAGTCATTTGGACGAATCATGTTTCTAAAAGAAGTTGTAGTCCATTCTTTTTATGAGACATTACCCACCAAAGGGATTGGCCTCGTAAGTTGTCATCTATTTCTATCAAGGCCGCAACGAAGTTTCAGTAATTTACGTTTGTTTAGGTTGTCGAGCAGGATTCTGCAACAATTGGATATGCCGATGAGAAACAGTGCCCAATATGGGGATCTCGTCGAGACATGTGTCGGTTTCACGATAACCAGGACCGCGGTTATCAACATATACTAGCATCTCTAGAAGAATTGGTTGAACAGGGTCAACTTTTTATCACACGGCGTTCCATGCACTTGAGTGGTAAATTTCCTGTCTCGGCAACATACAATTCGAGATCGAGTCACTTAAGCGAGCACTATTCAATAGGAGATTCCGAGTGCCATGGCGAACAGGTACCTCTCCATTTGCCCCAGTCCAAGGTTCCGTACGGACGATCGATCTGGAAAGCTATACCACCTCAGTGGTCTCCGTTCATGATTTTTGAGAATGACCAAGAAGTAAGGAACGAAAGGGCGGAATTCGAGATGAATATTGGGGCAGACGAGCGATCGAATATACATACACAGGTCGAAGTACGTACAAACGGCCCCGCTTCGGCACCGGTATCTATGCCAACCACAAAAATCGGTCACATTTCGGCACCCTATGAACAAAAGGAAGTACTCGCGTTGTTCGTTGAAAGCCTCAGTATGCAGTTCCATCGTACAATCCGTATCCTGGATAATGGAAGGGCTCACAATCTACCGCCAAGTCTTGGCTATTTCCCGTTGTATAGTGTGCCGAAATTTGCCTCATCCCTTCCCCAAGATATGGTGGAAAAAGGAGGCCTTTTTTTACCCATGTATCGTAAGTCAATCCACTTCAAATCGTTCCCTGCAGTTCTAATGGTAGTGGCTAGAAAGGGAAGCTCTGTGGATATCCTTCCATAATAGCGCTGTATCGTACGACTGTCTATATGCTATCCGCATCTACAGTGGCGGTGTCAATGTCATTTCTGGAGAGCCTATGCGTCCGAATATGTCCACCTTCCTAAAATCGCTAAACGGAGTGGCACCAAAGCAGGATTATATAGTATCACCAGGCCAACAATGGCTAGATGGAATAGCCATCAAGCCAGGAGTAGTAAGACAGTTTGTTGCCATGCCCATGGACTCTGGTTATTCGATCGAGAGACAGGTCACCGGGATGGACAATGTTGGAGGCCTGCAGCTCGAAATAATACCCTCCAGACATGATTTCAAAAGCGTTCATAAGGGACCTATAATTCCAGTGCACATCAGAGCCTTGACAGGAAGGACCGATTCCATTCAATTCGGCCGACAACAGACGATTCAAGAACTTATTGATAAATATGGGGAGATTATTAATGTGTTAAGTAGAAATATCTGGCTTACATATCAAGGGAAAAGGCTCCATATATGTGCTACACCTTGTCCGTGGTGAATAGTTCACATTTGCTAATTCGTTGAACAAAGGGAACACACTCGAGCACTACGAGATCCTCCAGGTCAGTAGAATTCTTTCATTGTACATCAAACTCTCACCACTCACTCTGTGCAACCTAAAGGAGAGTACACTATATTCCATATTGCGTCAACGTGGTGGTGGTGGTGGTAAGGCATGGTCACCTGATCGCGAGGCGATGTGCCTTTCTGCTGGTGGGTATATCAGCCAGACTATTGTTAAGGACCCGTATCCACCTTATATCTGGGATGTTGACAGCACAACGTGGCTGAGTGTTCAGATCGTTAATTCTATCAAGTTTGAGGAAATCTCTGGTCTGGCAGCTCCGCCAACACCAATCAGTATGGAGCAGTATATCACAAATGGGCAGCCATTCTACAAGATTGTAGACGAGGCCCCTTCAGATATCTTTGGAAACTTTGCAGATGTGAAATCCGTTACAGAAATTGATGAAGAGCGTGGGGGAGGCGCTGGCAAACCAGATACATATCGTCCCTCGTTGCCACAATTCTGCTGTGTGTGTTATTGGCGATTAAGAGAGCTTATGTAGGTCTTTCGATGGCATATCACTATCGCAGACTATCAGACTTACTAATCGAACATATCAACATTAGTCTCCGCCCATGCAACCATATGATCTGTATACAATGCTTTGACACAGCTCCTGCGCATAATAAGGGCATCGGGCCGCACACAGATCAAAATACTTATGTGACCTCTTGGCTACATCCGAACAAAGTTTGCCCCAGCAAAGATTGCGGTGCGCAGCTCGACAGAGTTGTCGGGATAAGCGCGCCGATGAATTGTCCTAAAGCAGAGAGAGTTTCCTTGCGAGATCGATACATCCCGACTCAACCCATCACAGGATATTGTTCCAAAGATCATATTCTGGAAGTGCGGCCATTTGAGAGCATAAACAAGTGTGAAAATAGCCAAAACTCAGTATAAGGTATATTTCCCACGATTACTCAACTTACTGGATACACAGCTACTGATATAAAACCGCAGACAGAAAATTCTAGGGTGGATTTGGGAATCTTGGTATTGCTTGAGGGCTGTTGTCTGGTTGGTCTAGTACCCAGGGTCTTAATTAGCCTCCATATGGCAGAGGCGGTGGTTGTACTGTGGATATGGGTTTTGCCGACAGGTTTCTTTAAGGATGTATCACAGCATAATAAATGCATCTTACGTTTTGCACACAGACGAGACAATACAAATTCTGCTCATGTCGAACACATGAAAATACCCGCAGCTGTCATACGTCAAAGACGACGGCGTCATTCCCTTTCCAGTCCCGGGATAGATATACCAATAGGCGTTTGGGCTAGCCCCTCCCCGGGACGGGACTACAACATTCGAGGCAGAGAATCCTGGACGGCTTGAGATCAAGGCAAACACAATTTTGACTATAAACTTAGAGAGCACTGAGTCGTGGGGACATACAGAGCCAACTGTAAGAAACGGTGGAGATCATATTGATCTCTTACGTTTGCAGTGATTTGCATTGGTGGCACAGGCTTTCGGTTGGGGTCAATGAAAACAAACACCTCCATGTACCCCTGCACGATACATTCGCAGTTAGTCGAGTCATCACCTCCAAACATAAGTGTTGTTGCCTCCTCGCCCTTGCGCATGTCAAAAAGTTCCCGGGACACTCCGGCATCCCCGGAAACGAAGAAGCAGACCGTCAGGCGAACTTGGCCCGAGATGTAAGTGGAAACACGGTGATAGAGCGGCCATTCACCTCGGCCTCGAATAAAGCTAGACGAATCTCCGAGGGAAGGTCCGCAGCCAAGGCAAAGTGGGAGGCCGACAAGTGCAGCAAGCACTTCAGCTACAGACCCAAGGGCAAGACGGGGACCAAAAGACCTGTACCGATGACAAGTGTGAAGTCGCTGGCTACCAGGTTCTACCGACTAAAGTGCGGGCATGCACCCACTGGAGTCTACCTGAAACAGTTCGGCCACCGAGAGGACGATAAATGCTGGCGGTGTGAAGGGACAGCGGCCCAGACGTGGGAGCACCTCTTCTGCCATTGCAGCCGGTGGAGAGACCAGCAGAAAGCACTCTGGAAGGCGGTGGGAAAGGTGACAGGCTGGAAAGCGGGCAGATGCCGACACGTGCAGGTCTCTAAGCTGCTTTCCATGGAAGAGTACGACCAAGCGGTGGTGGACTTCCTGGTGGCTACTGAAGTTGGGAAGTTCCCGCCCAAATGAATGGCGGTATGGAGCAGGCGCAGAGGCTGTCTCAGGTGCGGGGGGCGGCGGCGGTGGGCTTATATCTATTCTTTTCTTTTCCTTTCCTTCTCTTCTTTTCTGTTCTATCTTTTAACTTTCATTTGTTAGCGGGGATGAAGGGTAGCGGGGGGGGAGCTCCGCCATCTAGCCGGCTCGCCCGGAGGCGGAGAGGGTATTAGGTCCTGTCATACTCTAGTAAGAGTGAATACAGTATGAATAAACAACATGTCAAAAAGTCAACATTCACTAGTCACCCGGGTAAGCGCCAACTGCCGGGGGTGCGGCCGCGCCCTCAATGCGGGGACGGTGGTGGGGGCCAGTTCTTTCTCCGTAGGAGATACTCGCTGTCGAGAGCTGGACTGGAACGGTGACAGGCGTCGTAATTGGAGTACAGGGAACCCCGGTAAGTCGATACAGCAACCATTCTCTCTGCTGTGTAGCTTCCTTCTATTCTCCTTCCCATGCTCCTCAGCTTCTCCCAGCCCTCGTATATGGAACAGATGACCGCATCGATTTCGCGCTGTGTGGAATCACGGACTACGCCGTCGGGGTTCTTCGCTCGGTAGATAGGCTGCAGTTTCAGCCTTTAGTGACTTCACGAAACTCAGCAACCTGCAAGCAGATATGGTCACATTAGCGAGGAACTTGAGGAGAAACCAAAGACCGTCGTCACACAGGGATCAGAACGGGTGTTACGATGTAGTTATCCAGTGGTGCAATGCTCTGCGCTCGACGGAAGTGCGGGTCGGTCGCCGCCTCAAGACGGCGTGCAAGAAAACCTTATCGATTCGCAGCTTTGGTGGTGCGTTGGTTGTGTCGGTTGCAGTGAGTGGAGAAAAGGGGATGGAGAAAGACGATTGCTTGGGAGGAGGAATTCTTGGCACCCGTTTGAGGCAACCCGAGACGATGACAGTAATAGAATCCTGAAGCGAAATGCACATTCATGCCAGAAAAACATAAGTAGAAACTAAGAAGAGCAGGAAAGCATAAACACAGTTGGATAACCGATATCTACTTATTATGTATGTAGATGTATACATGGGGTACTTGGAGCATGTGCATGTACGGGCCGAGCCACATGTTGACCAGGATTTAGTCGGAATTTGACCGAAGATCCTCGGCTTCAGGCTCTGGTAACCTCCGACTAGGTACGGTCCTTGGTTTTTGGTAACGCTTTTCTTACATATTCGTCTATCATATTCTCTCTTTGTAAGGTAGACAATTCAACATCTTGATCCATTTCTGATTGTTCTCAACACCGTACACTCATGTCATCACCGAAATGCTTCTCTAATGTCTCTAGAATCGCTGAGCAGTTTCCAGTAGGTGGTTGCTGGCAAACCTTTATAGTAGCGGTTAGCGATAAGTCGAGATGCTCGAGAGCAATGCGGCAACTTGTGTTGAAGAAGGTGGTAAGATACGGAGAGACGACTTACTTAGATTGCAGCGGGATTATCGTAAATAGTAAGTCAAGTTCTAATATGTTTATTATTAGAGGGGATATGAACTTCGTTGTTTCTCATCAATCTGTTTTCCGGACCATCAGCTTTCGCCATGCGATGTATTGTGTATCTGGATTCATGCAAGGTCAAAGGATAGTGGTGATACATGCTTGCGTGTGATTGCAAGGGACGTGGGGTGGGAAGAGCAGTTTTTGGGCACAAAGTTACGAAAATACAAGATTTTTAAGTTAAGAGTGAACGGTATCAATCCCAGTGGTTCGGAAGCCGGTGGATGCTGATAGGAATCTTCCTATGAACAGTTGCTGCTAATGACTTTGAGATAATCTGGCATGGTGATGGTGAAACTTTGACTATCTTTGTGTTGATGAAGAGATGGAAGGACGTATTTGGATACCACTGATGAAGAAGAGTAGTAACTAGAGTTGAGCATGTGGGTGATGAAGAAGTGCAGCCAGGACAGGAGAGGGAAATGAAGACCCGCTGGTAGCACACTCTGTCTTCCCCAGATAAAACAAAATACCGCGCTGACAGATTTAACTCTTTGGACTTCGGCTTCCGGACACTGACAGTAAATATAATCGGTTAGATTTGACACCTCATTTTGACAACAGACCTCCGAACAGTTCAGTAGTATAGTACTACACCTGGTCTGTAGCGGTTGTCTCAGTTTGTGTGATCTCTAGAATATACGTGAGTATAGCGACCGAGATCCGGGATAGCCAGCCTAGTTGGTGTACGGAGTGATCATAACATGCGGTCATCAAATATCACTCACACTTGATCTATTGGTGCTTATTTCGACATGGAAGGGGAGAACTGTGTGCGTGTATAGACTTAAGGTGCAGAGAAGAGAAAAGGAGAAAGTATCGAGATATATACAAGAGGCATCAGCCCCTGCGGCAGTGACCGTGTACCAGATTTGTAACATGTCTCCGGCTCATGTACTCTACATCTGTATCAGTACTGTGGAATGGCAAGTAACGAGGGGTGGCACCGGCATACCCGCAGATTTACATGCAGTTATACTCGAAGTTTTCTATATATTTCGAGCCTTTCTCTCTTTCTCTCTGTACTATAGCCTATGCACACGGTTACCCCCTTCATATCGCAATAATTGCAAAGGAATATTATCAGTGGTTCTCAACTACGAATTTGGTACATGCCTATAGCCGTTGCTATCCTTGGGGTGTAATGCGGATAAAATCCAACACCAAGTACTAGACAGATCACTACGGAATTGTTGTACGGTGTCCGGTGTCCTGAATCTCTCTATTGACCTAAACTCACTGACTCTCTCGCTAAGTCTAATTGACACGTACACAAGAACTAAAGTGCATGCGGCTCCGCCGCGCACAACCCTAAACCAACCCACGTGATGACCGCACTCAAATCCGTCCCCACAGGAATGGCTATTCCGAGCACAAATCGAATGAAGATTCTTCCGAATATGTAATTAATTGGTGACAGACAAAAACAAGCACCAAGTGTTATCTTTTGGGTTTCTGCAACTTGACATAACCAAATCTCCAACCCATCCTCACTGCCTTCCAACTTGAAATATAGAATTCTCCCTTCTTCATTCCTTGAACCTCCCGAGAGCGTTGATTTGAAATTGATACATCTGTGGATTCAAAAAAAAAGGCAAATTTCATGCAGGTAGCTCTAAAATAAAGAAATAACACGAAGCTTACTTATCCATCTGGCAGTTTCCATGCACTCTGCAAGAAATCGAAACCAAATTGCCGGATTTATCTAGAACTGGGTGCAGGGTTATCCAAATCACGAGTGCCGCATGCAGCAGCAGTCGCCTCAGCGATCTTACATAGCTGGTTTGATCGTTCGATCGGTGGGGTGTTCGTAGAGTCAATCGTCCGAATTCTCTCTTCTGCTACCCCCAATAAATCATGGAGGAGATGGGCTTCATCGATAATCTGCGATGTGAGATTCTTTTTGCCGCTGACCATGTCGTACATTGTCTCGCTCGAAATGATATAAACTTGTTGCATAGGCAATCCCGCCTTTTGAAGGTTTGATTTCACGTTTTGGCGAGTTGCATTGATGACTTCGGCTCGGGCATTGGTGTAAAAATGCGCCTTTTCGGCTTTTTGTTGTTTGGTGTACCCCCTGATTTTCATCGTACTTCTAATGTACTGGTCTACCTTGGATCGGACGATGAACACGGGGATATGGTATCGCCGGCAGTTATCAATTATCGCGATGTCGATTTTGGTAAACCGCTACCAGCAATTTTACGAATTAGCAGGGTCTAGAAAGTGCACACGAATACGTACGTCATCGTAAACTAAGACCATGGCGTCAAAGATGAAAAGTCCCTGTTGGTTGAAATACTGCCAATCGGATATCTCCAGAGTGCCTGCTCCAGGTACATCGAACCAGATGAACCGGGAATATGGGTGTTCATTACGAGGGTCAGGGTAGGGACTAATGTCCATTGTAGTCTCAACGATTCCAGTAGGAGCTGCTCTCGTCGAGTCGAAATCCTGCAGACCGCGTATGGCGTTGATCAGTGACGATTTCCCTGTACCCGAACCCCCGCAGATTGCAAAATGGAGACGATCCACGCGATATTCCACTCTGGCTTTGGCTGCTTCAAACTCTTCTGCAGTGGGCGTCTCAACCGGTTGAATGCCTTTTGATAGGAAAAGCGCTTGTTTGTCCAAAATGCGTTGCATCTCAGCTGCTTCATCTTCTGCAATTGCCCTCTCTTGTTCCGCACGTTGTTTGATTTCCTTTTCTCTTTCGAGAGCTTCTTCCTCTCCTCTGCGCGCCTCTTCAGCCTCCCTCTTAGCCTCTTCTGTCTTTGTAGTCGCCTCTTCGGCTAACATCCTAGACACATCTGCGTTTTTGGTAGCCTCTTCCGCAAGCCTTTGGTATTCTGCGTCTCTCTCTCTTGATAGTTCCTCTCGTCTTTTGGAGTCTTCGGCCATTCGGACCATCTCTTGAGCCAGTTTGCTGACCTCTGCCGCATGCTTTTGAGATTCTTCTTCTCTCTTCAGCGCCTGTTTCTCACGTTGCGTTGCCTCCTCTAGTCGTTGTATTGCCAGTTGCAAGTCTTCTTCTAACGCTTCCATCTGTTCATGGTGTTCCAGATAATATAGTAAGCGACACCACACCGGGAATGACGGCTCAGACTTATCGTACCTCGCGTTTTGCATACTCGGCCGCAGCGGCGTTGGTTCCGAATACTCCTCCTACTACGGATGCTACCGACCCCATTACGTTTAGACGGGGAAGTGTTGAGCCTTTGAAACGACGTTTATGGGGTACAAATAGGTGTTGCTAGAAGCTATTTCAGGTCAGCGGCTAAAATTATAAATATGAGGCAGTTCGCTTGGCAGCTTTAGGGGAGCAGCACTTATCAAGGATTGCTTGAATAGAGTTCAATCTGAGGAAGGAGTTGAGTGCTAGGTATTTTTGCGAGAGAAGAGGTGAGGAAGAGGGGAAGAGGGGAAGAAGAGATACAACATGGACATGGAGTAGATACCCTGTACCTCCAAATATGAACACCCGCAGGCAGAGCAGGAGTAACCAACAACTCAAAGTGAGCTTACTTACATGACAGAGGGTACCATGCTAGCTGGCTAAATATATTTATCCTGGTATCGGGTATTGGGCAATCCGGCCTATCATGTCGAACGAAGGCCACGCGCGTAGATGTGAATTGGGAAATTGTGTTTGGAATTTCTACTGAAATCGAAACCTTGCCGGTTTTGTTTTGTAAGGCGTATGCGGAATCGGGCCACTGAGATTGCAGGTGTGTGGGTAAGCGCGCACCCGCAGGACGCGGTAGATTACTGATTCGTCCGGGGCTTAGCGGTCCGGATGTATGATACTTTACAGTTATGCGCGTTGACCGGCCAGCCTCGTTAGGCATACTGCTGCAGTATCTGATGTAGCGTGTGAGTCAACCAAGGAATGCTGTGCTGGGGTGACGCGGCAGTGCCGAGCGTGGTGGTTATTTGGAGCCACGAGCGAACGATTCGGATATCCGGATTCCCTCGCAGGGGTGATGAAAATTCTAGGGAAAGGGGTGGGTAGATACCAGCACTAATTCCGTACCCGTAGAAACGTGGGTACGCTCCATGGTGATTGATGCCTAAAGCACTTCTAAGCTTAGAGACACTTTCTTACCGGGACGTTGTTTTATGACAAGTTTGGGGTACGTGCCTTGACCCGATATCATTGAATCTAATCAATTACACATGTATCTAATCTCATTCATCTCCACTTGATTTTCCGATATTCTTGTCTTGTCAGATGACACAGATACTGTCTGTGTTTATAGTTTGCTTGCTGTTGCTGGACGTCACCACTTAGTTAGATTTAGATTAGATGCAGATTAGATATAGATTAAATTAGGCAGATTAAATCAAAACAAATGCAGATTAGATCACTCACGTATGCAGGGAGGAATCCACTGGAACATTTAAAATATTGGGAAAATTATGTGCAAACGTATGTATGGACTATGGTGTAGAGCGAAGAGTGAGGAAGAATACTCGAGAGAGTTATAACCTCGAGTACTGTACTACTCACAGTGCTTCGGACACTTGCTGGTGCTGACAAGTATTTTTCAATTGGACGGTCGTTGCTGACAGCTCTACACTGACCGGACATGGCGATGAAGCTTGAACCACCAGTGCACTCAGGCCTCTCTATTCCTTTGTTGAGAGGGTCCCCTTTTCACAGGCATCATCTTCCAATCCTGATTCTTTTCCTGCCAGAACAGGTGGTGTAAAGGGTGGATCCAAGGGAGAAGAACTGCACAGAATGCCCTTGGCTTGTTAGATAGTACAATGCTGACAGACTTTAACTCACCGGACACTGGCTTGCTGACGCTGACAAGTATATAAAATTGCCCGGCCGGACACCCCCATATGACTGCTGACGTCCGGACCACTGTGAGTAGTACAGTATGACTTAAAAATTGAAACGCTCCAATCCTTGTTCTCATAGAAATGTGAGTAAATCGATGCTAAAAAGTTTTAATTTTCCGATTTACCCGAAACTTAGAGCAACTTGCTGCAACACCAACTCGTGAGCAAATTCAAGTGAAGTTCGAAGTGGCGTGACGGGGTGTCGGAAAGGAACAATGAGGGAAAGTGGCGTTGGAATGCCTGCTCGAAGCATTCTCATTGGTTGATAGGTGGTACATCGTACGTACTGTGGCTAATTGCGGCACAGTAAACGCAGCTTGAAAGATAGTATATTAAAAACGTGTAAATTCTGTCTCCGGAGAATTAAGTCTACCCTGGTTCCCTGTTTGTTCCGGAACCAGTTTCCGCAATTCGGTGGTCGTTTTAATTGAACTGAGGCTCTGATACCGTTGATTGCCGAACGAAGATATTGTGCTCCGCAAGCGAGCTTAGCTAGCTTGAGCGAGAGTCAAGTAGCAAGGAGAAAATCTAATCAACTAGAGCAATGAAGGAACATGTAAACTGGTAATTGTAAAGGCACAAGAAGAGTGACACCAAAGCTCTAACTTTATGATTTTTTAACATTGAAAGAACGATTATACTTCAAATAAATGGCTTGTGATTTTGGAACTATTTCTTTCTACTCTAACTTGTTAGTTTCACGATGATAATAGCTCCGTGCTGATCATGTCGCGCACAAGACCTTCAGGTGGTGAAACGTTACCCGGATCGATCGACGCATAGCATGTAGCCGCTGGTACAGGCTGAGTAGTCGTAAAAATATCTACATATGATTTTCTACGATGCAATGGATAAATTTGCGTCTTTAATTAATGCCCGCATCGCTTTTACTCGTTCTGAGGTTACTGCTCTTACTCGGTCGGTAAGTGAGTTTGTTTGCGGGGTTTTAGCACTGCTCCAGCCCAATGATATGTGAGAACTGACATTTGATGTCATATCACTTCCACTGTCAAGTAATTGCTTCTTGTGGCTGCCAGGTGGCACATCTGTTGGGTGATCTACGATTTTGACGTCAAAATACGGCAGAAGTGCGCTTGAAGGAGCAGCAGAACATGGTCGTTTGGATATGGTTCAATACTTACTTAATTGTGGAGCCGGGGCCAAAGACCCGAGTGAGACGCGCTATTCATCGGCTGCAGAACTGGCGGAAAAAGAAGGACATTATATCATCGCAAAACTACTTAGAGAGTATCCAATCTAGTATATTGCAGGAGAGGCGAACTGGTGTTCCTAGCTTTGGTTCATGCTTTGATCTTTATTTTCATCTTCCCATCTTACAGTCTTTTCTGTTGAATTGTTTCTTACTTTATTTGAACAAGGGAACTCCGCACAGATAGGGTGAAGAAGGAAATATGGTCTGATTACAGGAGATGAATCTTTACGGTTAGGCGGAGGATTGATTGGACATATTATATTTCATTTTGATTTAGCCATGCCGTTTCTAGTAGGTAGATGCCATTACTTGAGATACAGCAGATAGTTAATCATGTATGGGAAAGATGTTGATGTTTCTTTTCGGTTTCATAGACTTTCACTCGCGCCAACTTGAATAATCAGTGTTGAATGTAATGATTGATTATCTTCCTCTCGAGGATACCAACAGGGTTCTCAGCTGTCTATTCCGTCCGCAGAGCTATACCTGATCTCGGACTAAGATTTTCCCGATGACTACTCACGCCCGCTTCAGCCCAAGTGTTGACTCGGGATTTGGTCTGGTGGCTTCTTTGGCTTCCGGTGGCTTAAGGCCTTCATTAGCCTAAGGCTGTCAGGCGTGAGGCATAGTTTAGGGGATAATCTCGGCATCTTCAGGTATGGTGCATTTGTTCTCACACGTGTATGTGACAGTATGTCTCTTAGTACGGTAGGCAGTCACTTTTGTACGATAGTCAATTCAATATCTCTATATCGTACTCGATTGATCCCAACTCCTTGGGCTTCGTGTTTTAGTGCACAACGTTGCAGGGCTTTGCAGTCTTTCATAGACTAAGCTTCAAGCTAAATGGTTTGTTTTGGTTTAATCATTCTGCATTCATTCTAACTAGAGTATAGCAATGCCCAATTTCCCCTCTTCCTCCGGATGACCGGCTAGGTGGGGGAGCTCCCCTTCTTCTACCCTTCTATCCTCCTATCCTCCTTCCCCTTTTGACATATGAGATTGGAATGAATGGTCGAACACTAATGAGATGTGAGAGAAAGACAGCCACCACCTCCGCTCTTCTTAGTGGCGCGGGAACTTCCCGACCTCCAGGGCTGCTAGGAAGTCCATCACCGCTTGATCACTCCTCTCAAGGGAGAACAGTTCTGCTATTTGCACGTGCCTGCACCTCCCCGCCTTCCAGCCGTCTCCTGCCTGACTGCTTTCCACAGTTCCTGCTGCTCTTTCTTTCACTTCTTGCAGTGGCGGAAGAGATCATCCCGCGTCTGGGCCGTCTCTCCGCACAGCCAGCACTGATCGTCGTCTCGCTGCCCGAACCGCTTGAATACGTTGTTGTGGGAGCATGCCCGCACTTCAGTTGGTAGTACCGCGAGGCGAGGGATTTCCTGCTCTTCATCGGGATTGGCCTTCGGTTCCCGGGCTTCCCGCTTCGGTAGCAGTAGTTGCCGCTCACTCTTTTCTCTTCCCATTGGGTCTTAGCCGCTGCTCTCTGCTCGGTGATCCTCCTTGCCTTATTCGCTGCGGAGATGAATGCTTGCTCTCGGGTCATGCTTCCGCGGCCCTCGCGGGCTATGTTTGCTTTCCAGTCCGCTTCTTAATTGCCAGGGATGCCCGAGTGCCTGAGTGCCCGGGGATCCAGCGGATCTCTGTTTCGATGCCATGCCCGCTTAGTGCTCGTGCTTCGTTACTGATCCACCGTGCCACTTGCTGTCCTGGTTCGATCTCGAGGTGCGTTACTCGTCGAACTGCTGCCTGGGAGTCGCAGAAGATCATTATCTTTTGTACTGCTTGGGCGTGCAGTCTTTCTCCTCTTTTTGCAGTCTCTTTGAGGGCGATCCACATCTCCCATAACTCGGCATCGAACACCTCCATCTGACCCTTGCAGAGGTAGCTGCGGAGGGCTCAAGCTAAATGGTTTCTGGGCGATAGGAAAAGTCACCAGTATTTACTTAATGATGAGAAGCGGATGAACAGAGTGGGTAATGTGGAACGATTGTATGGTGGATGCTGACTAGATTAGAAACTGCCGAATTATCCATCCCTAGACAGCCGGAAATTCTGCTTGCCAGTCGGAATACGGCGGCTGACAAGTGTACCGGCAGTGCACCCACCGGCAAGATAAGTACGATTACAAATGCAAGTGAAGACGATGAGAGGTCAAGCTCGCTTGGTCGATGTGGAACGCGTGCGAAAATAACTACCGAATGACGCCGAGCGAGGGGGCTGGCCCCGTGGCGCAGTGGTATCGCTCCTGAAAGTATAGGCGGGGTATACGGTCACAATGCTATGGGTTCGAATCCCAGTGCCAGCCCCCCGGTGTGAAGGGGGCAAAGGGTAGCGGGTGGGGAACTCCGCCATTTAACCTGTTGAAATAGTGATGCTAGAGAAGCTTGATTGTATATTATCTAAGAGAGCCACAAGGCCATATATATATGAGAGTACAAGTGTGAATGCGTGCGTACGCATCTATGTATAGACCCTTCAGGCAGACAGCAATCTCCGGTCATACGAGAGTCATCTCCGGCCATAAGATGGCGGAGACCTATCATGCAATACTCCCCCTCTTGCTATACACCGTAAAGCAAGAAACAAATAAAAAGATGAAACAAAGTGATTCCCATAGTAGCCTCCTTAAAACCCTGCGAAAGTGAGCAGGGAAAGAGTACTACCGTAGCCTGAGGATGGCCATCCATAAAACAAAGAAATCCGTCTATCCAAAAGCAAAGTGAAACAACCTTAAATCCAACCTTAAATCAACCTCCCGTGATGGTAGGGCTTCCGCTCGTGACTCGGTATCGATGGGAGCTTCTGCTCTTGATTTGGCATTGATGAGAGCTTCCGCTCTTGACTTATCATTGGTGGGAGCGTTGGCTACCGGCATATTTCATAGCCGTCGGTGATCGTCAATGGTACACGGCATATCTATCATGTCAGCATCTCAGAAGGTGGCTATACTCACTATGTATTTCAGTGCGCTTGTGCTCTTCCGAGCCCTCGTACAGTGCTTCCGCATGCTTCATACAATATCGGTAATCTTCTCGTGGTATCAGACATATCAGTAGTCATCGGCAATTGGCATTGACTTGTAGATGCTTCTCAGTGATGTAGTTCGGAATATAGCATCGGTGACCTTCCAGTTGAATTCTTGGTAGACATCTCGGTAGACTGCTTCTCGGTGGGCAACTCTGTGGACTGCTTCTCAGTGGGCAACTTGGTAGACTGCTTCTCGGTGGGCAACTCGGTAGACTGCATTTTGGTGGGCAACTCGGTGGGCAACTCGGTGGATATCTTGGTTGACTTCTCGTTTCTCCCATGATGTTTTTCTAGGATCTTTTGCTGTCATCTTCTCCCCCTGATCCTTCTCCCCCAATGAAAGTCTTCTGGCGGAGGCTGATTCCAGTAGCGCCGGTGTTTCAGTGAATCTTGGTCGACTTGTCTGCGGCCATCTCGGTAGGCAGCTTCGGTAGAATATCCGTTGGCTTCTCGGTAGTCATTTGGTAGGGCTCCGGTAAGGTGATTCGGGATTCCGTTCGGTATGCCATTCGGCCATAGTTTCTTGATCCTTCAGTATGCCATTCGGTAAACATCTCCAGTAGTGGCGTTGTCCGGTTGGGCTCCCAGTAATCCTCTCGTTCGATCTCCATGTGAAGTCCTTCGGCAGTGATATCGGGTAGTGGTAGGAATCCCCATAACCTTTGTAAAACCACATGGGACTCATACGGCTTCCATTCTGTTGCCTTCATAGTAGATATTCGTAGCTTGGTTGATTGAGGCCGTTGATTGCTTTATTGAGTCTGGCAAAGATCGCAGATGCATCAGTGCCTTCCGGCAGTGTCATGTAGCGATTGTCATCAACTTCGTGATTGGGAGATGCGGTGTCTATATAGTCAGCTTGTCAATAGGAGTACAAGTCATACCGAAGTTTATGTGCTTGTAGCTTGCCAGCTTTGATCAATTTAGATGCAAGTAATAATCATATGATTACTTCCACAGAGGCTACGGGTGGTGTGAGTTGTAGCTTGTGGTGGTAGTAGGCATGATCTGTGTTCAATAGTAGTTTTGACTTCTTGGTCATGGCCGCTGCTTGGCAGGCTGTATTATCAATAGTAGTATTGACTTCTTGGTCATGGCCGCTACTTGGCAGGCTGTATCATTTATACGGTGGAGATGTCGAGTGTAAATGACAGTTTCTCTAGACACCGGTGGTGCAACCTCCTCGTCAGAAGGATGTGATCTCACACCTGTACATGCAGGGAGACTTCGACGGCTTGTCAGCGTCGGGCAGAGGATAGTGGCCATCTGTAACAACATCAGTACGGCCATGAGTACTACGTCCGTAGCCTACACCCGTTCGACTGGTTCCTGCGTGGTCATGGAGAAGTCCATCTCCACCCGTTTCTTTGTCTTGTACTCAGAGAAGTCCATCTCCGGTATCAGTGCAGTTATTGAGAAATCCATCTCTACCCATTGTCTTGTCTGTTGATCCTTATCGTTGATAACTGGCTTTGTCTGAATTGCTGTAGGTGGTAAACAGAAGTCTGGTGATGCTTGGTAGCTATCACATTGTATGTAGTGTTTGACTGCTTCTTCCCCGAACTCATTGGGTGTTTGTGAATATATTATCTTTGCAGTCTTTGTCCGTATCATTCGCGTGGTGAATCAGTGATGGTATGGCTGTTGGGTGCATGTGTGTGCCAGACGTTGGTACCTTGATCGCGATTTCTCTTGGTCGGCCTTCGCTTTGATATTTCTTGATAATCGTTTGGAATATATATATCCGGTAGAGCTTTGAATGCACGAGTTCAAAGGGCCCTGTAGTCTGCTTGACTGCCATGGTGCTTGTATTTGGTGATCAGGGGCCGTATGTCAGTAGAATGCATATGCGTAGGTGCTAGTGCCATAATCATAACTCAGGAATAGTGTCTGGATTCCGGGTGGCTTTGACATCGTGTTAAGGGTACACGGCCTTGGAGAAGTGATGGTAGGCAGACTTGTAGGTGCGCTTTATGCTGTGGCTGTAGATTCGAGTATGCTGCAACTGTAGGTTCGATGATGCTCTTGCTGTAGGCTCATGATGCTGTAGTGCAGTAGCTTGTATGTTCGCTTGGAGGTAGATTCGGAGGAATAATGGCAGGTACAGTGGTGGATATGGTAGAGAGTACATTCGTGAGAGCGGTGGCGAGTCAGTACATTCGTAGGTTCGCTGGTGAGTATGCTCTCTTGTTCTCTTTGTCTCTTTCCCTTTCTCCCTTTCGAAGTGAACTTGGTACTCGGTTCACGTGTGGATATACTTCGAGGTATTGTGGTGAATGTGCTTCTAAGTACGGTGGTGAATGCACTTTGATATGCAGTTGTAAGTGTGTTTCGGGTGTGTTAGGGAGTGGAGTTGGTAGTGAATTTGCTTGGAGGTGTAGTAGTATGAAGTGACGATAGTCTATTCCTTGTCTAAGCGAGTGATGTCTATCTTCCTGCCGATCCACTCAATTGTGTGGATACGCACGTTTCCCTTTCTGGCCCGTGCGCTCCGCAGAGCCTCACCTTATGTCAACCCTTCGTTTCTCTCCATAGGAGGTATGGTGGTGAGAGTGCAATGGTGATTGTGCTAGTATATATCTCGAGACTTTCTCCTTCTCTCTTATGTCTGTATGGTAGGCTGAGGTGCATGTTTTCGACATCTTATCTGGGAGGACCGAAACAAAGGTGTAGCGTGTGTGATTATCAATGAATTGGATATAGTAGCGATGGCCGGGGGAGATAGGCGTTGGGAATGGTCCACACACATTCGAATGTATGAGTTCAAATGGCTTTGTAGTGCGCTTGGTCTTGACTTTGATGATCTTCCGCTTGTGCTAGGTCTGGATGCAGTGCACGTTGAGTTGTCTTTTGTATACCCATCAATGAGAGATTGTAGGGCAGTAGGATGAATGTGGGCTGGACGGCGATGCCACAGGCGTGATTCTGAGATTGTGAGAGGCTTTCGAGTGGGCTTTGGAAATTTGGTGGCAGGTGGACATTGAGGTATGGTGCTGGCTGCACTTGGAGAGGCGATGTGGGGTGAGCTTGTAGTACGCTCGGTGCAGTACGCGATTGATGGAGCGGTGGTATGTGCGCTTGATGATGCTCGGTCCGGTGCTGGCTGCACTTCGACAGGCGGTGTGGAGTGAGCTTGTAGTAGGCTCGGTGGAGTGTGAGATTGATGGTACGGTGATATGTATGCTCCATGATGCTCGTTCTCGATTCCCCTCGCTCCTTCTCGAAGTGGACTTTGTAGACGCACTAGGTACGTGTCCAAATGTGGATGTGTATCCCGTTGTGTCCAATTGATGGATGGAGAGAAGAGACAGCCGGAACATAGGGGTGTAGAGAGCATTGACTTCGTACTCCTGTGAAAACGTCAACGAGTCCATGGTGGCTTACTGTAACTTTGTTGTCATCTCCAAGCTCAATGACTTATTGGCTGATGAAGTTTAATCTTAGGTGTATTTGGTGATTGTAGGTGAGGATGTAGCCGTGAGTGTACATGACAGTGTACTTGGAAGTGTGCTTTGGTACGGTAGTGAGTGCAGTTGTCGGTGCGTGATAAACGGCCTTTTGTAAGCTTTCTCTCTCTCCTGTTCGAAGGGATCTTGGTAATGTTAGGTGAAGGAATCGTGGTAGGTGCGTTTGTAGTCATCGCTGTGAATACCATGATGATGGCACATTTTGGTGTGATGGTGAGTGAATGTGCTGATACGGAGGTGAGTGCGTTTATGTGTGAGGTATTGACTCATGTATGCAGTCTGCGATGGTGAGGTGGTATCTGACTGGTAGATGCTCGTTGCTGGGAATGGTATGGACGAAAAGGAGGTATGTTTTGTGATGACTCCGTAATCATTCGTGAAGGTTTCAGTAAACATTGTGAACGTGGACGTGGTAGATATGTGAAGGAGGTGGTGACGGTGGTGATGGTGTTGAGATTTAGTGTGTTTATGTGCGGCTGTTGCTACGGTAACAAACAGGGATGGTCGTAGGTGGTTTAGGGTTTTTGAGGCTCTTCATCGTAAGATATAAATAGAGTATTCATGGTAAAGATTGTAGCGGGCGCCGGGCTCATAACCTGTTGAAATAGTGATGCTAGAGAAGCTTGATTGTATATTATCTAAGAGAGCCACAAGGCCATATATATATGAGAGTACAAGTGTGAATGCGTGCGT
>Ga0307512_10001920_pt1 | contig 27755 bp, 30 predicted proteins | sample 14_EM_MG_FD_200267 | JGI IMG/M metagenome (GOLD analysis project Ga0307512, IMG submission 200267) | Populus trichocarpa ectomycorrhiza microbial communities from riparian zone in the Pacific Northwest, United States - 14_EM | ecosystem: Host-associated > Plants > Roots > Unclassified | place... | reverse complement strand
GCCATCATTCGCGATACGATAGATGATATTGAAAAGAAAGTTACATATCAATGCGGAGACAGGTATGATAAGATGCGAGTGATAAGGTTACAAGTGAGTGCAATGTGGTATAGATCGGATGGGGGGGCGCAAGTCAATACTGGATATGGGAGGGGGGGGGAAGCGGGAGCAGTCTTGCGGATGTTTTGATGAGCAGGACATCAGAAGGGTGGTCGCTGAGGCCGAGTTTGGCAATGGATGTTCATCCAGTTCCAGACGATGTCCCGCCAGGTAAGGACGGGGCCGGGAGTTGTTGTGGTGTTGGCTGCTGCGATGGTTGCGACTGTGATGGGGGTTGGGATTGGGAGTGTTGTTGTAATTGCTGTTGCTGCTGTTGGCTCTGGTCCATGCCGATACGAAGATACCCCGCTTGAACAAGGAAGTCCCAAACCCGACTGGTCTTATTCACGTCGATCTTCACGAGGTCGCGGGCCTCGCGTCGACGCAATTTGCCACCGCGCCGGGCATACTCCCGCACAAGGGTCTCCTTAATGACCAAATAGGGCTTTGGAAGGATGCGAAGGGTCGAACAGAGAGTTTGCTCTGCAGGTGTGAGGAGATGCAGCGAGGGGCTGTTTGCGAGGTTTAGCGGGGCCGCTATTGTTGATGGATGGGTCAGTGGAGATAGGGCGGAAAAGGAAGCAAAGGTTATCACTGACGGGGTCTGCGGCCCGTTGAACCCGTGGCGAGTGCTTGGTCAATGCTCTTACGATCCGCGTCAACACCACTGCTGCTGCGCCTTGATGCGTCGGGCCCAAGAGACTGGCGTGCGTTGGCGGCCCGGAGTTGTTGGAGCCTCTCCGAAGAGAAGTGATCTCGCGACATGTTCGCCTTGGCCTGGGTCTGAAAGTTGCAATGAGTGATGAAACAGGGTGGTGTCAAATAAGCGAGGCGCACGCGTTTGTACAGGTCATCTTCCCATTTCTTGATGTCCGCGGCGGTAGATAACCCAAGCTTCCTGTGTTGTTGCAGCTCCGCTATCCGCTTTCGTAGGATGGCTTCATCTGAAGGACCACGCTGTCAATTGGGCTTGACAGTTTGCGAGTCAACACGTACACAAGATGTCTGTGCAGAAATCTTCATAGTCCTCTGCGGTCTGTAGCCTTGCAAACGGCCGTAATCGATGGACGATGTCCTTCTCCTCTTTCGGTCGCTTTTTCTCCGCGGCTTGCAACTAGAGAGACCTCAATATGTCTCCATCAGTAAGAGGGCTGACATACCTTCTTGTATTCGAGGAGGCCCCGATCAAACATGAGGGCCTTGGCCTCGCGTCGCTTCACGATACGTTGCGTATACATCTCAATTAGGGTGAGCTTGAACTCGAGGGAGGATTGAGTCTCGAATGGTATTGGAGGCATGTTCTCCTCCGATTCTTCCTCAACGCCGTCGCCATTGTCATCCGGGGCAGGCGTATCTTTCTCCTTCTTCACTTCCTTGTCCTTTTTGATGAACCCATTCGCGGCGCCATTGAGGCCATTCACAGCTATGCCGTTTCCATTACCGTGGATGGCGCCATTGACCAGACCGTTCTGTGAGGCGAACATCATCTCTTGGTCATGGTCTTTTTCCTTCTGCTCCTCTTGCCAGCGCATACGGGTCTTGTAGTCATGATCATCCTCGTCTTCTGGAATAGAGTCGCCGCCCCATGCCATACATAGACCGAATTCGAGATTCTTGATCAGATCCTCGGCCTCATTGTCAATCTCGTGCTCGAATTCCAAACGGCCAGGAAGGAATGTCGCAATGTCATGCACCCCCGGGGCAGAAGTGGGGGCTACCTTTTGGAGTGGTGGCGCAACTGTCATGTTGGATATCCGCCGCCGCTTCCGTTCTTGGAACTCCGTTGGATCGATATCAAATGATAGGTCCGTCCGCTGAACGATTCCGAATCAGCAAAAAAAATAGATGGGCGGACTGATGAAGAAAATAATCATACGGGGCTAGGCCAGTTTGGTGAATCAATGTAGACAGTATTGTAGTGCTCTTCGACCTCCTCCCTTGTGCGGGTGCCAACATGCTCAGCCACTGCTTGCCAGTTGCCCAGGCCTTGTTGAGCGATACCTTCAATGAGTAAGAGTTCCCTAAAAGAAGCCGTTAAGCAGCCACACCCCCAAAAGTGGAAAGAGAGCGTCACTCGTCGGCACCCCAGTCCTCAGTGAATATAGGGTAAGAGTGAAGCTCCTTCAAAGGGCAGGCGTCATAAGCCTCATGTCGCATGGGCCGCAGCGAATATTACTCACCTCGACCCTGTATGCATGGCCTCGTTTATGCTCGCGAAACTCCTTCCCACTACAAAAGCAATTCGGACAGAGGTCGATGCCATCCCCCACTGCACAAACAGGGTCTGCGCACTTGATTCGAATAGAGTGCGTAAGATCGAGAAAGCACCCGTCACACTCTGTCTGCACGCCAGGTTCGTTGATAGCTGTAGGGACGAGGGTGTGAGGTTACGTAATGGTGCAGGCGTGAGAAAAGGGAGGGAAAGTAGGACGAGGAGAACATGTTGCAAGGGTGGACCACGCACTTGATACCTCCTCCGCATGATGTGGCCGCTTCCTGTTCGTGACTGTCATCGTGGGGAAAACTCAAACCTCGTCCGAGATTGAATCTCTTGTCAGGTTGTATAGGCACTTTGTTAGGGGGGGTTTTGACAAGAATGGAAGGAAGATAGAGAGCGCCGTAGCAAGTGGAACCACGGTCGGATGATTGTTTCACTAGATTGCACCTTGGTACTCGCAAAGGTGTTGCGTTTGACCTTTCTTTGTCGTGGGGCCGGTCGTCAACGAGGGTAATTGCAATAGTCGCTATTGGAGGCGGGGGGTGGACAGCGCAAGAAGGTTGATATAAACCAGGATCTTGCGAATATCTGTTTGATGAGAGAAATGAGAGTGTCTGGAAGGTGAGTGGATAATGTGCCCGACGCGCTCGTCGTCGGCGACGGTGGCCAGCGCCTGGAGCAATGTTTGGTCATCTTTGCGCATGTTATTGTGCGAAAGCGGCCCGCTACCGCCGACCCGATCCCGTAAACTCAGTACAGCGCACGCAGCGTTGGTTCGCTCACTCTGGGTACAGCGGTTACGTGCCCCACGCTCAACCCTCTCGCCTCCTCATCGGAAAGATATAGGCGTCGACAATCTGCGACTCATCAATCGCGGCGCGCAGTTGAACCCTCCACTTACGCTATGGCCTCGGCTGATCTCCTCCCTTGGAACTCTGCACCTGGCAGGTCAATAGACATCGAACTCGGAGGACAAGAGGTCATCAACATCGAGCTTGACACACTCGATTCCAATGCTGATGATGTACTGGAAGTTTTGAAGGAGGGGCAACCAAGGGTGGCCTATTGGACACGGCTTGCTGGGGAGTATATGCGAAGAGGTCACCTTGATGCAGCAGAGAAGATTGCGTTGTCTGCAATTGAAAGTGAGTCGAGCCTTTGGTTTCCTTTGTTGTTGGCTCAACGGTAGTTGGGGCAGGCTTCCAATCCAGCGGTTCCACTTCTTCCTTGCCATCCATATATTCTCTACTTGCTGGCATTCAACTGGCAAAGGCCCGGAAGGCACCAAAATTAAAACTGCATAATGCCCGTAAGCTCTCGTGTTGATGCACGCAAGAAGATCTGTTGATTGTGTTCATGAATAGGCCAAGATATCATGACCACAGAGAAGTCCCGCGACGAGTACATGAGGGAAGCGACGCAACTCCTAAATCATGGCGATCAGACCGCAGCAGAAGGAGGGGAGGTTAGTTCTGCAACAAAAGAGCTATTACTTTTAACCCGTGGTACGCCTTATCGGAGCTTCCGTTTGACACTGTTCTCATGAAATGCTGGAAGCCATTCACCAGCTGGCAAACCGATCAATGGAAGATGCGCTCCGCTCATTTGAGGCAGTGCTCAAGGAGAGGTCTACAAACTTGATCGCTCTACTGGGAAAGGCGCGTCTTTTGTAATCGTGATCAGTGCTCACGCTGACGACCAGATAACAGGCAAGGATACTGTACGCGCGACGTCAATACGCCCCTGCTCTCAAACTATTCCAACAAGTTCTACAGCTGAACCCATATTGTGTTCCCGACCCCCGCATCGGGATCGGCCTATGTCTATGGGCACTAAATCATAGAGAGAAGGCAAAAGCTGCGTGGGAGCGGAGTATGGAAGTGGTGAGATGGACATTTATTGCCGCTTGCTAGTTTCTGACCGTTCTATCTATGAAAGAATCCCTCAGAGTGGTCAGGACAACTGCTTCTAGGACTCGACGCCCTCAATGCGAGCAAGAACCCTGATCTTTCTGAGGATGAGCGGATACAAGAGCTCATGGCTGGCTCCAAGCTAATCGAGAGAGCGTTCAACAGCAATCAGCGCAACGCGTCTGCAGCAAACGCCCTATGCGATATATTCCTTCGTAAGAGTCAATACAAACGCGTGCGTTAGTTCTCCTCAGGATTACGCTAACAGAGACGCTAATCGAGATCTCGCAGGCACTAAAGCTGGCAGAGCGGACTATTCAATTCGCAGATACGACGGCAGTACTTGCGGATGGTTACATACGCGCAGGACGTGTTTGCCACGCAGAAGGATCTTATAGCGATGCGTTGAAGCACTACAAGCAAGCTGCTGAAGGGCAATCGAAGAATGTTCTCGCGGCCATCGGGTTTGCCCAGATGCAGTTAAGAAATGGTGGGCTACGTTTTTCATATCACCCCCTCCCTGTTTACTTATCGACCGTAGATGAGACGGCAGCCGCTATTCATACCCTTGACGGCCTCTTACAGCCCCCGAATCCACTGAAGTCGCTCGAAGCGACAGCCATGCTTGCCTCCCTACGGCTGCACCCTCGTCCCGGCGTGTCGAGCTCGGACGCTGCCCAAGAGAGAACCAAAGCACGCGAGCTGTTTGACCGCGTGTACAGAACAATTGAACAATACGAAGATGTCGTTGCTGCTCAAAACGGGAATGCGTCGCGGAGTGAGCCTCCACCATCGCGGGTGGTGCTAGATGATGTCGAGATGCATATCGAATTTTCCCGACTTTTGCAAACCGAGAATCTCGACCAGACAGGGAAGATATTCCGCGAGGCGGTGCGGATCAGTGAAGAAGCGGGCCGTGTGGACCCAAGATTGTTGAACAACCTTGGGGTGGTGTCGCATCTCCAGTCGCGGTTTGAGGAGGGGCGCACCATGTATGAAAATGCGTTGGTTGGCGCAACCGCTCTCGGGGCAGAAGCAGAGGCGATGTCGACTTCGGTGCTGTACAACCTGGCGCGGGTATACGAGGACTTGAACGATGAGGCGAAGGCGATGGAAGCATACGAGAAGCTCCTGGACCGACATCCAGAGTACGTCGATGGTACGTAACGATGTCGTCTTGTTTCCTCGCCACTTACCCGATATCACCAAAGCCAAAATCCGACGAGCCCACATACTCAGCAATATGCAACAGGCCAACGAGGCCCACGACCTACTCAAGGACTCTCTCGCGTCGCAGAGCAGCAATCTCAACCTGCGCGCGTACTACACCTACTTTCTCATCCAATCCAACGCGTCGAGACCGGCGCGGGAATTCGTGTTTGGCACGTTGCGCGACCACGACAAGCACGACCTGTACGCGCTCTGCGCGGCCGGATGGCTACATTATCACCAGGCGCGCGAGAGCCGCGACATGAGCGCGAAGGGCGTCGAGGAGCGACGGGTGTTCTTCCGGCGGAGCGCCGAGTTCTACGAGAAGGCTCTCGGTTTGGACCCGCTTTGTGCCGTCGCGGCGCAAGGACTCGCGATCGTCACGGCGGAGGACGCGCTGGGCACGCTGGGGGGTGTGTTGCCACCTGGTCCGGCGCTCGACGAGACGCAACGTCGCGCGATGAACGCGCGCGACGCGCTGGAGGTGTTCGCTAAAGTGCGTGAGAGCACCAACGATGGGAGCGTGTATGTCAACATGGGCCATTGCTACTTTGCGCGGGACGAGTTTGATCGGGCCATAGAGAGCGTGCGTGCTTTTTTGTCTGGGCGTCGTTCAGTATTCTGACGCGTTTAATAGTATGAGACGGCGTCACAACGTTACTACGGTGGGCGTAACATTTCGGTGTTGCTGTGCTTGGCACGGTCGTGGTACGTCAAGGCAAGCAAGGAACAGTCGTTCGCATCGATGACAGTCGCATTGCAATTCACACAAAAAGTACGATCTAAATGCCATTCACTTCTCTCGGGAAAGCTGCTGATTTCCCTTTCCTTTGCAATCCAGGCGCTGCATCTCCAGCCCGCGGACAAAGCGGTGGTGTACAACATCGCGATGATCCAACAAAAGTCCGCCGAGCTGCTCTTCTCGCTCCAACCGGGGAAGCGCACGCTCGCGGACCTGGAGCGCGGCATCGCACGCGCGGTGCACGCGCAGAAGATGTTCGGGTCGCTCGCGGCGGACCCGGCCAGTGCGGTGCCGTACGACCGTGACCTGGCGGAGGAGCGTAAAAAGTACGCGGACAGCATGCTGCGCCGCGCCGAAGAGCACTTGAGCGCGCAGCGGCAGCATGAGGGAGAGCAGGCCGCGCGGCTAGAAGGAGCACGACAGAGGCGTGCCGCAGAGCGGGAGCGCATCGAGACGCTTGAGGTGCGCTTTTTTTTCGCATACTCGTGCGGTATATATATATATGTATCACTGATGTTCGTTGACAGCGCCAACGCGAGGCACAGCTGAGACTCGAGGCTGAAACGCTCGCGGCGGAGCGTGCGCGCGCGCGGCAGGAGGCGCAGCAGTGGAGTGCGGACCTGGGGAAGAACGAGAGCGACGAGGAGCGGGAGCAGCGCAAGGCGCGCAAAGCGGCGAGCCGGAAGGTCAAGTCTGAGGCGCCGAGTGGCGACGAGGGCTTGAGCACGCCTGGGGCTGCTGGCGGCGGCGGTGGCGGAGGAGGCGGAGGAGGAGGAGGCGGAGGCGGCGAGCCGAAGAAGAAACGGCGCAAGTTGAAGAAGGGTAGTGGGGCGCCGAGCGCTGCTGCTAGTGCGCAGGTTTCGGACGCTGAGGATGGCGGGGCGCTGTTCTCGGGGGCGGAAGACGAGAAGCCCACCAAGAAGGTGCGTGCCGTCTCTCTCTCTTTTTTTTTTTTTGTTAAATTTCTTTTTGACGTTTGGTTACGGCGGACGCGCACATTAGCGTGGGGCGACGAGGAAACGCGTTGCACGCGAAGAGGACGATGAGCCCACGGCGGCCGCACCCCGCAAAAAGCAATAGTGAGTCTCTCTCTCTCGTCGTCGTGGCTCAATCCCTGCAGGTGTGCTGAGCGCGCCTTTAGCATAAGCAAGGAGACCATATCAGACTCGGACGAGGAGATGGAATGATCCACGGATCATGGAGTCATGGGGTTCATCATCGCGTTCCGTTGTTCCGCTGTTTTGGATCGGCGCGCTAGTTCGATTATGGAAAGTATATCTAATCTGACCATAAATGTGATATTTGGGACTTGCACCCTACAGTACTGCCTACAGTCGGTAGAAAGTATAAAGATGCTGTTGGCATGACTTTTTTTCTGGCATTTTCATGGATCACATGCATGGTGGGTGGTAAGGAGGGCCTGACATGTCAAATAAGAACACGCGTTCTCAAGGCGACTACCGCGTGGAGCCTCACCACATCATTCCCACCATTCTAATAATTGGAGTGAAAGTGACTCATACAGTACGGTAATCACGCTACATATTTGCTGCTGCACAACACGCGCTGTGACTGTTGCAACCATCATGCCAAGAAATACACGCGCTCGATGTCAAATATGCGACGAGAAGGAATCCAGATACACCTGTCCTGGGAGTGACTGCCTTGTGGAATAGTGAGTCGCGAAGGGGTTATTGGGGTGTTGATTGCTGAGTTAGTGCCCAGTTGCTCTGTGGCGTGTTACAAGCAGCACAAAGGTTGGTTCGAGGCACTGTCTCAGCCTCCACAATGTTTTTTTTTTCCATGAACTAAAAACTTTCTTAAAGAAACATCCTGTGGCTCGGAAATAAAAAAGGCAGAACGAAACGATGTCTCAAAAGACCAAGGTCACGGGCCGCAACCACTTTCCTCTGATGGTCTGTGGCTCTCCTCCTTTGTGTCAACCTGGAACTGGAACGGTGGAGACGTGTCTTCTGATAATAATATTGACGCTTGCATTAGATGACGATATTGCAAAGGACGTCCCCCCCCTCCGACCGTTAACTTCGCTCAAATGGCCCTACTTGCCAGAAGAGAGTGCATACCCGGACCCCTTGAAACGGGACGACCCGAAGCCGTTGCAGTTGGCACAATATGAGGCCATTGGTTCGCCAACTCTTTTTTTTTATTTAAATTCGCTGGGCAGGGGCGTTCTAAAATAAGACATTTGATTGTGCGGTATTATGGGCGGCCGTGACCGTTGCGATAACAAACCAAACAAAAAATTCAATTCAAAACTAAACTAACTAGCCACATCACCTGCGGTCCGTGCCGCGCTGACGGCCCACCCGGGACTGAAAGAGGTCTTGCGGACGATCGACGGACTGCGGGGATTGGAGCGGGAGGAGGCACTGCAAGTGGCTCTCGGTGTTTCGCGGCGCGACGTGGGGCGCAGTGGTGGTGGTAGTGTCGAGATTGATTCCGAGATTGGGGAGCGAGGCATGGTCGGGATCGGCGAGGGAGAAAGGCACGGAATGCGGGGATTGGCTGAGGCGTTGGAAGGAGCGGTGCGCGGTAGCCGAGAAGGCCTTCTTCTGGGCCTTGATTGGGAGGAGGAAATGTATATCCCGGAAAGGGGATAAGGGGCAACCTAATAGGGTCAAAGCTGTCTCTGGTCACACAACTTGGCATTTCACTCCAAGACAGAAAGCTGTGCTTTCCCCCCTTTCCTTTAATTCCTCCCTCTTGTCTCCGCTCCTGCACTATTTATCATTCCATACTTTCCTTTATCACCCACTCAACATTCTACCCTCAAGTCAAGGTTAGCTTGGCCTAGCCTTGCCGTTCCTGACAAGCCGGCGAACCAAGTCGTCCCTCTAAAAGCCCAATAACACCCTCCCTTTGCTCCCTTTTGCTTTCCGCACCCCTCTCCCTCTCTCACTCCAGCACACTAACCCTATGTTATCTCCAATAATCGTCGCTCTTGCTCTTTCCGTCTCGTACTCCGTGGCGGCAGCGCCCCCACAGGGTCGTGACTCCCTCCACATCCCCGTCGTCCGCCGAAACAATGTACGACGCAGCGGCGTCATCGACCCGGATCGTTTATCCGCGGCAGCCGATGCGATGAAGCATAGGTATGGATACAGTCCCCCACGTTCCCGCAGGGCCACGACCGACATCGGTATCACCAATCAGGTAACGTCTCTCTCACACACAACTGAGCTCTTTGGGATTCGGTCTCATGGTGCGTCGCACAATAAAGAACCAGGATACGACGTACTTTGCGCAAGTCGACATCGGTACTCCGTGAGTGCCCACCCCCTGAGAATATCCTTTGCTTCTCCGGTCTCACTCGGGTCCGTTGTTGTGCTACGTTCAGGCCCCAGAACATGCAGGTCGTCCTCGACACGGGATCCACAGACCTCTGGGTCACCACCACCGATTGCCTCAGCTGTCCGGTGGATACACCATTGTTTGACCCCACAAAATCATCGTCATTCCAGCAAGGAACCCAAGATATTCCCTTGAGTTATGGATCTGGTAGTGCCGACGGTACCTTCGCTCGTGACACCGTTTCGATGGGCCCATTTACGGTCAATTCACAGGCTATGGGTGCGTAATTTCCCTCTTTCCTTCCCTCTTGTGTTGTGTGGAAACGGGGGCTATTCCCAAGCGCTCCCTCGTTGCATGTGCGAGTACAATAAGCGCCAAGAAGTGTTGTGGTAGGGTGGCTGTCGATCACAGTTTTAGTCACTCGGCGCCAAGCCGGACCAAGGCAGGACAAGCCGCTTGGCGGCTGCAGCCAACAAGTTCCGTATCGTCTGTTGGTCGCCATGCCGTCCGTCCCATTTGCTATTTTCTCTGCCTCCAATCGTCATTTGTTTTCCCTGATGCTAACTTGAGAGTTTAGTTGCTGTCGACCGGTTAACCTCAGGGTTGATCGATGGCAGAATCTCCGGTATCATGGGACTCGCATTTGAGGGCATTGCCAACACTGCTGCTCCAGCCTTCTGGCAAGCTCTCCTTAACGCCAATGAACTCACGAATCCCGAATTTTCCTTCTTCATCACACGCTTTGTCAACGACCCCTCGGCTGATGGGGAGGAAGAGCCCGGAGGAGTGTTCACACTTGGCGGAACAAACAGCACCTTTTTCGAAGGTGACCCTGACTTTCAGACCTTTACATCCTCGGCGACCGGTGGCTCATTTTGGCTCCAGACCATATCCGGTGAGTAATGCACTTTGTGTTTTCGTGGTACGGTCGTATGGTTAACGCAAACCACGTTTGTCAGATATCACCGTGAATGGTAAGAGTGTCAACATCGGCACTGGGAAGGCAGCCGCCATCGACACTGGTACAACACTTATCGGCGGGCCTACTACGGCTGTCGATGCAATCTGGGGCTCGATTCCTGATGCACAAGCACTCACTGGTCAAATGGCCGGCTTTTGGGCCTTTCGTACGTACCTCCATGTGTCCTCCTCTCTTGGCGTGTTCCAACGCCAAGAAGTTCTGCATGGAGGTTCTGATCCCTTTTGTTCCATCACACAGCGTGTGACACCAAGTTGAACATTTCGATGTCGTTTGGGGGTCCCTCGTGGCCTATCAGCGCGGCCGATCTGAGCCTTGGCACCAACACTGATGGCTTGTGTGTCGGCGCCATTTTCGACATCGAACAGGGCACGAACATCAGTCCGTCGTCAGGTGTCCCGTCGTGGATTGTTGGCGACACATTCCTCGTACGTTTCATCTGCTGACTCTCGCACCTCACCCGCCCTGACATGGTTGCTAAACAAACGTAGAAAAACGTGTATACCATCTTCCGTGCCGACCCGCCCGCAGTCGGCTTTGCAAAACTCTCGGCAGCAGCTAGTGGTGAATCGGGTTCGCAAATTTTCTTCCTCTTATCTTTTGGTTAACGTCTGACCTGTGTCTGGTTTCCCACGTGTCTTACCCACCCTTCCTTACGCTCGCCTCATGCCACCGACCCCTCTCTGCCCTCACCGCTGCCGCCTTTCTGCTATGATGACTCGATCTAACTCTGTGTAGGCAACCCAAATAATCCATCTATCGCAACCGCTTCGACGAGGGGCTCGGGCTCGGGCTCTTCGCCCACTGGCACTAGTACACCTCGACCTGGTGGCTCTTGTGAGTGTTGTTCCCCTCCTCTTCCCATTCTGGTCTAACGAGGAACGATGATACTGTTGTAGCCTGGGCAGTGCCGCTTGGCATCCCTGGCACTGTCGTTACAAGCGCGCTTTCGATGCTCACTGCTATATTTATGCTCGCTGCTTAAGGGAATGGGGGGTTTATAGAACTCACCTAACGACGCCTTTGTCACGCCCTCACTCTCATTGTCCTTTGGTCTCACTTTTGTTTTGGTACATATCTTTTTTTTACACACCTTTGTTTGTCTATGTATTTGGGGCTGCTACTACACACGGAATCTTTACATGCTTTGGGCCCTATTTATTATCTTTGTTTGGCTTGTCCCCCGAGCAGAGTATTTATCTCCTTTTGCATGCTAATTGCATCCCGATCTTCTCTCGAAGTATCATCGAGTACATGATTCCTGCATACCTACTACTGTACGCCCGTCTAAGTCATTCGCTTGTGCGCCGCGAAGCCTATGGGTGAGTTGGTGTTTTTATGTCGAGTGGTCCATTCATCTCGTGGAGGTTTCACTCCACGTTTGATGGCGACCGTCTTACTCGAGTCGGTCAGTTGCACACCAAAAAGCGCAACTGCTCGGCGCCTTTGATACGCAGCGGCGCAGCAAAATTGGCGCCAGCACCCCGGTCCCCTTGGGCCGCCGGATGATGGTATTGGTGTCATACTTGAGTTCACTCTCCGCACATCTGTTCAGCACTTTGGCCAGTCTCCCTTACAAGACCTTCGTGTTATGGCTTCCCAGCAGAATCCGTTCCGAGTCCCGAATGTCCAGTTCCGAGTTTTGATCATCGGAAGAGCAAATGCAGGAAAGACATACATTTTGCAGCGAGTCTGCGACACCACAGAGAGTCCCAAGATCTACAGGCTCGATCGGAGGGGACAGCGCTCTCAGGTACGTTCTTGCTCCTGGTAGCACCCTCAATCTTATCGCCTATGCAGGTTCAACTTGACCCTTCAATTCAGGTTAGATAGGCATATTCTTGTTTACGACGGCTGACCGTGGTCCGTGACGATCGTGGTTGCAGCGTGGCCTCCATAACATCAATGACGAACTCATTTTCGAAAGACATGATGGTTATATTTTCCATGACTCCCGCGGATTCGAGGCTGGTAGTGAGGATGAGCTGAAGATCGTGCAAGAATTCGTCCAGCGCAGGTCGCGCGAGAAGCGACTAAAAGACAGGTTGCACGCGATATGGTTTGTTACTTTTCGGTATCTACTATCTACAGTCGAAATTTCGCGAGATTGTTTTCAGGTTTTGCATCCCAATGGATAATGACCGGCCATCGCTAGACTTGAAGCATTTCGACGATATTTGCCCAGATAAGAATGGTATGTCAAATTGCACTATATGAACTAGGATTGACGCAATATTGACGCGGGGAGGGTTCCAAGTTCCTGTAATAGCATTATTCACCAAATACGACCAGTTCAAGCGTGACATCAAGATGAAGTTGGAGGATGAGCATGATCATGCAGAAATGCACATTGATGCCGAGGTGAAGAGAATTTTCGAGCAACATTATTTGGCCAGCCTTGTTGGATCTCCACCGTTCATATGTTTGGAGAGTGAGGATTTTGTTCCTGACAAACCTATATTTTGCTAAATTCTGTCTTGCAGGGATGCACAAGGATGGCCAACGGTGTACTGATCTGATTAAACTGACTGCCAATTCACTCTCTGGTGGTATGGTCGTCCTCATGCTTGTGGCTGTGCAGAAGGACAACTTGGAAGTGAGCATAAATCATGCTGTTGAACAGTGAGTCCTTATGGATAATGAGATGAGAATGACAGGGTATATATGCAATACAGGACAAAAGATAAATTTGAAGCAGGACTAGAAGTGGTAATAAAGCAATGCTTAGTAGCATTTCCGTGGATCTGGGTAAGTTGTAATGCTGTATATAGAATTGTCCCTTGCTGAAAGAGGATTTACACTTAGTATCATGTCAGTCTGTGCTTGCTTATTTGTGTCCTGCATCCTAACTTCTTGTTCTGCACTCCCCAGGTTGTGAGTGCCAGTGTGCCTGCTAGCTTGCTTTCTTCTGGTGTCTAGATGAGTCCTGACCTCTGCCCTCTCCAGGAAGTGAGTGCCCCTTGCTGGCTTGCTTCATTTCTATGTCCTGACTAGTCTTGACCTCTGACCTCTCCAGGAAGTGAGTGCCCCTTGCTGGCTTGCTTTCATCCTGTGTCCTAACCAGTCCTGACCTCTAACCTCTCCAGGAAGTGAGTGCCTCTTGCTAGCTTACTTTATTTCCATGTTCTGACCAGTCCTGACCTCTGCCTCTGCCCTCTCCAGGAAGTAGGTGCCCCTTGCTGGCTTACTTCCTTTCTATGTCCTGACTAGCCCTGACCTCTGCCCTCTTCAGCAAGTGAGTGCCCCTTGTTGGCTTACTTTCTTTCCATGTCCTGACCAGTCTTGACCTCTACCCTCTCCAGTTTGTAAGTGCCCCTTGCTGGCTTTTTCTTTCAGTATCTTAACCAGTCCCAATCTCTTCTTTCTCTAGGAAGTGAGTGCTCCTTACTGGCTGGCTTTCTTCCTGTATCCTAACCAGTCCCAACCTCTGACCTCTTTAGAAAGTAAGTGCCCCTTGCTGGCTTTCTTTCTTTCTATGTCCTGACCAGTCCTGGCCTCTGCCCTGTCAAGGAAGTGAGTGGTCCTTGCTGGCTCACTATCTTTCTGTATCCTGACCAGTCCTGACCTCCACCCTCTCCAGTTTGTGAGTGCCCCTTGCTAGCTCACTTTCTTTCTGTATTATGACCAGTCCTGGCCTCTGCCTTCTCCAGTTTGTAAGCCCCCCTTGCCAGCTCTCTTTCTTTCCATGTTCTAACCAGTCCTGACCTCTGACCTCTCCAGCAAGTAAGCGCTCCTTACTAGCTTGCCTTCTTTCTATGCCCTGACCAGTCATAACCCCTCCTCTCTCCAGGAAGTAAGTGCCTCTTGCTGGCTTACTTCCTTCTGTCTTCTGTCCAGTCCTGAACTCTACCATCCCCAGGTTGTAAGTGCCCCTCACTGACTTGCTTTCTTTCCATGTTCTGACCAGTCCCACCCTCTGCCCTCTCCAGGAAGTGAGTGCCCCTTACTGGCTTGCTTTCCTTCCATGTCCTGAACAGTCCTGGCATCTACCCTCTCCAGGTTGTGAGTACCCCTCACTAGCTTGCTTCCTTTCCAGGTCCTGAGCAGTCTTGATCTCTGCCCTCTCCAGGAAGTGAGTGCCCCTTATTGGCTTGCTTTCTTTCTATATCCAGACCAATCTTGACCTCCAACCTCTCCAGGAAGTGAGTGCCCCTTGCTGGCTTGCTTTCCATCCATGTCCTGAACAGTCCTGGCCTCTGTCCTCTCCAGCAAGTGAGTAACCCTTGATTGTCCCCTTCTTTTTGTGTCCTGACTTTTGCTCTGTCAAGGAAGTGAGTGCATTTCTCTAGCTCACTTTCTGTGTCCTGATATGCCTCCCCTCCATGATCTTAAGTTGGTGAGTGTCCCCCACTGTCTACTTTTCAGTGTACTGACTTGTGCTTCCCCTCTGTATTTTCAGAAAGTGAGTTCTCCTCTCCCTTTCTTCCTTTTTATAACTTTTACCTTTCTGTATGCTACAGAAAATATTATCCAAATTACAGTCATTTGTTTCCAAAGTATGGTTGCTATTTTCCAATTCTATTTTAGTTTTATTAATGGACTTTTAGTGGCATCTCTCCATATCAAATCAAAATGCACATCACATCATGATTGGTACATTTCTGCTATCTTTGCCTGTACTCTCTAACATTCAAGATAGTAACAATTGTCATACTGGAGTATGTGTTAAGGTCCAAGGGCCTTAGGGTGCGACGTGCACAGGTTGTCTTGCAACGCAAGTGGTCACAAGGGACTGGCACCCTTAATGACGTTGGTAGTGCTCAAGAGAGTTTCCCTAAGACAAACGTCTTAGGGTAAGGGAGGTACGGGTAGAGTCTCTAAGGGACTTAGAGACGACCCAAAGGGAGATGAGATAGAGAGAGAGGAGAAGGGCACACTGAAAGGTTTTGAGGAGCAACAACACTTGGATTAGAAAACCAAGTCAGGCTTAAGGCCTCTCTCTATGATACAAGCAAGCTTATATACTACTGAGGCAGCTGCCTGACTAAGCATCCTAAGGAGGCGAACAATGGGTCTTAGGGAACAATAGGAGTCAAGACAATAGGGGTTGGAACAATGGAGAAAGGGGGACAATAAAGGGTAGGACAACAGGCATCCCCTATCGAGGCAGACAATGGCTGTGAACAATGAATCGCGCAGAACAATAAGTGGTCATGTGATGAAAGTCAGGTGACTGGTCAGGTGACAGACCATGTGACGTAAGGTCACGTGACTGAAAAGGTGAGGTAAAAAGAAAGAAAAATGGGGTTGAACCGGATCGTAACAGTATGCATGCCGTTTTTGTGTCTCCTCCTCTTGAGATTCTACTCGTGCGAAGGCTCTAGATAAGGCATATTCCCGATACAAACAATCTGGCACCCATGAAGTAGTCAAAAGGCAGTTTCCAGGATCTCCCAACCAATATTCTATTCTGCAGTTCACTGAATTTATCCTTCAACATCGTCTCTGACAATTAGTTGCTATTTTCTTGCCAGTTATTAAGTTATTGTTCGGTCACCCATCGAGAATGTCTTTTACTTCCATGAGGTCGCTTATTGTGTCACTGTAACTTGAATGTGCTGTGCCCAGAGCCTGGTCCTTCGCACTCATACATTCTCAAACCTCTGGCTTGTTACCATCAGCTAATCTGGCCGAGGTCAGGACACACCATTGCTAGACTCGTCGACATTGACAGCTTTCCAGCTCAGTATCGGTCGCTCGTATGTTATTTCAATGGACCCTTTCCTGTCAATCCACACGTTTCCGATGCGCATTTCTCCAAATTCTCATTTCTGTCTCTTATTTTATGTGGAAATCTTGTTCTAAATGAGTTCATCTTGTGTACTGGTACGGTAAGCACTAAGAGGTGCTGTGGTGGCAGCAGTTGGTCGCAGTTCTATCACCTGGTGCCAAGGGTGACTAAGGCTGACAGGGTGTCCATACGATGGAAAATGAATGAATAGTACGATGTGGAAGGTTGTTCTGAACGTAGCCATATCAACAAGTATCAACAGATACACCTAGGACGCACAGAATACAGCGCGACAAATACGGGGGCTACCTACGAAGACGGCCCCTGCGCCCTGGCCTGGGTGATAACTCTCAACGCCTTCTCGTAGAATAAGGCTCGACGCCTGGTAATTAAATAAAGGAACCTCAACTTCTCGGTAAGCTGATGTACGATGGCGTCGATATGTGGTCCTCCCTGTCCTTCAAGAACTTTGGCTAAAAATAACAAGAACTCGTCAATGAGAAAGTCAGGGTAGGCGTCGGCCGAGTCAACAATGATGCAATTGTCTGACACCACCCAGTCAAGAAGGAGCTTTTGCGTTCCGAGTGACTTTTTGTACTTGCTCCAGTCGGATGTAACGGCTCGAAACGTGCCGATAAGGAGCGCAGAGTGGGATTCTTTTGATGAGGACGTGGATAACAGCTGCCTGAGTGCGAGGAAAAAGAGCTCGACTGTGAAGCCAAGCCTGCCGCCTTCATGCAGATCTTGCAGGCGCCAGACCTCTCGACGCAACGGATTGTCCGGCCCAACGGACGAGAACATTTCTCGCAGGTCCTTGGTTACTTCCTTGAAGGCAACATCGTCCCAATTTCCATCAAGAATATTCCGGAACGTGTGGGTGACTTTGCGAATGCTCTTGAGATTATGCGAAGGGAATATGAATGGGAATTTATGACAATCGCGGTACAATTCCATGAGTTGGTTGAGGTGGACGGGCTCCATCCCCGCGTCGTCAAAATTTATTCCTGGCAATTGGCAGATTATGCTATGGGTAGTTCTTTCCACATCACGTTGGACGGCTTGTATCCACTCGTCGGCACTGTCGAGGTCTTGGGCACCAATGCGCTCCAGCTTTGAGATCAGAGATTCTCGGTTAAGGAGGATTCTTCTTGCTTCCGTTTCTTCCGTATTTCCAACAAAGGGGAGGGCGCCCGATAACTCTCGTAGGCACTCCAATGCGTTGCAGAAAGTCCCGACAATATGCGTCGGAGTGTGTTCGTCGCCGGTGTGATGGCGGTACTCGGTGAGAGATGATATGGCCAGACCCGCATGGTCGTGCAGACGCCGATCGGATGCCAGAATTGGTTGAATGGCCACCAGTGAAAGGCAAGTCCAGCGCATCACAAACATCTGGTCCTTTCCTACCGAGGACGATTCCCGTACTTTTTGATCAACACCGATATCTCCTAGCAGCTTAACTATGTCTCCAAACTGGTCAAGCTTGACACCTGCGCAGCATACGAGCGACACAACGGTCTCAACACATCCACGTGTACGCCTTCGCCAAAGGTCTTCGATAGCGAAAACATCACGGTTCTTGCAGGTCTCCAGTAAGTGGGCAACACGTATGTTGAGCTCACGCACAATATTCTCTCCTTGGATATGTGCAGTGGTGGAATACAGGCGGGCATTAGGTAGATCTGGCCTGGGTAGGAGGGCCATGGGGTCGGTATGAGGATCGTCGACATGTGAGGTGGCGGTGTGAGTATTCGTATTCGTTGATGGTGCCACAACAGGTTGGTGCCGGCTTGTGCTCTCGTCCTCTATCGCATTCGAGATCTTCTTCCACACCCCCAGGCCCCATTCACCGTTAAATGAGCCAGGAATTGCCATCACGAATGATTCCATTTCGGCGTCTTCTGTCATATTGTCAATCAGCCATCGGATCGCCTCTTCATCTCGCCCCTTGCGCTCGTCTGTCTCTTCCATTGCAAGCTGCATCCGTCCTTGAACCATGTTCCAGCTTACGGGTTTTCTAGTCCCGTCAGGACCCCAGTCCCAGTATTGCCTGCCACCCAATGTCTGCATCAGAGACCAGATGATGACAGAGAACGAATTCTGGTATGGCGACTGCGGACGAATGATGGGGATAAATGTAGCGAAGATATACAGCAAGCCGCTAATGCCGATGGGGACAGTGGTAGTGATACCAACCGTCGTGTTGATGTCCAGCACAAAGACGCAGAGCCCCGCGAAGAATAGGAAGAGGGATACGTGCAGGAAACCAGGAACTGCCTCTGCAACAACGGGCATGCGCCCTCCTTCCAATCCGTCGTGCAAGTATTGCCGAACTCGTGCACACTTCAGAGGGTCGCTGTACCGCTGGAAGACGTGCATATAATCGCGAACCCATTGCTGAACGAGGATTGCGAGGAGGGCCGCGGCAAGACTGAAGATGAGAGCCATGAACCAGAAAACGTTCACGCGGATGTCGGTTCCCGATGGTTTAAAAGAAGGGAATTCAGATGACAAAGTGGAAGAGATGGGGACTTGTGGAGCGATGGAGAAGATTTGCTTGGAGATCTGATCAAGGAGGGCGACATTTTGCCGGAGGTAATACACCATTTGGTCTTGGGGGTTGACTTTCAGGTTCTGTTTGCTGTCAATTATGAATGCGGTGAGGATAGCGGAAAATAAACCCGCCTACGGGGTCATGGATCAGCATGGCTTATAGTTGTAGGAAAAAAACGTGAGCATACGAATATGAGGACGCCATCCATATCCTCTTTCAGCGATTGAATTTGGGACTCGTCATTGCTCTTGGCCTCCTTTCGGTAAAGCTCCCAGAGGGCATTAGCGCTCCCGTCAAAGTCCCCTATCGAGGGCTTTTCTTCACGTCCTGGTTCGGAACGGTCATCATGGTGACCGCTGCCGAAAGGTACTGAGGTAGTTGCTGGTAATTTACGCTTACATCAAACCTCATAAAGACCTCGGCCGTGGAGCATATACACACCTGAAAGCCCACGGTCCACCTCTGGTCCTTTCCCAGCTTGTGCATCAGCGAGAACCCCACGTTGTTCCGCTTGCGTTGGCGCATTTCCTGAGCCACTCCCCCCCGGCCCTACTCGTAGACAAAAAAAGTTGATGTGGTTTATTTGATCCGAGATATGATTGAAGGTTAAAATACTAACGCACCTGCACCATGTGCAATAACTGGCTCTGACAATCCGGGATGGGTACTCATGTCATTTGCCTTACTTTCTCCCACCTCTTTCTCGACAAGCATTAGCACTTCTCACAGTGGGGATTGAGCGAGAATGATAGAGGGCGCACCAGAAGGATGTGAGACATCTCTCCCTGCCTCAAGGTCGAGTTTAGGATGCGATACAGTAGGTTTCATGGATGCAGATGCGAGATGGTAGAATACAAGTGTGTAGGACGTGAAGCGTAACCACTGCGGCGCGATGTACACATGTTGTACACTCAGGCGCCGGGCGCTCCACTGGACGGCCGCGTGATCACGTTATTTCCTCTAACATGCTCACCCGTCTCTTAGTCATCAGTATGCTGCCTTTTCCCTGAACACATATTGGCCAATTACGAGTTCTTGCCTTCGGCTCCGAGTCAACTGACTGCCGCAAACTCCATTGGATAAGTTGTGGACTCCATCCACATACACATCCTCCGCTGCCGCAATGCCCGACGTGGCAACTCGGACGCGATTAACCTGGTCTGCTTCACTGTGGCTGCCTAGGCTTGTATAATTCGGATCGTCTCCCTTCGAGTTGTCCCACAGGGCCCAGCGCCTAGGGCGCCACGCGGACGACAGCAAGATGCGGGCTTGGGACGATAAGTGAGATAGAAGCAAAAGGGATAAAGGCTTTATGAGGATGGCATATGCGCTAGCTTCGGAAACGAGCCCCGCGAGCCACATCACTGCCACATCGCCTATCTCTGAGCGTGGATCTCCTCAAATCGCGTGTGTCTGTCTGTGTGGTGCACTGCTGACCGAGTGACGTCTCTCCTTCTCGGCCTAGACAGTGTCTAGACCGACGCGTCTCTCCGTCTCGCTCGGTCGCACCCTGCCTCACCTCCAACGCTTCGTCTTCCACCCCTGTTGCTACATGATTGACATATTTACTCTATCAGAACAAGACTCGCCCCTCGTCGCACCCCAATCCTCATGGCCAAAGACGCGCAGATCGCTCATCCACCCTCGGCCGACGTCAGAAGCTCGGAAGACCGCTGCTCCACATAGCACGCGTTGCTCGCGGCCCCTTGCCGACCGCCCCTCGGTCTGGACCTCGTCCGTGTTTGGAAGGCTTCATGCTCTATATAGGATCACTCAGGTTACCCTTCGTACGTTTTCTATCCCCTTTTGATTAAGACGTTTGGCTCTCCATTCTTCACTTGCTTATTTTACTTTAGACCTTATACCATCGACCATCTTCAGGATTTCGGATACCGCTGATCTTCGTCTACAACGCCGCGCGGCCTGTCGCCGGCAGCACCATCTTAGAGTTCGTCTTTTCACTTTTTCCTCCTCTAGCTCACTTTCTGCGCGTAGAATACTTGTCTTGTACTGGTCTCAGTATTGCATATAAATGCCCCCACGTCTGGCCTCGTCAAAGGCAGGCAACTGCGGCCCATTCTCACCTCCATTTTTGCATGCTTCAACTCTTGCCCGACCGTCTGACGACAAGCCGTGCCTGCTGCGCTGCCGTTCGTCCTTCTGGTTCTGCGCTTTTCGTTGTTCCTTTCGCCGCTCTCGCTCGCCGTAGACGACCGCCTCACGTCTCGATACCGACATCTGCCAACGCCCCGCCACCGACTACCGACTCACGCCTCTCTACCAATGACCGCTCTACGCCTGTCGACACCGACAGTTCTACGCTATCGCCAACCGTTCCTCTCTTCGCTCAGCTTCCCTCTCGTGCGTTCTCGCTCGCTCGGGACCGTAGCCTCGGACCTCAAGAACAATTTCGCAAGCTTGGGCCTTACTCCAACGCTACAGCTTCGAGACTGGGGCGTGCGACAGCTCAGTGCAGCAGTGGGGGTTCGGGGCGAAGTGAGGGACGAAACTTAAGAGCCAAGAGAAAATCCGAGCGAACGCGATGTGTCTCGCTGATTGGGTTGCTGTTACAGACGAAATACAGAGCTTTGTTATACATGGACATGATGCCCATGGATAAGTACGAAAGGCCATCCGTTGCCAATGGCAGAGAGCAGATAGGAAGGGGAAGGCCATGATGACATTGCATCTAGCAAAGGGCGAGGGGTCAAATGCAGACAATAAGACGATACGAGACGATGGTACAGGCCATGAGATGGTGGAACGCGATCACTCATGGCTACGCGTAGGGAACAACACGAGTGCAATAAGAAGGGAAAAAAAGGATCATGGCAATAGATGTATATTTATATTGGAAAGGTAGTCACCGACACTTTCAACCGGATCATCACGGGGCTTCAAGCTTCAAGGGCGCTGAGAGGGACTCGGAGGGCCTAAACAAGGAAAGAGGCGGGACCAGACGGACGGACTGGTACTTCGGGGTGGTGGCGCGGGTCCTCCGATACCTTGGGGTGATGGTGAGGGCATTCGGGTACTGTGGTGTGATGATGGAGCGACTTCGATAGGGGGCGATAATGTGGCCACTCTGGTAGGGTGCGATGTTGACGCTACTCCGGAACCCACGGATGATGATGGCGCCACCCGACGCGAGGGTGGCAACACGGGCCCATATCCCAACAACTCATACAACAAGCGACGAAAGGTATCAGGGCCCAGGATCGAGAGATCCTGCTGGAAGTTTTCACTGATACGGCGATAGATCCGTCGGCGAGTGTCCGACATTTTATGTGCTTGGTATACCTCGTTCAGTGCCGACCCTGTTGTCCTCGGAGGCCCTAAGGGAGTTGTTCGTGTTACGGTTTCAAACAATAATTTCAGCACTGTTATGAGATCTGCGTTGTAGGCCATTAAAACACGCTGAGCTGGGGACCTTCACACCTTCCATCAGCGGCCGAATTACAGACCAATAGAAAAGGCTTACTCGTTATTCAGGACAGCATTCGAGAGCCACTCCTTGAAAGGGTTTGTCAAACCAATGGCTGCCATGAGTGACGCGGACGCGGTATCGCTATGAAATGGCTGTCACATTCTATTCAACCTCACTATATCAGCACATACGCCTTGGTGTTGGACCCATCCCGATTTGGTGGTGCTTGGACGCCTTGGACAAGGCACAGCATTAATCGCTTGAACTCGCCATCACTGAGGATCTAACGGGGGAACATTGTGAGAGTGTTGGCACTGTATTGCTCATTACATCACAGAGATATCTTACCTTTTCCTTATCCTCGAAGTTCCAAACAGTGATGATATTTTGATGAACCTTTGCAAGGCAATCGTCCAGCTTACCACCGTCAATGTTTATACCACGGAGAGCATTTCTGTGATCTGAGGTGTGGTAAATGACAAATGACTGACAGAGAAATGCCATGAGAGATACTTACAGCGCGTAGTCATGCATATCGAGTCAGTTAAGCAGTGTAAGTGACCAATTTGGTTCAGATGTGATTGAAACGGTTTACTCGACACAGCCCTCGATTTTGACTCGGAGGCTTGCACGTTGTGCGACTTCCCACATCACCCTTAGGCTGAGCTGGTGATGGACAAGGTCGCGAGTGACCGTAACGAGGGACTCGATGGTATCTTCGTAGCCCAGACGGTCTGGGGAGAGAGATCAACCGGGACACTGATCAAATAAAGAATGAGTGAGAAATTATACCCGAAACTTTCACATGAGGTGGCTCTGGTATCGGTGGCTTCATTCCGTTCACGATGCTCTTGAGAGACTGCACGCAGGCATCAAGTACTTTCTTGGCCTCCTCTTTGCTCCGATTATCTAGATCCTCTCCAACCAGGCCCTCATCCCCTTGCAACTCGTCCTTCTTTGACTGCAATAGTCTGTCAAACTTTGTGAAGGCGACCACGATAGGAGCTAATTCCGCGAATATCGATAAATTTACCGTGTGTCAAGGAGATAACAGGAGGAGCAGGAAGGGACGCACTGTGGGTTTGATGGGCGAGCTGAAGCAAGTTCTCGTCCCCCGTCTCAAAAGCACGCCCCCCGGCTGTTGGCAACTCCGTACAGAGCCTAATAGTAGTGAGCTTGGCCTGAAGTCGCCTCCGAGAGGATCCTCACCACACGGCATGGAGTTGTTCTTTGAGGGGGAGGCTCCCCTCGCGCCGGCGGCGGATGAATCCATCGACGGCACGAAAGGTTTCCTCATTCCCTGGTTCGAACCCTTCGGAGTCGTGTAGGACGAAGAGCTTATTTTCTAGTGAGGTGAATTCTTTTTCTATATCTGCTTCTCCTGGTGTCGAATCTTCAATGATCTTAGTCAACAGCCCACTTGGTTAGTAGCAGGCAAAATCTGGCAATGACTCCTCACAGGCCTTTCCACTTCGTCCGACAAACGGAATACGCGGGTTATCAGGGACGACTTTCCGACCCCTGACTGGAGATTAATAGTCAACTGATGGTATCAGTGGAAACGGTGGTAACGTACCCGACCCACACAAAGAATACGAAAGCTGAGAAAGGGTATTGAGAATGAACCGACAGTTCCGAAGACATCCTCCTCACCGTTCAACTGTCTTCAAGATCTCTTCGACATCGACACCTGCTTCTGTTTGCATGACGATCAAAATGAAAGTCTTTGCCCACTTAACTTGCCGAAACACTCTTAAACCCGTGACACCTAACTAAGCGCCACCCTATGCAGCTGAGGTTCAATTTCGCTTCTCCCGTGGAATAAAAGTTCCATCAGAATGGATGACATCGATGACACCTCGGCAGGAAGCGTCTCTGTCACGAGGCAGGCATGAGGCCCGGGGCAAGAAACTACTCATCCACCCGAAGTAGACTTGGATATTACGGATTCACAAAAGTCACGCCTGTTGGTTTGTGAATTCCTGTTCGATTAACTGTCGCGCACGAGTAGCATTGTGGCAGGACTCAAAATTTGCAACAGAGAGAAACCGGAACAACCACCGAAACCGATCCAATTAACACCTATCAACAACCTAATCAACATCCGTCGCTTTTCACCTAAAGTAGTAACGTGAGAGGTGGCACGTTTGAGGAAGAGCTCCTCGAAGTCATTCGGTACCGTGTCATGCATGTCATGCTCAGGAGCAACGTTGTCCCGAACCGTACATGCGACGGCATCGAGAGAGAAATGTCCCTGGGAGGTGAGTTGAACGTTGAACGGCCTATGGTCCTATGGACAACAAAAGATGGATTTAGAATATACGAGAGTATTGATCTTGTCGGATACACCCCGGTAAGATTCATAGTAACTCGGTCTACTTTTTGTGCTACAACGCCTAAAAGTATACACGTCCACTGGTATTAGCCCCGAGGGACGCTAGCGTTGAAATTCGTCTAAGACGGGTAGTTGAGTAGATGAGAGTGGAACGCCCCGGAGAGAATAGTGCTGTATTCGTGCAGCCAGTTCGCTCTTATTATATACTGCGTGTGCCCATATCACCTATCCCTTGCTGTAGCCGTGGCAGATGCCGTGCCTGCATTCCACTGGTCTCCGGTTCAGGCTTGTGTTCGAATTGCACGTATCGTCACATCTGAACCGAAGAGAAGAGGAAAATGTTGTCTCTGTGAGGTCGTCTCGCATGAACCCTCATGGCAAATGTTAGTGGCGGAAAGTAAAAGAAACCTGGAGGAAAAAAGAGTTAGTCCAGCGCCGGGCCCTGACTCGGAGCTGAGCGCTGAGCGCCAACTGTCTCATGCACCCACTATGAATGCAACAGCTACTGAATCTCAGTAGGTGAAACACCTGAAATTCAGGGTTTTATCACTTGAAATTAAGGTGTTTCCACACTGTTCAGTACTTTGATCATGTTCTACTCCAACTTTTTTACATACTAACTACTGAAATTAAGGTGTTTCCACACTGTTCAGTATGTGAAACTACTGAGTTTCAGTAGCTCTCAAGTTTATAGTGACCTTCTTCATCCACTAAATGGTATTATAACTATATCGCATCATGTCGTCTGTCAAGTGCACCATTTACCCCATGGGCCGTGGATGGTTCACTCCTCGTCAGCTGCGCAGCAGAAACGTACGCAAGTTCTTGATAAATACCTATTCGTGCCGCTGCACTCGCCATGACTCGCCGTGATGACCTGAGTCTACATCGTATCTAAATTTGTTTTTCTTTTGCTTGCAACTTGAAAGGGGTTTCTACCCATATTGGTGCGATACCGGTCACAGTACAAGTCGCAATTTGCCTCTCAACTTATCCGAATTTAGTGATAACCTTGCTTTTTGTTCCCTTTCTTGTCGTACCGTACCAACCATTGCGGCTGAACGTTGACTCCCAATAGACGACGAGTTTAAAAGATCGATTTGGCGTCATTTGAGTACGTTTGCGCAGCATCCGTGACTCTCTATTACTACTGTAGTAAGTAGTACCCACTGGTATGTCCCATCGAGCCCGGGGCAACTGGTGTTAAAGTTCGTGCCATCCGGGCCAAGCCTTCAAAGATAAGAGAAGTATGTTGTCTCGGTTACTAGGTCGTCTCGGGGTGGATTATGAATGATGCAGAAATAAGGAAGACATATCCTGTATTGCTGCTACTGCCGCTGCCACTCCACTGCTGCTTAAGATGGAATGAATGGGCCCGGACAAGCTAAGGCCCATGCTAGGACGCTGTCAGGCGCCACCCCGGGAAACTCAATTGTCCCGCCTGCTGCACTTTGCGAAGGTGTCCATACGATGGGAAATGAATAGATGGTACGATGAGGAAGGTTGTTCTGAACGTAGCATATCAAAAAGTATCAACAGATACACCCAGAACGCACAGAATACAGTGCGACAAACAGTGGGGCTACGAAGACGGCCCCTGCGCCCCGGCCGGAGAGATAAATCCCAACGCCTTGGCGTAAAACTCTCGACGCGTGGGAATTACCCAAGGGGAATTCGACTTCTCGGTAAGCTCCTTCACGATGTCGTCGATATGCGATCCTCCCTGTCCTCTAAGAACGTTAGCTAATAATTCCAAGAACGCGTCAATGATAGGGCCAGGGTAGGTGTTGGTCGCGTCACAAATGATGCCATTGTCTGACACCACCCACTCAAGAAGGAGCTTTTGCGTTCCGAGTGATCTTTTGTACTTCCTCCAGTCGGATGTAATGGCTCGAAACGTGCCGATGAGGAGCGTAGAGTGGTATTCTTCTGACGAGGACGTGGATAACAGCTGCCTGAGTGCGAGGAAAAAGAGCTCGACTGTGAAGCCAAGCCCGCCGCCTTCATGCAGATCTTGCAGGCGCCAGACCTCTCTCTCTCGGCGCAACGGATCATCCCGGACGAGCGATAACATTTCTTGCAGGTCCTTGATTCCTTCCTTGAAGGCAACGTTGTTCCACTGACCTTCAAGAAGATTCTGGAATGTGTGGGCGACTTCGCTAATTCTCTTGAGACGATGCGAGGGGGATATGAATTGGAATTTATGACGATCGCGGCACGATTCCTTGGGTTGGCTAGGGTGGACGGGCTCTGTGTCTGGGTCGTCGAAATTTATTCCCGGCAATTGGCAGATTATGCGATGAGTAGTTTTGACCACGTCACGTTGGACGGCTTGTATCCACGTATCAGCACTGTCGTCGTATTGATCACTGATGCCCCTCAGCATTGAGATCAGAGATTCATTGTTACGGAGGATCTCTTTTGCTTCCGCTTCTTTTATATTTCCAATCAAGATGAGCGCGCCAGATAACTCTTCTAGGCATTTCAATGCGTTATGGAAAGTCTCGATGATACGCGTCGTGGTTTGGTTTTCGCCAGTGTGATCTTGGTCCCCGGTGAGAGGTGATATGGCCAAACTCGCATGGTTGTGCAGGTTCCGATCGGATGCCAGAACTGGTTGAATGGCCACCAGTGAAAGACAAGTCCAGCGCATCACAAACATCTGGTCCTTTCCTACCGAGGACGATTCCCGTACTTTTTGATCAACGCCGATATCCCCTAACAGCTTAACTATGTCTCCAAACTGGTCAAGCTCGGCGCTCGCGCAGCGTACAAGCGACACAACAGTCTCAACACATCCACGTGTACGCTTCCGCCATAGTTCTTCGGTGGCAAAAAGATCACGGTTCTTGCAGGTCTCCAGTAAGTGGGCAACGCGTGCGTTGAGCTCATGCATAGTATGCTCTTCTTGGTTCTGTGCAGTGTCGGAATATGGACGGACATTAGGTGGATCTGGCCTCGGTAGGAGTGCCATGGGATCGGTATGAGGACCGTCGGCAGGTGGGTTCGAGACATTCTCCCACACGTCCATGGCCCATTTACCGTTAAATGACCCAGGGATTGCCATGACGAGCGATTCCATTTCGGCGTCTTCCGTCATATTGTCAATCAGCCACCGAATCGCCTTTTCATCTCGCCCCTTGCGCTCTTTTGTCTCTTTCATTGCAAGCTGCATCCGTCCTTGAGTCGTGTTCCACCTCACGGGTTTCTTTGCCCCGTCAGAACTACTGTCCTGGTATGGC